>Ga0065711_1012229_pt1 | contig 14271 bp, 23 predicted proteins | sample Hoacrofraction12_FD_59098 | JGI IMG/M metagenome (GOLD analysis project Ga0065711, IMG submission 59098) | Hoatzin crop microbial communities from Cojedes, Venezuela - Epithelial fraction 12 v2 (version 2) | ecosystem: Host-associated > Birds > Digestive system > Esophagus > Crop | place...
TGGGAGGTGGGCTGCAGGCTCCCACGCGATTCCCCAGCGGATGCCACCTAAACCCGAGTAGGTGCTGTGCCAGGCAGGGCCCCCTGCCCACGCTGCCCCTCTCCGGGTCAGAGCAGCCCCCCCGAAGAGCACCCACCCAGCAGGGTCCTGCGCCCGCACCTCCGCCCTCGCCCAGCTCCTGGGGCCGCGGTGCAGCAGAGCAGCTGCGGGCAGGGGGTATCACGGGCACCGGGTCCCTGCCGCCCCGTCTGCCGACCCCCTTTGCCTCCCCCTTTCCCCATCGCTGCCGCTGGCGACGGGCCGTGCGCCGCACGCCTCCAGGAAGGGGATTTTTGGGGACCCCCACCAGCGCCCAGGTAAAGCCGCAGCCGCGTTTCGGCACAGCGCACCGCGGCCCGGTGCTGCTGCAAAGGTGCTGCCGGCTACGAAACCCACGCTCCATCCCCTGGGAGAAACCCTCCTTGCTCGTCCCCGGGGTGGGCAGCGAGGTCCAGGCCCCTGCAGCGTCTGCGTCCCCTCCACGGCATCCCCGGGTGAGGGGTCACATCCCTCCGACCCCACGCTCCGGCCCCAGGAAGGCTCTGGCTGCGCTGCTGTTGTTGTTTTGAAGGCCAAGTCTCTCCTGCTGACACCTTGGAATTAAGTTTTTCTTCCAGAGTCCTTAAAAATATCCTGGATTTCTGACACCGGGACTGGGCTTCCGACGGCGCTTCCAAGCCCCCGGGCCTGGGGCCAGCCGTCGGCACCGAGGGACAGAGCCCGTCCAGCTCCCATGCTCCTCCTCAGCACGGGGATGAGGAACGCGGTGCCTGCCACGGCCGAGCGGTCACTCGCCGTCCCCACGGCAGGATGGTGCTCAGTGGGGTGGGAAGGCTCGTCCCCGTCACCCTGCGGAGCTCGGGGCTCTCGGGGGTCCCCAAGGGGCTCCCCCCAGCTGGGATTTCTCCGTGCACCCCCAGGAGAGCACGTGGCCCCTAATACCAGCTTCTGGCCAAGGCCCACAACCCGCTCCCAGCTTCACCCAGGGGCCACCCAGGACACGCCGGCACCCCAGGAGGTTGGGGCGGGCTGGGGGAGGCTGAGCCATCGCGGGGCGTGGGCAGAGGCGCTGCCGCGGCCCCCCGAAAGGCAGGGCCGCACGCGCTGCCGCTGCCATCCGACAGCTCTTGGCGCAGCGGCCTTTTGTGATTCAGCCGTGTTTATCACAGCCCGCGGCCCGGCCCAGCGTGGGTTTCCATGGAAAACTTCCATCCAAAACAAGGAGCGAAGGAGCTACAGCGGGAGTGACTCAGCCACAACTGGAAGCTTCTGCGGGTGAAGCCGACAGGAGGGGGGGTTGTTCCCAACAGCTCGGTCCCGCTCCGGCAGTGGGGCCCGGGGATGGCCCCCCGCTCTCCTCCTGGCAGGGGGGAGCCGGGCAGGTCTGGGGGGAGCTGTGCTGTCTGCGAAACACGTCCCCTTCCCGGAGCACCCCCTCCCCAGGCTCCCGCTGGAGGGGACAGGGGAGGAAGAGCGTGAGATGAGTAAGGTTCAAACCCTGGCAAGATCCGTGCCCGACGCCGCTTTTTCCAGCGCTGCCCACGGGAGCCCCTGCGTGGGGAGCTGGCACGGTGGGCACGGGGGAGGCCTTGAGTCAGCGGCAGGGGGGGGACGTGGGGAGCGGCCGGGGGTGTCTGGGGGGAAGCAGCATCTCTGCTCATGCTGGTTTTCCCCCCCGCCCTGCCTGGGACACAGGGAGGGGGCTGGGGGCTCTGCTCACCCCGGGGTCCCCCGCCCAGCTCCCAGTGAGCACAGCTGCCCCACGGCCACGCAGGGGGCTCCCACAGGGGACAGAAAGGGCCCCAGGCGGGAGCAGAGGGGCAAAGCCCACCCCTGCCAAAACACCCAGGCTCCCGGTGCCGGGGGGTAGGACCGGTTGCCGTCCCCAGGACCCCTCACACCCCAGGCCAGCGTCATAGCTGCTCCAGGCTCGCTCCATCGCCCTCCCAGCAGCAGCCCTCGCTCAGGGACTGCACTGCCACACGCCGCTTTGGGGGAAAAACCCCAACTCCCCCCGGCCACGCGGGGTGGGGGCAGAGGAACCTCCCCAGGCAGCGAGCCTGGCGAGGCGGGTCTCGTCTCCAGGCTCCCCTCCGCAGGCCGCTGCCCACCGGATCAGGTGCAGGGGAACAGCCCCGGGTCGGCGGGAGGCAGGCAGGGAACAGCGCGGAGGCGTCTCGCCGGTGGGAAAGCAAGCGGAGGGCAGGATTCCGGGGACAAACCCCTCCGTCCGGCGCGGTGATGCCCACAGGAGCCGCTTCCCTCCTCCCGCCGCACCAGGGGCCGAGCACGTCCCTCCTCCGCTGCTCACACTGCCAGGGTCACGTCTGTTTGGTTTTATTAATTTGTTTACGCCGGTACAGGAGCCGCCCGAAGCAGCCATCTTTTCACACATCCTAGGAAGAAGCAGCAGGTACTGTGGCACCCCAGCTCCCGTCAGCCACCCCTCAGCACCCATCCTGACGGAGCTGGGACTGCTCTGCTCGCTCACCGCCCTCCCGGGCTCCTTCCCCCTCGGCAAGGCCGGCGAGCCGTGGCGGTGGCTCTGATGCCGGTCGGCGGCTGTGGGACTGCAGGGCAGGCCGGTGGCTGGGCAGCACCGTGGTGAGCGGCCATGGCTACGGCGCCTCATCCATGCCATCCCATGGAGTCACTTGGGCGAGATGCTGCGGCGGGAGAGCACCCCGGCGAGCTGTAGCTCTGTGGTAATTAAAGGGCTAACGAACAGCAGGCTGGCGAGGCGCTGTCTGCTGCCATCCTTCCCCAGCAGCCGAGGGCGCAGGAGGGGGGAGCGGCAGAGACACAGCCCCAAGCTGCCTCCCAGCACCTCTGGTGTCCCCGCCGTGGTGACCGAGGGGTGACGGACACCCCGCGCCCTCATGACACCCGAGCAGGCAGCAGGGACGTGACACAGCCCACCCAGCGCCGCTCTGCGGGGTGGCAATGGCGGCAGGCACTGCCCAAGCCCCGCCAGCCCCCCGGGAGCACCGCCAGTCCGGGAGAGCTCCAGGGAAACCAGCCCCACCACCATCGTGCTGCCGCAGAACCGGCAACAAACCAGAGGGCAAAACTCACCGCTCGCTTCTGCCGGGTCAGGTTTGACCAGTGGCAGCTTCCAGGCCTGTTCCCAGCGCTTCTGTCCCCTGGGCCCGGGCCCGCTCCTGCACCGCAGCGTCCTCTGCCCCTTGGAGCACCCACACCGTGCTGCCCCGCTGCTCCCCCACTCCCGGCGCTGCGCAAGCAGGGTGCAAGTCAAGAAGTTTCATCCAGTTTCTCTCTTTTACCAAGCAGACTGTGCTGTACCCCCAAGGAAAGCTGTGGTTAGAGAGAAGCCTTGCGAGCACGGCCTGCGGCACGACAGCCCTGCGCTGCGGATTGGAGAGCCCGGCCTGCCCCAGCAGCAGCCAAGCAGCGCACCTGCAATTATCACAATAAAGATTTCCGTGTGCTTCTGGAAAACATCAGAGCCAAAAAACGTAGTGACAAGTTTTTCCTGTTCACAAAGGCACTCTGTACAGAGGAAGATATAAAAGTCTCCGAACACACGCACACTGAACCAGCAGACATCTCACTTCTGAAACAAACACCAGCCCTGGCACTGCCAGGGCCAAGGAGATTTTCTAGACCCAGACCAGCTGCAAGCTTGGCTTCATTGCTCTGACCAAGAATATTAATAACACAGGCCTCTGGGCTGTAACCGCTGCAGGAGCTGCATGCTCTGCAGACAACTCCTGTGGCTGACCCGAGGGACCCTGACTGCGAACTATTCAAACCTCTGAAAGCACCTCACACGCAGCATCACCCCCCGGCCCTCAGACCCCTCATCTCACCCACGCGCTCCTGTACACAACCAAGCTGAAAAATAAAAAAAAGGGAGGTAACAAAACCCCATTTAGCCTGGCCCTGGGTTGACACTGCAGGGCAGCACCGTGAGCTGAGAGCTCTTTGACCCTTCTGGAGGGCACGGAAACACAGGGATGGTTCACCAAGATGGCAGGCTGCTCGCGGCTTGCTGGAGCCCCATTTATTGCAGGGCTGTCATCAAACAGCCCCAGCCCCCAGGGGCTCAGCCCGGCCCTGTCCGGGGCGAAAGCGGTCCAAGAAGTCCAGGTAGGCCTTCTTCTGGGGCGCAGCCGCAGGGACGAAGTGCCCGCCGGGGTGGGCGAGGACAACAGGCTCCACGAAGTGCCGGGCCAGCTCCCTGCTGAGCGGGGCGGGGATGACAGCGTCGGCGTCGCCCACGACGTGCAGCGTGGGCAGGGCGATGGGCTCCCGGTAGAAGTGGCCGTGGGCCGGGGCGCAGCTGGCAAAACCTGCCACCAAGATGGCGAAGGCGACGGGGAAGCGGGGGTCGCCGCGGGCGCGCAGGGAGCACACCATGGCGGCCAGCGCCGCGCCCTGGCTGAAGCCCAGCAGCCCGTCGAAGGGCCCGCGCTCCTCCAGCGCTGCCGCCACGGCCGACAGCGACTCGTCCAGCCCCGCCGGTGCCGCCGCCGCCTCCCCCGCCTCAAAGGTGCCGGGCCCGGAGAACCACCAGCCGCGCGGGGGGTCGTCCCCGCCGTCGTCCTCGTCGCCGGGCACGAGGTGCGGGGCGCTGACGGCTACCAGCTCCGCGCGGCCACGCAGGGCCTTGCGCAGCGCGCCGGTGCGCTGACGGAAGCGGCGCTCGCTCTGCCGGTAGCCGTGCAGGGCCAGCAGCCGCAGCGGCCGCCCCTCCGACATGGCAGCCGCCGCCACCGGAAACAGAAAGCGCCGCTTCCGGCTTCCTCCCCCCGCTTCCCGCCGAAACGCGGCGCGTTCATTGGACGGCGAAGGGAGAGGGGCGGTGCCCGTCCGCGCTGAGGCGCCAGCGCGCCCCCTGGCGGCGGGAGGCCGCGGGGCGGGGAGCGGCGCCCGAGGGGACGGGAGGGGAACCCCGGTGCGACCGCGGCTGCCCCGGGCAGAGCCCGCAGCACGGCCCGGCCTCGCAGGGAGCCGGGCCGGGTCTGGCAGGCAGCGGTGGCGTCGAGGGGCAGGGGTGCGTCTCCCCCCATTCTGGTGCCGGTACCGGGAGTCCCCGGCGTCGCTTACCCTCGCGGGGAGCCCGGCGGTGCCCGGTGCCTGTGCCCACGCCGGGTCCCGGAGCGTGGAGGCAGCAGGACGGGGTGCAGGCTCTGCTCACGAGTCTCCCGGGCCCCCGGTGCTCGGCGTCTCCTCGCCCCCCGCCGGGGTGGGGGCCGCGGGCGGCTTCCCCTGCAGCGGGGAGAGGGGGGGGTCAGCACAGGGCCCCTTGTCCCCCCCACCGGGTGGGCTGGCACCGGCCCCGTTACCGTTCACCGGCGACGAGGCCACGGGGTGGCGCTTTTGTCACGCAGTACCGGGCTGCACCGGGTGCTCAACCCTCGCAGAGGCTCCCACCGCTCGTCCCCCCGGGACCCGCCGCCCAGGTGACAGCCCCCGGCCCGTCCCCACCGAGGGGACAGAGGGGGACCCGCCGCCCCGGTGACCGCCTCCCGCCCCGGGACGCGCTGCCCACCTGGTCGGGCCGGCCACGGCGCGGGGGCTTCGTGCCAGCGTGGTTCACTGTCCACGGCCCCAGGGACTGGCTGGCGTAGAAGTCCATGGGGTAAGGCTGCTGCCACTCGACGTCCTGGAGAGCCACCGCTGCCTGCGAGGGGACAAGGGGCTGAGCCCCCGAGCGGTGCCTGCCACGGGGGCACTGCCAGAGGGAAGCTCGCGGCACCGGGAATCTCATTGGTCTCACAAGAGATCGGAAATCCCAGCGGCACACCCGACGTGCACACGGAGCACAGTCCGGGAGAGCGGGGGATGTCCCCGTCCCCGTGGCTCGCAGCTCCATGGGAGGCTCTGGCACATCACCCCAATCCGTGGCTGGTTCCCCCCCAAAACGGGAGGTGGGTGCTCACCTCGTAGGGCGTCAGCAGCGGCTTGCTGAAAGCTTCTCCCCAGTCGATGGAGAGCCGGGGACAGGCTACCTGCACCCACCTGGGAGGGAAACACGCGGCCGAAGATGGGGACGAGCATTTTGGGCAGGACAACGTGTGAGGAAGCCCCGCAGCAGCCCCCCAGGGAAGGGAGCGGAGGGGGCAGGGAGCGAGGTCCCCACTGTGCTGGAGCTGCCCTGCCAAGGATGGTGCCACAGAATGATTTGGGTTGGAAGGGACCTTAAAGATCATCTGGTTCCAGGGACCTTAAAGATCACCTGGTTCCAGCCCCCCTGCCATGAGCAGGGACATCTCCCACCAGCCCAGGTTGCTCAGAGCTCCATCCAGACTGGCCTTGGACACTGCCAGGGAGGGGGCAGCCACAGCTTCTCTGGGCAACCTGGGCCAGGGCCTCACCACCCTCATGGGGAAGGATTTCTTCCTAATATCTCATCTAAATCTGCCCTCTTTTAGTTTAGAGCCGTTCCCCCTTGTCCTATCACTACACTCCCTTGTGAGAAGCCCCTCTCCATCCTTCCTGTAGCCCCTCCAGGCACTGGCAGCTGCTCTAAGGTCACCCCGGAGCCTGCTCTTCTCCAGGCTGAACAGCCCCAAATCCCTCAGCCTGTCCCCGTTGCACAGCCACCCATCACCTTCATCCCCTTGAGGGTGCACGGTGCCAGGGCCTGCCCAGGTGACAGCAGGACAGAAGTGACAGGGATGGCTTCCAGCAGGAATCGGAGGCCTGGCCAAGGATGGGGGACGCTGGGGACCCCGGCGTTGGGGGCTGGAGGGGGGTCAGCAGCACTCACGCGTCCACGTCGGGGAAGAGCCGCAGCTTGCTGGGGAAGATCTCGGACAGCAGCACCCGCACAAAGGGCCGGCCCAGGGCGTGGAGACGTGACTCCAGGTGCTGCGGGAGGAAAAGGCACCCGGGGGCATGAGGGGAGCCCACACAGGTGCCCCCAGCAAGCCCCCCCAGCCCTGCCCACTGCCCCTTCCTGGCCACCAGACCCTCTGTGGGTCCCAGCTCTGCCCCACACCTGTGTCCCCTTGGTGGTCGCAGGCCAGGCACAGTGACGGGGACCACAGCCATGTGTCTGGCTCAGGCCTGGCTCTCCCCAGCGCGTGCCTCAGCCTAATGAAGTAATTACCACTCAATGACAACAATCTGTTCTCGTTAGCGGCTGCCTTCCCTGGGATGCTGGCCTGCCACAGGCTGGCTGCGGCCACAAGCTGTGGGAGGAGGAGAGGGGCCCAGGAGAGGCCAGGGATGTCCTTGTCCTTGTCCCCAACTCCCTGTGATCACAGAGGGACAGCAGCTGCTGGGACCTCGCCACCCTGCTCTGCCCACTGGTCCCTGTGCTGCCCCCAAACCTCACCTGTGGCTCCCCAAAATTTTCCGGGTGTGCTCAGAGCACCCTTCTCCCACGGGGCAGGACACCGAGGTCCTGCTCCCCTCACCCACCCGGGGTGCAGAAAGCGGCAGCCGAATGGGGACAGTGAACCGGATCAGAAGTTCATCCAATTAAACAAACCTAGGGAATTAATTGCCGAGCTGCCTGTGCGGGGGGGTCTCCGAGGCTGGCAAGCTCTGCCCAGTGAGGGGCATGTTTAACGAGCCCTTGTCCAACCTCGCTGCTAATGGTCCTGCCTGCTCAGCTCAGGGGCACACAGACCCCAGCCAGTGGCAACCGACGGGCTGCCAGCAGTGCCAGGTCCGCTCTCGCTCTGGCAGCGAGGCCGCTGTGCCAACGGTGCCATCGCTCACCGGTCCTTCCCCCCACCCAGGAGCAGCGGCCAGTGCCCAGGCAGGGGTTGCGGGGAGGGGGCTGGTACCTGCAGGATGCCGGGGGAGCCCTGCCGCCCCAACGTGCCCAAGATGAGACCCCAGCAGCGGGCGCTGGTGGCGGTGCGGATGGCGTCCTGCCGAGCATGGTGCATGCGTTCGTGGCCATAGTGCTCCTGGGAGAAGACCTTGCTGTAGGGATCATACCTGCAAAGCAGAACCAGGCTCACACAACCCCATCACCCTATCCCTCCCCTCCCCTATACGATTCCCCTCCCTCGTTAGCACTAATTGCCTCCCACAGCATCTCTCCTCCCACAGGGGAGGGCTCATCAGGGCACGGAGAGGGGACAAGGACAAGGACAAGGCGCACGTCCCGCCACAGCCCCCCAATATCCAGCACAGCCTGGGCCGCGTGCTCGGCTTCCCCTCTGTCCCAGCTCATCAATTATGAAGAAATCTTTGATTTGTTGCTTTGTTTGACGAGGAGAATTCTAATCAAATCCCGCTCGGGTTTCAGCAGCTTCCCCAGCGCCATAAACCTGACGCGCGCCTCCCGTTAGTAACAAACGACCTACTAAGAAATTCAGATTCCACCAAATGGGCCCAGCCTTTCGCTCTTGATATTTCATCTGCTTTCAGCGGCCTCATCATCGCGCTTTATGGCCTCTGCCTGCAGCAGCCGGGCTCTAATGGCTGCACCTCCATGAGCTTTCGCAGGTACTTGTCAAAATGTTTATATTCAGCCGGAGTAAATGACTGGCGTCCGTCTCCCCGCCGCGCCTCTTCACCCACCCCGCAGCCCCCTGCTTGCTGTGCCCGCTGCAGGCAGCTGCCTGCCCAGCCCCGGGGTGGGGGGTGTTCCTGGGGGGCACGGTGGGGACAGCTGGTCCCCGGCGTGCTGGGGGAGCTGGGGTGCTCCCCACCGTGGGGCTGTCGGGGACCGGAGCGGGTGTCCGTGGGCTGCCCGTACCTGTAGGCAGGTATCCCCGGGTTGGCGATCATGACGGACTCCAGGTGGAAGCGCCCGTCGCCCAAATACCTGCCGAGAGGGGAGGGAGAGCTGCGGCATGTGGGAGACAGCGGTGCCCACCCATGTCCCTGTGGGTTTCCCAAGCCGTGGCGCGCGGAGATGCCCGGAGCCCGAGCTCCCGCGCTGGGACGCGGCGGCAGTGGGCACAGCCAGGGCTCCCCGTCTCCGCGCAGTCGGGAGAGGCGGCTGCGCTCGGGGCAAGGAGGGACGCCCACGCCGGCGTGGGACGGCCGGGAGCTGCCCCATCTCAACGGCTGGTTCTAGACGTTGCTGCTTCCATTTCTAATCGGATTTCAAGTCAGCAATTACATTTCAAAGCCTTTCATTCAGCTGCCCTAATGGAGTGAGGGCTTGGAAAATGAATTCAGACGTAAAACTTGACTAGATTTTGCCCTTAATTGAAGAATGACATTTTGGGAGATCAAAGCTAATTTGTCTGCAAAAGTTAGCCCCAGAGACGGGCAAAAGAAGAAAATAATAAACCAGGGAGGATGCAGGTATGCCAGCTGCATGCACCTGCACGGGCAGCCAGCTGGCACCGCACCGTGGCTCCTCCAGCAGCGGGCAGGACCTGCTCTCGCCGATGCAGTGCCAGCCCGGCCATCCCTGCCTGCTCCCGATGCCCTTGGGGAGCGACAGAAAGCAGCACCTCTCCCCCAGGCCCTGGCATGGCTCAGGGTGAAGCCGGAGCCCCCACCGAGCCCCTGCCCTGGCAGTCGTGAGCTTGGCTCCCAGCAGAACCGTGCTTCGAGAGGCGCCGGTGCCAGGGGCTCCTGGCAGGGTGGGCGAGAAGCGGCTCAGCGGGGCCCAAACCCACACCCGGGCTCCCCAGCTCCCCCCAAGGGTGGGGTCCTTATATTTATTTATTCTGCAGCACACTGTATTCACAGTACATTAAGCATTTCCATTACCTAAAATAATTAGGTGATAGGAAGCGAAGTGCTCCCTCTAATTTGCTGTCCTTAAATAAAATTAATGTTGCTGTGATGTTGGGCCCCGGCCATTTGTCTTTTCCAATTATCCACCCGCCCTTCCATCTATTATCTATTCTGATATACGACTCAATTATTTCCTCTGTTCTACGAGCACACGCCACTCCGAGCAGCGCGGCGAGCTGGAGGGGGCATCCAGCTGGGGGACGTCCCCCCGCTGTCCCCCAGAACCAGCCCACAGCCAGGCAGGGGATACAGGCAGGACAGGCAGCCTGGGCCAGGCAGAAGGGTCCTGGAGACCCCAGGTACTTACACGATGGCGTCCGTGTCCTGGGCGAGCCGGGGCGACGTGCAGCCCAGGATCTCCCCTGGGGACAGCGGCTTGCACTGGGGGACACACACCTTGTACTGGGAGCGCAGCTCCTCTGCCGCTGCCTGCGGGAGATCTGGGGTCAGCGGGGACAGAGCGTGGCAGAGAGCGTGGCCGAGGCTGGTGGTCCCCGGCACTGCTGGCAACCCTTGGGGACACCCCGGCCCTGGCAGTCCCAGCTCCATGGGGCACCAGCGGCAATGGCTGTGCTGTCCTGCCCCAGTATAGCGGCAGTGGAGGGGAGCTGGTCTGCTCGGGGTGGCACCGTCACGGAGGGTAGCAGCCCCGCAAGGGCGAGATGCTCAGCGAGGCTCAGCCAACGTATCAATTAAAAGACAAGGAAAAGCGCTTAACGCTTCGACAGCCCCGTGTTTAGACAGACATGGCTCAAGAGGCTCATTCATCTCCTCCCGTCCTGCCCAGCCGGCCGTTCAGGGGCAGACAGACAGACCCGCCGGAGCTTCCCCTGCCGCTGCCGGCACTGCATCAAAATGCCAAGTGCTCCACTGCCTGCCCTGACATTTACAGAGCAGCTCCCGGGGGAGCCAGGGAGGGGTGCCGCCATGAAACATTGATCAGAGTTATTATAAAGTACTTGATCAACATTACGGCAGCAGCATATTATCGCAGCGACTCATCAGAGGGGAACCGTCGCCACCAGCACCCCAGGGCAGCCGCTCCAGCCCCGGAGCTGGGTCAGGGAGGGACCGAGCCAGGGCCAAGACGGGGGGAGGCACAAGCCCCATCCCACGCCCCACACTGCCCGGCGTCCCAATCTCACCTGCACCGTGGAGACGAACTGGATGGTGCTGACGAGGGCCAGGGAGGTGCCCGCTGCGAAGTTGAAGCGAATGGTCTCGAGGAAATGGGATGTGTCAATCTTTATATCCACAAACACGTAAAGCATCTTCAGTCCCTGCGTGGCATCGATGGGAACTGGTGAGAGGCAGAGAGAGGGTGTGAGTGCGGGGTACACCTGGGGCCGCGGCAAGACCCCGCTGCTGTTGCCTGCAGCTGGGGGATAAAGCACATTAGAGGGGCTCCCTGCATCCCAGCTGCCCCAGTGCGGGCTGTGCCACCCCTCTGCCTGTGCTGGCACCCTGGGGTGCAGATGGGAGCCGTGGAGAGCACCCGCTCATTTCTCTCCAGATAATGGCAGCCTGGGGAATCAATGAACACAAATCTAATTACCCCCGGTGCTAAGCAGCCTGTGTCACTACGATTAAGTGAATAATTAAAGTACACAGAGTCCACATCGATCCACAGCTCTGTGTTCACTTCCCATTTTGGTGCTCTTCACCTGATCACAATTAAGTGCAAATTACTCCCTCCTGCAGGGCACGTGGGGCCAAAGGCGGCTGCGCCGGGAGCACCGTGGGCAGCCTGAGGGGAGCCCAGCACCCACTCAGCACCTCGCTGGGCACCCCAAGTGCCCTGTGACCCACCCATCCCGGTGCAGGCAGGGACCATGTGGCCACAGATGGTGGCAGGGCTGGTGACAGGAAGCCTGGCAGGGCCTGCCTGTCCCTGCGGGGAGCAGCTCCAGAAGATGTGACTCCTGTCCGCCGGAGCAGCCTGGCTCCTGCACCGGCACACTCCCAAGCACCGCTGGATATGGCCCCTTCCTCCCCTTCCCGCTGTTCATTCATGAACAGCAGGCTACAAACCAGGGGTTTTGTATTCCCTGTTCCAGTGGTGCCCATAATCCTCCCTTCCATAACAAAGCATCTAGCACAGATATTTATCACTGTGAATGCTCACACTGACGTGGCTTTTGGGACACAGTTCTCAAGCAAGGAGTCAGTATTTCATACGGAGCCCAACGCAATTCTTCAGACCCATTTATATGGCCCCATAAATGTCCAGGAGGGCTGCCAGGTGCTGGCAGCGCGGCAGTGGCAGGGATGCACGCGCCTGCCGCTCGCTACGGCAATTGTGTGGATCCACCTTAAAACCCAGAGCGTCTTATTGTTATTTTTGGGCTGATTCCATCCTGGGTGGACTTCAAAGTTAGCAGCATCTGGGACAGCAGCGCAGTTTCCATGGCAACTGGATCCAGAGTACCGTCCGCCTGGGGAGCACACAGCCTCCTCCTCCCTTCCCCGCCCAGCCTGCGCTGCACCCGCAAAGCCGCCTTCCCCCGCCCTGTGCCAGCCCCCGGGGCCAGCGGGACCCCCAGGCCATCACTCCCCTCCACCGTTGCTCCCAATTTCCCCCCAAAGCCCGCATCTGTGGGGTGGGGGGGCCAGAGCAGCCCCTGTTCCCACCGGTGGCTCCCAGGTGAGCAGGGTCCTGCCAAGCCATGGCCTTGCGGCTCTGCTCTGGGGCACAGGGCTGTGATTTGGGTGCTGCGGCAGCGCGTGGCCGGGCAGGACAAGCACAACCTGCTGCCCCCGAAATCCTGCCCTCGGGCAGCCACCCAGCCAGCACAGCCCCGTCCAAAGCCAGCAAACGAGGCTGGAGAACAGAAATCCCTTTGGGAAGGGATTAGCCCTTGGCACTAAGTCTCTGAGCTGGCGCCGAGCGGGGCGGGATGCCGCTCGGCACGGCACGGTGGCAGTGATGCAGCCGCCGTGGTGCCATGTGTGGCTGCCTCAGCAGCGCCCCGGGGCCGAGTGTCACCTACTCAGGCAGCTGTGTCCGTAGTGCACCAAGAAGTCAGCGCCCAGGGCCCGGGCCGTGTAGTCGTCCACGCAGCATGCGCCGTAGGTCACGTCACCCATCACCACCGCCTCCGCGTCCGTGAACCTGCGGGGAGGCACAACAGCGAGGGTCACGGCTGGCTGCCATCACCGCAGACCCGCGTCCTGCCCCCCAGCTCTGTCGCACGCCGCTACTGGGGACCCCGCACTGCCATCGAGTCCCCTGCCACGCGCCGAAGAGGACGAGCACTGGCTACTCTCCGAGATGTCAACATGATTAAGCTGGAGAGCGGTAATCCGCCTCTTCAATTGGGTAAAGCTGTTTGCAATTCAGCGGATTATCCGCTCATCAAACAATACGCTGCCAGCTTCCTAATGCTCCACCGGGTGAGGAGCGGAGGGAGACCCGGCACAGCGTGGTGCTGCCACTCCTGCCAGCCAGCCCCAGGGACCAGAGCCACCAGGATGGGCAGAACAGCCGCGCTGGCATCCCCAGCCGTGACAGCCAGGCTGGACGGGCCACCGTCCCCCCATGCCCGGGCACCATGTGAGCCTGTGCCCGGCTGCATCACCCACGGGTGCCAATTTGGCCAAGCTGGGCGTGCTCCAGGAGCAGCTGGTGCTCAGGTGGCACTTTGTGAGGGAAAGCACCGAGCGAACCCTGGTGCTGCCCCCCACCCCTGCTCCAGCATCCCAGCGCTCCGGCCCAAGCCCACCCAGCACCCGCCAGCCAGTGGAAGGGCACACACCGGCACTGGGTGGCAAAGCCAGGGCTCTGGTGTGATTTAAAGGTGCCACCTTTGTGGGTATTTTATTGCACCATTTGGGGGAATTATTAGCTTGGCCGCCTTCCCGGGAAGCTGCCAAGTTTACGCATGAAAGCAGGTATCGCGATGACAAAGCCCCGCGCCTGGAGGGGCTGTTTAAACCAGATGCTAATTCCGTATTTACACGGAGGTCGAACTGGCGGCTGTAGCTGGGTGCCATTGGGGTCCCCCCTGCTGCCAGCACGGGACTGGGGTGCAGGGGCTGGGGAAGGTGGGTGCCCCGGCACAGCGTCACCCCCCACCGGCACTCGGTGCTGGCTGGGGGCCAGGGTCCCGCATGCTCCCCCTCGAGCGCCAGGCAGGGAGTGTTACGTCGGCAGCAAGAATAGAAATGGTGGGCAGAGCTGGGCAGATGGCAGAAGGTGGAGAAATGGCGGAGCGTGCTGAATATTAACAGCTCCGGCCTATCTGTCAGCGCCCGGGGAGCAGGACAGGGGAGCAGCTCTGCCGGAGCATCCCTGGAGAGGGGGCAGAGCCATGCCCGCCTCCCGTGTCCAGCCCAGACATCTCCCACTCCCCGCAGAGTCCCAAGGGCTGGGGATGCAGCTGGGGACCGTCAGAAGATGGACCAGATCCTTGCCTGCACCCAAATCCTGCAGTTCCTCACCACTGGTGTGGCCCAGGCGGGAGGACGGCTCCTCCGCTGCCTGCACGGCCACGCCACGGGGCTGGGGGCTGCTGGAGAAGGTTCGAGAAGGCTCTTCCCCACCCCCCC
>Ga0065711_1044158_pt1 | contig 14271 bp, 15 predicted proteins | sample Hoacrofraction12_FD_59098 | JGI IMG/M metagenome (GOLD analysis project Ga0065711, IMG submission 59098) | Hoatzin crop microbial communities from Cojedes, Venezuela - Epithelial fraction 12 v2 (version 2) | ecosystem: Host-associated > Birds > Digestive system > Esophagus > Crop | place...
CCTACGGCAGGGGCCCATCAGGTGAACTATGGAAGCTCGAGGACTCATTTTACGATTTTGCGAAGGAAGCCTCCGAACTTCTCTCGGACAACCCTCTGTTTTTTATTGCCAGCTCATACGCCACGGCAATCACCTGTGAGGCATCGGGTCAAATCTTAAAACTTGCGCTCCCGGAAGGCCGTGTCGACGCGCAGGAGTTGGGAATTCCGGTAACACACATGGGAATAAATCTCCCGTGCGGGGCGACGGCAAGATGGACCCCGTGATGGAAATTCTATACGAAGACAACCACATAATCGTTGCGGTGAAGCCCGCAGGGGTTCTCTCGCAAAGCGACGGCTCGGGCAAGCCGGATATGCTGAACGAACTCAAAAAATACATCAAAGAAGAGCACAACAAGCCCGGCAATGTATTCTTAGGCCTTGTCCACCGCCTCGACTTACCCGTGGAAGGCGTCATGGTTTTCGCGAAAACCAGCAAGGCCGCCTCGCGCCTTTCGGAGCAAATCAGAAACCGCACCTTCGACAAACGCTACCGCGCGGTCGTAGCGGGGACGCCCAATCCCAAAGAAGGTGAAATTGTAAGTTATATAGCCAAGGACAAAGCAAACAACAAGGCCCTGGTTTCAAACGAGCCCAAAGAAGGCTACAAACTTTGTAGGCTTGAATATAAAGTCGCTGAAACAATACAAGACAAGTCTTTGGTTGACATCAAACTTGATACCGGCAGGACGCATCAGATCAGGGCCCAATTCGCGCAAACAGGTCACCCCTTGCTCGGTGATGTTAAATACGGCAGCAAGGATGGTCTTGACTTTCCGGCTCTTCAGTCCTGCAGCATCAGCTTTGGCCATCCCACCACCAAAGAACAGATGACCTTTGAGCTTCCGATGCCGGACCGCAAACCCTGGTCGGATTTCATCTGACTTTCGCAAAATTATTTCGAAAAACTACAAAAACGACAAAAAATACAAAGAATCGTCACACATGGCGTCACAAAAAGAGGTGAATTATGACGCGGTCTGTGACGGTAGGAATCATTTTGCCAAATTCGCCTATGGCGGACGACAGGGTAGATGAGTGATTTTTAGAATTAAGACATCAACTTAAAGGAGGTCGCAATATGAAGGTTTGCGGAATTTTGAACATCATCGTGGGAGCAATCGGAATTGTTTTGGGACTTAACATGTACGGAAATATGGGAATTGCATGTTTAGTAGCTGCTGTTGCGGCACTTATCTCCGGAATAGGACTTCTCATCGGAGGAATTAAATTCAAAAGAGCGATAGGCTAAAAATAAAGCGGGCAGCCTGCCCGCTTTTTATTTTGTCTTTATACAACGCTTGTCTTCAGTCTGTCGAAGGCTGCTTTTGCGACCTGTCTTACATTAGGGTCGGCGTCGGCGAAAGCCAACTTCTTAACATATTCTTCGCAGTGCTTGGCATTAATGTCTGCGGCTGATGTTGCGGCTGCGGCTCTGACCATCGGGGAAGAATCGCGCAGAAGGGGAATCAATGCCATACCGGATTCGTAGGTACTGATCATGCCCATGGCAATCGCGACTTCCGTTCTTACATCAGGATCTGAATCTCCCGCGTATTTAATCAGAGCGCTCAACTTCTGTTTCTGACCGAGCTTCTGAATTTTACCTCTGAGTGCATCTGCTTTGCCCACAATGCATTCCTCCTCATCAAACTACATATATCAATTAGATTATACGACTATAAAAACACACAATGGTTAATAAATTGTGTCTAAAATGTGAAGTGGAAGGGCATTTGTATCACAAACGAACCTCAAAAGAAAACCCCGTAAACTTTCGTTTACGGGGCTTTGTTTGGTGGTGCACCTTCAGGGACTCGAACCCGGGGCCCACTGATTAAGAGTCAGTTGCTCTACCAACTGAGCTAAAGGTGCGTTTGGTCTTTGTTCAAAGACGAACACAATTATATATATTGCGTTTTTCTAAGTCAAGCCTAATTTTTAAAGAAATCACTCATGTCTTCCGAAGAAAAATTCTCCGTGAGGGGAAGGGTGACGGGAGCGTTTGTTTTCGCGGATTTGTAGATCCCCATGAGGGTGTCGACGGAGGAGTATCCGTCGTAGGCCGAGGCAATGGGAACGCGGCCGTTTTCGATGGAGTCGAAAAGGTCTTTGTAAATGCCAAGGTGCGGATTTAACGCGCACTTGTATGAGAATATGCCGCCTTCTCTGAATTGTCTGAATATATAGTGGGAGTTCAGTTTTTTTCCGCTTCCGTCATAGATTTTAAGGAAGGGTTTGCCGGAGTCGAGGCCCATCGTGAGCTGACCGTTTTCGCAAAATACCGAGAATTCGGCGGTGTGTCTTTTGGGAGATGTTGCGGTTGTGCCTTCGATTGAAGCCAAGGAGCCGTTCTCAAGTTCTAAGATGGCAAGCCCCAAATCTTCGGCTTCGATGTTGCGGAGGCGCCGGGCGAGCATTGCCTCGGCTTTTACGGGTTCGCTTCCCATGAGCCATACGAGCAGGTCGATTGCGTGGATGGTTTGGTTCATGAGCGCTCCGCCGTCGGCCTTCCATGTGCCGCGCCAGGCGGCGCTTCTGTAGTAGTCGTTGTCGTGGCCCCAGCGGACGTAGATGGTGCCGTGCGTGACCTTGCCGTAGAGGCCTTTTGCGATGTCGTCGCGCACGAGCCCCACAATCGGCAGGTAGCGGTAGATGTGGCCCATCGCGATTGTTTTGCCTGTTTTCTTAGAAATGTCGTATATTGCGCGGGCGTCGTTCTCGGACATTGCCATGGGCTTTTCGAGAAGCAGGTGGCAACCGTGTTCCATCGCGTATTTTGCGACCTCGAAGTGGAGGCCCGAGGGGACGGTTATGGCAACAACGTCCGGCTTTAATTCATCTATCGCTTTTTTGTAGTCTTTGAAAAATTTTGCGTTTTTTGATTTGGAGGCAGAGATTATTCTCTTTGCGTTGTCCTCGTTCGTGTCGACGGCTCCGACGAATTCGCAATATTTGGAGAGGCTGTTTAGGGCCTTTATGTGTTTGTCGGCAACTCTGCCGCATCCGACTATTACTGAACGCAGTTTCAAGGTCTGACCTCCGCTTGCTTAATCGCAAATAAGTTTAACATAAAGTTGGGTTATAATCTTTTTTGAAAAGGAGGATTGTTGCTATGAACATGGTTGAGATTATAGAAACTAAGAGATACGGCCGGGTTTTAAGCGATGAGCAGATCGCGGGATTTGTTAAGGGTGTCACGGCAGGAACGATTCCGGACTATCAGATTTCCGCCCTCCTTATGGCAATTGTTTTAAACGGGATGAACGAGCATGAGATGACAACCCTCACCCTTGAAATGGCGCGCTCGGGGCAGATTAACGATTTATCTTACCTGGAAGGAATAACTGTCGACAAGCACAGCACGGGAGGCGTGGGAGATAAGGTGACACCTTTGTTGCTGCCGCTTCTGGCAACATTTGGTATTAACAGCGTAAAACTTTCGGGGCGCGGCCTCGGGTTTACCGGAGGGACTGTGGATAAGTTTGAATCCATTGAGGGCTTTAACTGCGAGATAGAGGCGGATAAGTTTGAGGAGTATTCCAAAAACTGCGGTATGGTTATATCCGCCGCAACGCCCGATTTGGCGCCGGCGGACAAGATTTTGTACGCCCTGCGCGACGTCACGGCGACGGTCGATTCCGTGCCGCTCATAGCCTCGAGCATTATGAGCAAAAAGATAGCGGGCGGCGCCGACGCGATTGTTTTGGATGTCACCTGCGGGAGCGGGGCGTTCATGAAGGATTTGGGCAGAGCCGAAGAGTTGTCGCGCGCGATGGTTAAGATTGGCAATCTGGCAGGCCGTCGCACCGTTGCGGTCATAACAGATATGGACAAGCCCTTGGGGAGGTGCTGCGGTAACACCATGGAGATGGCCGAGGTTTTCGATACGTTCATAGGAAGGGGAGAGGCGGATGTCATAGAGGTCGTCTCACATTTAGCCGCGCAGTGCGTGCTTCTTGCGCAGAAGAACGAAGGCCTTGCCGGGGACGCACTTCTTACCGAATGTGCGAAAAGATTGACTCAGGGACCCGCGCTTGAAAAATACATAGCACTGCTCGCATCCCAGGGGGCGCACTTTACGGACAAAGGACTCCCCATATACCGCGAACTGCCGCACGAGGCGATGCGAGCGACATCGCCCGCCGACGGTTATGTCGCTTCGGTTAAGACTGATGTTCTTGGCAAAGTTTCCGTTATGCTCGGTGCAGGCCGCAAGAAAAAAGGCGATGAAATCGACTTCGGCGCAGGCCTGAATTTTTATGTCAAGCCCGGCGATAAGGTTCGAAAAGGAGATGCCCTGTGCGGGCTGTGCCACGGCATGAATCACACACTTGATGACGATATTCTTTTCGAGTGTTTGTCTGAGGTTATGGATGCCTATGAGATTTCCGATGCCCCTCCGGAGAAAAAACCTGCCGTGCTCCGGGTTATCTCCTGATGTCTTGTATTGAAAACGATTTGTTGTATAATAAAACGAACAAATGTTTGAGGTAATTTCATGGAGCCTAAGAAGCAGGTTATTATAGGAATCGACCCCGGGTACGCAATCACCGGATACGGCATTATAGAGAAATGCGGTAACCGTATGAGAGCCATAGATTACGGGGCAATCGAGACAAAAGCGCATACAGATTTTCCTTTGCGTCTCCTGACGATTAATCAGAAGGCGAGATTTTTGATTGAGCAGTATAAGCCCGACATGATGTCCGTAGAGGAACTTTTTCTGAACCACAACAGGACAACGGCCGTCGGTACCGCTCAGGCCAGGGGAGTCGTTATTCTCGAGGCCGCGAGAGCCGACATTCCCGTTTACGAATTTACTCCGGGACAGGTCAAATTGGCGGTTACCGGGTACGGCAAGGCCGATAAGAATCAGGTTCAGACAATGGTTAAATCAATTTTGGGTTTGGATTCAATCCCCAAGCCCGATGATGCGGCGGACGGTTTGGCTTTGGCAATCTGTCTTGCAAACACGGGCACGGCATTTGCGGAAAAGGCCGTGTCAGGCTATCAGTACGGGCGCTATGGTTACAGCAAACGTAACGAATTCGGTTAAGGAAAGAGGTTTTAAATGTATTCGTATATCAAAGGAACTTTGGAAGAACGCGGTGAGGATTTGATAACCGTTGACAACAACGGTATCGGCTTTGAAATCAACATGCCCCTCGCAATATCGTCTGAACTTGGCGGCATCGGAGATTCTGTTAAGGTTTATCTGTATCAGAGTGTTTCCGAGAACGATATAGCGCTTTACGGATTCACGTCGCGCGAGCAGAAGGACATGTTCCTTCGCCTTTTGACCGTAAGTAAAATAGGACCTAAGGTTGCCGCGGGAATTTGCGCACAGTTGAGTCCTGAGAAATTTGCGATGACGGTTATCGGAGGCAACGTGACCGAGTTGACCCGCGTCAAGGGTTTGGGCAAGAAGACTTCAGAGAGAATAATCGTTGAGCTGCGCGACAAACTCAAAGCCGAGATGGGAATGAGTGCGACAGGGTCTTCGGTATCGCACGATGTTGTTATCGAGACATCGACACCTTCGATGTCGGGCGATGCCGTTGCGGCACTGATGATGCTCGGATACGGCGAGGATATCGCAACCGATGCGGTCTCGTCCGCATATACGGAAGGGATGTCGCTTGAAGAGCTGATAAAGACATCGCTTAAGAAAGCGGCGGGAAGCAAGTTTTCCTGATGAGGCATTAGAATGGACTACAGTTACAACTACGAAGAAGAAGAGAGAGTCATAGGCAGAACAAAGCAGCCCGGGGACACGGATGAGAAGAATCTGCGTCCGATGCGTTTTGAGGACTATGCCGGACAGGACAAGGTAAAAAACAATCTTAAGATTTTTATAGAGGGCGCAAAATCCAGGGAACAGTCCCTTGACCACGTTTTGTTGTACGGCCCTCCGGGCTTGGGTAAGACCACACTGGCAGGAATAATCGCATCCGAGATGGGTGTTGCGATGCATATCACAACAGGACCCTCGATTGAGAAGGCCGGTGACTTGGCCGCAATCCTTACAAATCTCGGTGAGAATGAGGTTTTGTTTATAGACGAGATTCACCGCCTGAACAGAAGCGTCGAGGAAATTCTGTATCCCGCGATGGAGGATTACTGTTTGGATCTCATGATCGGCAAAGGCCCGTCTGCAAGATCCGTCAGACTTGACCTGCCTCACTTTACTTTGGTCGGAGCGACCACAAGAGCGGGTATGTTGTCCGCGCCGCTTCGCGACAGATTCGGTATGATTCACAGGCTTGAGTTGTATGAACCCAGTGAGTTGGCTCAGATCTTAAAGCGCGACGCAGATTTGCTTGACATACAAATCGATGAGGAAGGTTTGGAGAACATCGCAAAGCGGTCTCGCGGAACTCCCCGAATTGCAATCCGTCTTTTGAAGAGAATGAGAGACTATGCGGTGTATCTGAAGAAAGATGTAGTCGACAAAGAGGTTACGGATTTTGGACTGAAGGCTTTGGATATAGACGACATCGGTTTGGATGCCGTTGACAGAAGGATACTCATGGCGATAGCCGATATTTTCGGAGGAGGTCCGGTCGGTTTGGATACTTTGGCAGCCTGCACCGGGGAAGATCCGACGACAATAGAAGACGTATACGAGCCGTTCCTTTTGCAAAAGGGATTTTTGGCAAAGACCCCGCGCGGAAGAATGCTCACGAAGCGTGCGTTCAAGCATCTGGGGCTGGAAATTCCGATAGGGTTCGGGGCTAAGATGAAGGGGCCGGATAACATGACGATTGACGATATTATTCCAAATGGCGGAGGCTCTGCGCAATGAAGATGCTTCTCCATTGCTGCTGCGGTCCGTGCGCGATGTATCCCGTTGATTTGCTTTTGTCGCAGGAACGGGATTTTGACATGTTTTGGTACAACCCGAATATTCATCCCGAATTTGAGTGGGGGAGGCGCCTTGAGAATCTGCATAAAGCGGCCGACCATTTCGGTGTGAAGCTGATTGAAGAAGAAGGCTTCATGCAGGAATATTGGGAGAGCAAGACTTATCTTGCGGATTATCCTAGCAGATGCTACATGTGCTACGACATCCGTATGGATGAGGTTGCAAAATATGCATCCGCCAACGGCTACGATTCGTTTTGCACGACTTTGCTGGTGAGCCCGTATCAACAGCACGACCTGATTGCCGATACATGCCGGGTGAAGGCCGATAAATACGGAGTGGGATTTGAATATATCGATTTCAGGCCCGGGTTTCGTAAGGGCCAAAACATGGCGCGCGACATAGGGCTGTACAGACAGAAATTCTGCGGATGTATTTTCTCTTTGGAGGAGTCTGATTTTCGAGACAAAATATTGAAGGATATCGCCGAGCACACCTAAGGTGTTGTTTTATGCTACAATAACTTAAATTCCAAGGAGGACAGTTTTATGTGGATTTTGTTTGTTGTACTTGCCACCGGTTTGTCCGTGGCGAATCTCATTATGAGCATCATGGGAAATGTTACGCTTCGCGGATGGCTTACGGTGGGCGCTTTGTCTTTTACCGCATTTGAGGCCTGGGCTCAGTACTATTCTGTTTTGCAGTTCGTGTATAACAGCAATTATCAGGCTGTTGCGGAGACCATGCCTTCGATGAACGGCATGCTTTTGTGTTTCATCATAATCATGGTTGCGCTCAATATAGCGGCAAACATCATCTACAGAGGAAAACTTGCATCGGAATTCATTATCACAAAGAAGGAAGACAAAGTTTAAGTGCTTTCGTTTAAATCCTTGCCCGGGGCTTTGGCCTCGACGGTAACGGAGTAGTAACCCTCGTAAATCACCATTCCCGGTTTCGCACCGGGAATTTTTTTGACGTGAGACACGGGGCAGTAGTCAACATCGCACTTAAGATCTGCGGTCTTGTGTTCTTCCACAAGGATATTTTTCGAAAAATATGCGGCGGTGGATGCCGCGAAAAGCACGGCCTCATCAGAAGGAAATTCTTCTCCGGGATGCGACTTTACAATAACGTGTGTTCCGGGCGTTCCCTTGACATGGAACCACCAGTCGGATTTGTCCGCCACCGAGAAGGTGAGACGGTCGTTCTGGATGTTGTTGCGGCCGCACATGACTTCATATCCGTCTGAGGTCATATAAAGTCTTAAAGGGAGAGCCTCGTCTTTGTGCTTTGTTTTCTTCTTTCTGCTGTTTGCGGCTTTTGCGGCATTACGAAGTGCGCGGGACGAAGCTTTGCCGGATTTGGCAAGGCCTACTGTTTTGTTCGGATCCCCTTGGTTTGTTTGTTTCGTGGCTTTCTTCTTTGTGTTATCCCTCGTTATTTCCTCGGAAAGCGCGTTAATGTCGGTTTGTGTCGTTGCCGAAAATATTGCGGCTCGCAGGGACCTTAAATAATCCAATGTGCTTTGGTCGTCTTCCAAATATTCTTTGGCCAGTTCAGTCTTCCTTTTTGCCTTGCGGAACCGTTTGTAGTATTCCTCGGCATTGGCCGAAGGCGACAGTTCCGGGTTTAAGGGAACTTCGGTTTGTTTTGGCGTCCCGTCCTCGTTCGTGTTTACATAATCGTCGAGTGTCGCCGATACGTCGCCCTTGGTGATTTTGTATTGGGATGTGAGAATCATGTCACCGTAGTTTTTGTAGGTGTCGGCTTTGAGACCTTCATCGAGATCGCTTTGATGTGTCGCTCTCTTTTTGGTCGTGCGGTCGAGTGCCGAATCGACGATTTTTAAAAGAGCGCGCTTTTTGGATTCAAGCTGATTTGCGGTATTGAGACTTCCGAAATAAATATCAAAAGCCTGCGATATTGTGTCCGTGGTTTTGAAGTTTTTGTATCCGACAAACCGGGTGATTGAGAAAACCTCAGGTGTGCCGGAGTCAGAAAAATAAACTGTGGGCTTATAGGTGAGGTTTGTAATCTCGTTAAAAAAACTGCAACATTCGTTGCATAACGATACGGTTTCCCCGTTTGTCAGCATGGATGCCGTTTTCCTTGCATCCACGTCTGCTCTTGCACAAAGCTGCTTTGCTATGAGAGGGGATAAACCCGTTATGGAATTGACCAGTGCTTTGTCCACAGGCCTTGCTATCTCATCGGAAATTATTGGCAGCAAGCCGTTTTCTGCGTATTCAGTTGCTTTTGCGACGGATATCTTATTTTGTGCAGGAGGATATTCGTAGATTCTCGCCGGCATAACTTCACGCACTCGGCTCATCTGGAAGTCGACATGAACAGCGGAGTCTATTATTTTGCCGTGTTCGTTTATCAGAATCAGGTTCGAAAAGCGTCCCATCAGTTCTGCGGTCAGTTTGAATTTCTTGCTGTCTTTAATCTCATCGGTATTGGTGAGGTTGATTTCGATGATGCGCTCGCATGAGGGGTTTTCGATTGATTCGATTTTCGAGCCCGAGAGATATTTTCTCAGGAGCATGCAAAACGATGGGGGCATCGCCGGGTTTTCGGGAGAAAAATCCGTTAAGGCCACGCGGGCTGCGGCAGGGTCTATCGAAATCAAAAGCCTGACAACTTTACCGAGCGTCCTTATGTGAAGGATTACGGTATTGCGGTCAGGCTGAAAAATCTTGTCCAGGCGGCCGCCTTTTAAAGTGTCGTTCAGTTCGTTTGCAAGGAGGCTGCAGGTTATTCCGTCAATTGTCATTTGATTTCTTTTTCTCTGCGCTCAATGAGAAGAACATTGCACAAACCCAGATTATGACTGCGACGATTATCTCGATTCCGAGAATCATGAAAAATCTCGTGAAATTATTCCATGAGACCAGGAGGTCTATGCCAACCATGACGGCGATAACAAGAATAGTCATGATGGGGAAGAAGATTTTGGTGGAGGAAAACCAATGCCACCAATCCGAGAATGTCACGTCGGAAGAAGACTGCGCCTTTTTCTTCGGTGCAGTCTTCTTTGTCTGTGATGTTTTCTTTTTTGTTGTTGTCTTCCGGGTTTGAGCCATCAGGAGTTGCCGCCCTCTTTTTCGCGAAGTAATTTCTTGATTTTCTCTGTGGGGTTAACGAGGCCCGACAGGGACGCGTCGTGGTTGATGGCGTCGATCAGGAGCGCTACGAACTTGCACATGTTGACGTCGGCAAACCAGGGAGCCTCGAGCAATTCGGGACGTCTGTAAATCAGGTTTGTCGCGAAAACCTTGTTAATGATGCCTTCTTCGTATGCCTTGTTGAATTTGTCGATGCCTTCCGTGAAAAGACCGAATGTTACGGCACAGAAGACGTTCTTTGCGCCTCTGTCTTTCATGGCCTTGGCGATGTCGAGCATGGAGTCGCCCGAGGAAATCATGTCGTCGACGATGAGGATGTCGAGGCCTTCGACGGAGTCACCCAAAAATTCGTGGGCGATAATCGGGTTGCGGCCGTTTACGACTGTTGTGTAGTCTCTTCTCTTGTAGAAGGTTCCGAGCGGGACCTCAAGGATTGAAGCGTAGTACATGGCACGCGGGATACCGCCCTCGTCAGGGGATACGACCATGAATTTGCCTTTCGAAAAGGACAGGCCCGGGATTACTCTGTACATTTCCTTGATAATCTGGTAGGTGGTGGAAAGGCTTTCGAATCCTGCCAGAGGGATAGCGTTTGCGACACGCTCGTCGTGCGCATCGAAAGTGATGATGTTGGCAACACCAAGGTTGTAAAGTTCTTCGAGTGCGAAAGCGCAGTCCAAAGACTCTCTGGAGTTTCTCTTGTGCTGACGGCTCTCATATAAGAAAGGCATGATAACGTTGATTCGGCGTGACTTGCCGGAGCAGGCGAGGATAACTCTCTTCAGATCCTGATAGTGGTCGTCCGGGCTCATTCTGTTGTCCTGACCGAACATTTTGTATGTGCAGGAGCAGTTCATGACATCGGATACGATGTAGAGGTCGTGGCCCCTGACGGTGTTCTTGATAACCGCTTTGCCTTCACCCGAAGAGAATCTTGTGTTGTCGACATCGATTCTGTAATCCTCGCGGTAGAAGCCGGGGTACTGGGAGACAATCTGTTCCTGCTGGTATTCGGAACGTCTCTTGTTCAGATAATAGTTAACTTTCTCGGTGAACTCGCCCGAGCCTACCAACGGAATAAGTCCGATGGGGCCGACGGGAGCCATGGGGTTCTCGCCGTACTGGTCGTAACGTGAATAGGATTTTTCGTCTGCTGCTGTCATGTTGTAAGGCCTGCCTTTCCTTTGTTAATCGTTGAATTCATCAAATATTTCGCCTAATCTTATCTGTCTGTTGAGTGATTCGAGTCTTGCCGTTGAATTAATCAGGTCGTAGACCGATTCGTCTATATTGATTGCATCGATTATTCTTGCGACGTAGGGAACCATGTCCGCGTCGACGTACCATGTTCTTGAGAGAAGCTCGGGTGTTCTGTAGATGAGGTTTGTGCAGCACACCGCTTTGATGATGCCCTCTGCCGCGCAGTTGTCGAAGGCTGTGAGGCCGTCGGTGAAAAGTCCGTAAGGCGATAGGCAGTAGATGTCCGCCGCACCAAGGTCTTTAAGTTTTCGCGCTGTGCGAAGCATGGTGTTTCCGGAATTTATCATGTCGTCTATGAGGAGAATGTCTTTGCCTGAGACGTCGTCGCCTAAGAATCTGAAATTCTTAATTGGGTGCTCGCCGTTTACCTTGACGGTGTAGTCGCGGTCTCTGTAGAAAATTCCCAGGGGAAGATTTAAGGTCGATGCGTAGAGGATTGCGCGGGAAACGCCCATCTCGTCAGGGGAGACGACCATGGTGTTTGACCTGTCCAAACTGATTGAGCCGAATCTGTTAATCAGAGTTGAAGTGATTTTGTACTGGCACCTGGGCATCTCGATGTCCATGAGTGGGACTGCGTTTGCGATACGTCCGTCGTGCGGGTCGAACATTATAAGCTTGGAAATACCTAAATCATATAACTGCTTTAACATATCCGCGCAGTCGTATGATTCTCTGTGGGAATCAAGTTTCTCGCGTCGGCCCTCGTATACGAAAGGCATGATAACGTTTACGCGGCGTGCCTTGCCCATGCAGGTTGAAACGATTCGAAGCAAATCCCTGTAGTGGTCGTCGGCGCTTATCACATGCTCGCCGACCGTAAGTCTGTGCGTTAAGTTATGCGAGAGAACGTCTGTGATAATGAAAATATCGTGTCCGCGGACACTTTCGCCCAATGTAAACTTGCCCTCTCCCGTCTGAAATCTCACGAGGGAAGAGTCGATAACGTAGTCGGAACGGTAATACCCCGGTGAATTTATGTAAGGGCCCGCATTCTGCTCAACACGCTTTTGGCGCTTGGCGGAAAGTACTTTGTTTACGCTTTGGATAAAATCTGTATTCGCAGTATGCCCGATAATTCCTATCGGACCGAAAGGTTCATTGGCTGATAAATAGCTTGAGCCGGACATAAAACCTCCCACATACTGAAACTGTAATTAGTATCAACTAATTCGGGGGGCAAATCAACGAGAATAAAATTCAAAAAATGCATAAAAAAAGGCAAAACCTTTTATTTTTTTCCGACAAAAAATAGAAGTGCCGCGAAAAACGATGCGTGCTACGCGGCAAAATATTCCGACAAAGCCTCTTTCAAATCCTCAAGGCCCAGCTTTTTCTCTGAGGAGATTGCGAAAACACGGGCGTCTTTGCTGAATTTCAAAGAACGTGCCATCTTCTCGATGTGGAGTTTTACCTGCATTTTGCTCATTTTGTCACATTTGGTGAACACCACGAAGTAGGGAATTTCCGCGGAATTCAAATATTCGAGCATCATTATGTCCCGCGAGGTGGGCTCTATTCTTATGTCCAGAAGGAGAAGGGCTAAGTCCGCCTTGCCCCTCACCGTAAAGTAATCGTCGCAAAGCGCGGAGAATTTCGAACTTTTTTCCTTCGACGCTTTCGAAAACCCGTAGCCAGGAAGGTCTGCGAGCAATATCTTCGAGTCGACGTCAAAATAGACTACCTCGCGCGTCTTGCCCGGGGTCTGCGACGTCCTTGCAAGTTTTTTGTTGTCGGCCAGGGCGTTTACCAAAGAAGACTTGCCGACATTGGACCTCCCGCACAAAACAACTTCCGGAACTCCGGAGTCGGGACAGTCGGCCACTTTGGACGCAACCTTTAAAAATTTTGTCTTTCGAAAATTTATTTCGCTCATAGTGCGGATATTTTAGCACAGAGTCTCAAAATCGGCCCTTTTTTTAAAATTGTAGTTTTTTAAGACCCGGTTTTGTACTTTTTTGAAACGCAATAAATCAAAGTCTTTGAGTCTGTTTTCGGCGCTTGCTTTGTAGGTTAAATTTCCGATTCTTTGTACTTTTTTGTAGGGTGACTTCATGCGAGTCCGCAATGCATAATGCGGCTACAGCGAATACGGAAGGATGGACAGCCTATGGAAACCAATACAGTTTTTCCCCTCGCGTCCGTCATACTGAAACAACCGCTTTGGACGACTGCCATAGCCTTATTCATCCTTTCGTCGTTGTGTTGTTTGGATTTGGTAAAACCCGCCATATTCCTGATTTTGGCAACTCCGACCATAGGCGTGGTTTTACTTTCTTTTAAGCGGTACAGAGCGGCATATCTTTTTCTCCTTGTAACCACAATGGCTCTGTACTGCTTTCTCTGTTCACATATGGTCATTAAGGCCGGGAAAGCGGCACCGTCGGGGGCGGGTGAATATAAAGTCGCAATAACAGGTGCCACGCAAAAACTCGACGGATCGCAAAAGATATACGCCAGGACCGAAGGCGGCGCAATCGTATATGTTTATGCGGAGGGACAAAGTTTTTCGATCGGTGACACCGTTACATTGAGAGGTGAGATGCAACAACCCGATGCCCCGACAAACCCGGGGCAGTTCGATTTCAAAAACTACCTGAAGAAGAAGGGTATGTACCGTGTTTTGTACTGTGATGCAGTTGTAAACGTAATACCGGGAAACAGGCTTTTTGCGGCGGCCGACCGGATTGGAAAGTTCTTCAATAACATTCGAACCGAACTGTTTGAACTCATAACCGCCGGGTCATCGGATTTAACGCGCGGACTTATCGCAGCGATAATCTTCGGTGACACTTCTTTGGCAGACGATTCTGTCAACCGAATATTCACCATGGCCGGATGTGTACATCTTTTGGCGGTGTCGGGCACACATTTTGCGGGCTTCCTTATGATCCTTCCGATTGTGTTTGATAATTTGCGTCTTTCAAGAAACAAATCAATCGTTTTTTACACATGTTTTTGTATTCTTACG
>Ga0065711_1044159_pt1 | contig 14271 bp, 5 predicted proteins | sample Hoacrofraction12_FD_59098 | JGI IMG/M metagenome (GOLD analysis project Ga0065711, IMG submission 59098) | Hoatzin crop microbial communities from Cojedes, Venezuela - Epithelial fraction 12 v2 (version 2) | ecosystem: Host-associated > Birds > Digestive system > Esophagus > Crop | place...
CCTGCCTAGCTGTATGGTCTTCCCAGATGATGTCAGGGTGGTTGAAGTCCCCCATGAGAACCAGGGCCTGTGACTGTGAGGCTGCTTGCAGCTGCCTGTAGAAGGCCTCATCAACTGCTGGCTTTCCCTCCCATCTCTAAGTTTGTGGATGTAGGAGGATTTTAATAGAATAGAATAGAATAGAATAGAATAGAATAGAATAGAATAGAATAGAATAGAATAGAATAAGCATATTTTTTTTTATATTAAAACTCATTGTCTATGTAGATAGCAGAACCTTTAATCTCAAGGAGTAACTTACATGATAACCATTTTTATTTTTATGAGGTAGAATGACAATTTCACAGAAAATATCAATAAAACACATAAATACATGTTAGCAGTTAGTAATTAAAATAGCCATAAGTTGCAGAGCTCTCAAAATCCTAGACAATACCTGGCACCTGACACCAGCTATTACATATTTTAGAAGTCTTATACTGAAATCTCGCTACAACACAAATAACACAATTTCTTTTCAAGATCTTTCTTCCACAGCTATCTGTGAGTGTCTTTCTGCACCATCATCACTGCAGCTGAGAAGTCTCAAACTTGCTGTTGAGAGGTTAACCAAGGTCTCACGGCTGCCAAGTTCCAAAGTAGCAGGCAGCTCAGTACCTCTCTCTGCATTATCCCTTTTTGAAGTTGCTGAGGACAAGTGTGCTTTTTCACTAGGTGTTGTAAAATGCTGATTTTGCATTGAAGGGGGATGTTTCCTCTGCTGAAAAGTATATTGTTTCCCCACATTTGGCCCTTTGTTTCATGCAACATCTTGTAGACATGAAAAAGAACTCTACATACACTGGGGAAAGTCAGAGACATTTTATGATCCCAGCTGGGAAGAAACACCAAGAAAACATCATTCTTTTTCTGGTTTGTTTTGTATTTCTTCTGCGAGTGCTGTTGTGAACAAAGAACCATCTAGGTCAGAAAGAATGGCCAGTGGTAAAATCATTCTGCATTACTTTTATTATATTGGTTTACATTTCATTTCAACTCCTCTACATACAGCATATAGACTTTGTCTACAGTCCCTGGATGTCTATTGAGTCTTCTGACCTCTGACTAGATGTCTTCTGATCTTAAGCATGCTCTCCTTGTGTTTGCGTGTAACGTTTCACTGGATCAATTCATCTAAAATTTTTGTATCTGTGACCCATTTCCATGCCACACATCACACTTAAACCTGGGGAGAAATTGTAACATATAGGTCCTTTGTCCATTTGTTGAAAATAACAGATTATTTTTTCTCCTGTTTTTCTCCTTCATTCTCCACTCTTTTATTTCTCCCTTCTTCTCACAAAATTGTGGGAATAAAATGACATTTCAGAAAATTATGGGAGATTTGGGATTATATCCTCATCTGACGTAAATTAGGATGACTTACTGGGTTCTACATCAACAGGGAACCTCATCTTTGAGTTTCTCACACAACATTTCTTGTTTCAGTTGATGGATCATATGTTTTAGAGACAATCTGAATCACAATAATGAACAGGGGAAAATACATGGCAACTGTTGATTTTTTACTACCTCACACCTACGCACAGTGTTCATATCTATCAGATCCAGAATATCCATTCATTGACCCCAGTTGCAGCATTGTATGTTGTCTCCAGGCAAGTAAAAAAGACACCCTAAGGAGTCAAAGAACCTAGTTCAGAATTAGGAAGTTATTTAGGTCTCCATTGCTGTTTCTATTCAAGCAGCAGGGATTATGAGTTAACACTAAAGAACCTTCCAACCCATAAGGTCAATTAATATTATCTCACATTTTGGAAATGGATATGAAAAGTGTGCTCATGTTTTATAGCAGACACTTGTAAGTGCACTTTTCAATTTGTAGCTTTTTCTGTACAAATGGGTGTTAATTGTTGTTTACTAGGAATCTATGCAATCTGGTAAAATTGAAAATAAAAGATGATTATACTAGCAGAAAAAAGCTAGCTATGTTGTAAAAGTGCTCTACCTAGTCATCCCAGTATTATCAGAGCTGCAAATCATCCTTTAAAAGCTCTGGGAAGCTGTAGCGCACCGTGAGGAACAGGGTGTAATCCTAGCAGCCTGCCACTGTGTGAGTAAGATTTAGTATTAATGTTCGTTTTATCTACTGTGAAAGATGCCTCCCTGGTAGGGCTGTGGGCCCCCTTGTAGCAGAAATAGATACCATTACAAAACCACTCGTCTCTGAGGACATTACTGCAGCACTGATAAAGAAATTGCACTGTTGTTCCCCAGCTGGTTCTGAGCTGTGATGTTGAGTAAAAGGGAATGTAATATGGGCAGTGCCTAGAAAGAGATCCTCTCATGAACAGGAAAAGAAAAAATAGAAATGTTTCCCTCTAGGACCCACAAAGCTCTCATTTGACACACACTTGTGCCTCGCATAGGTCCCTAGGGTCATTGTGTCTTTGTGCTTTGACATTAAGAAATTTCATGACAAAAGATACATGAGAGCTAAGCTGCAAGATGCATCACACAGGGAGGTACAACAATAAGACTAAGCAAGATACTGATTTCACCCTGGTGTCGTTGTATGAGCTGCTGTATACAGAGTGAACCCACCTTCCTCTAGTGGAACATTGAACTGGTCATTAAACATTGATTTTGTTTTTCTAGTGGGACAGACAATCCCTAATCACTTTAAGCTTGGTATCACTTCATATAGTAATAGCTCATCTGCTGTGGATGCAGGTTTTGCCTTACGCAAAAGTCATATACGGAGTCCTGGGACCTGTTTTAGCAGTAGGTAAATGTCATGGTATAGGAATGAATGTAGAGCAAATGAGTTAACATTGTTCTACCTTGCTCAGACCCACTGACAGATTTTCTTCTGCAGGCAGCCCAGAGACTCGACTTTCAGGGTAGCTTGCATTTTCCAGGCCTTTTTCACCAAGGCTAAGTAGACAAAATTGCCAGTGTGCTGGGGGAAGCCCAGGCATTTATCTGGGTCTTGTCCAAGCTGACTGTGAGCTTCCCTTGTTATTTCCAGAAATACATGCAGATCCTCACCTCAGATCCCTCTTTAGTCAGTACCCTCTAAATCTGACTGCTATGTTTTCCCCTAGGAAAACACAGGTTGATTTCCCTTCCAGGATTACACATAAATCCCTACTCAGTCCTCTCATCTTGTGTGTATTTCCCAGCCATGCTCATCTTTCTGGTACCTAGGGTTAGAACATGGCTTTAAGGAGAAAGAAAAGGATTTTAATGTGGATCCCTCATGTTTTGATGAAGTCTCTAAATAACAAATGGTCAGATGAAAGAGACAATGGGTCTGTCATAATTTCACATGGGACCTGAAGTAATTAACCTTGCTGTGAGACCACTTTCCAATCTGAGCTGCAGAGGTGGGAGAGTGGTAGGAACATTTTGGAAAGCTTGAAAGGTTTAGATGTGAGATGGACATTTAGTGCTTTAGCGAGTGTCTCCTAACATATTCAAAAGACATCCTTAGAGTCTGTCAGTGTAATAATCATAAGCACCTAATGGGTTTCAAGTGCCCCCCAAGCTCAGCAACAGGCACAGAGAGGGCTGGTGAATCTACACTTGGAAGTACAGAAAGTGGCAGCGATGTAAGTCCTGTACAGGGCACCAGCCTTCAAAATGGACATAGAAAGAGAGCTCCTTTTAAATGGATGGGATTTCAGATCCTGAGACACTTCTGATGACCAGCTACTTTCTGTCATGCACTGCATGAAAATGAAACATGCCACCTCCGGCACTGCATACGTGTCTGCAGTTGCACGTCGTGTTGAAGAATAACCTGTGAAAAGCCATTTTCCTTCAGCTCTAGCTGTACTTGTGAGCAATGGAGGGTGATGAGTGCCTGAGGGTACTGAACAAAAAGATCACTGTGAGGTAAATGCACGTGTATCTTTCTGCAGCATGAGCTTGATGTGCCTGTGCTTTCATTCAACAGCAGCACTCCCCTGGTTTCAGTGGTGCAAGATCACGTCCTCACACCTATCTCCTTGAGAAGATGTGAAAGGACCACAAAAGATATTCTTATTTTTACTGCAGAAAAGAATAGTCTCAGGTGCAAAAGGAAATAACTGAGGAGGATTAAAGATAAAAGCATGAAAGAAATACTGAAAAGACGTATTCCAGACCTGTGCGTACAGAATAACATTTCAGATTGCATCAAACAGTGCAAGAAGACTGTCCTGTAGCTCATTAGCCTGACTTGGTGTTGACTTTGGAGAGCTCTTTACATATGTCATCTAATGTAATATTGATTTTTCCTATGTGAGTTTCATTATTTGTGAGCTCTCCTTAGAAGAGCAAGTGCAATGGAAAAAATAGTTTTTCTGTTGACTGGCATTAACACTTTGCTGTCCCTCACAGTGCTGTGTGCATAGCACAGAGGTGCACTGAAATGTAGTCATCCCTAAAGCAGCGCCTTGCTCACAAGTGTGGTTGTGTCCCATGCAACATTCCACATCTCCCTGGGGCTCCACAAATATTCGCTTTTCGCCCTCCCAGCTCCAGGGAGAGAAGGTCTGTGCACACCTCACAGGTAGAGGAAAGTGGATTGACATACAGAAAGCAAGCTGCAATAAACTGATGGCAGAGCCTGCTCCGAAGCAGTTTTCTGGCTGACACTCAAACCCTGCTTTGCTCCAAAGAAATGGACTAGAGCAGGAAGGAGCAGATATTACTAAAAAACAAGAGAGAGACTGTCTTTAAAATCCAAGCTTGACAAATGGCATTCCTTGGACAGAGCAAGACCCAGAGCCCAGTGGCTGAAGGGGGAGGGATTCAGCAGCCATTTACACTCTCCTTGGTCTGAGTTTAGTTTTCATTCCCCTGGCTTTTTATCAAGTTTAGCTGTGAGGATCCCAGGATAGGAGAAGGGAAGTCTGACTTACAGCAGCTCTAGAAGGTGTGTTTATTTTTATTCTTTGATACGCCAGTTTTCTCCTACCTCCATGTTATAGTGGGAGAAATAATGCTGACAACCGATATTCTTGTGTTATCTGCACTGAAATCGTGTTTATTAAACCTGATTCTGGAAAAAAATGCTACCAGAAGGGACATGTTCCTATTGAAAATAGAGGGATAATTTGAGAAATTAATTTTAGCTATCTTACCAGGTGTACAGGAACAAAGCTAACTGAGATGGCCATTTCGCAAAGTTTTTCATGCATTCTTAATTGTACACACAGGATCAGACCCACCACAAGCAACACATGATCAGACGTATGATGAAGGTGCCAACAAAAATAGATGTCACCCAGGTCACCCCCTGAGCTGGACACAATTGCCTCGCAGTCTTATGGGAAAGCAGCTGCCGTGTACCTGCGTGGCTGCCCGAATTCTCTGTGACCCTAGATCCAACAAAGATTCAAATACGTGGGCGTTCTACTCTGGGAACATGCTCATCTTGGTGTTCTGATCATACCTTTCTTTTGGCTACTCAGGGACTCTGTATTGTATGAGAGCTTCAACAGAATCTGCTGGGCCAGATGATTTTCATTGAATTTCAACAAATTAAATGCCTGTATTATTTCTGTGTCTAACTGAAATCAGTTGTGTGTGGGTTTGTGCTTTTTTTTAATTTTAATCAAGTAGTGATTAAGATTGTGGAATAAAAAAGGGGAGTTAGGATCATACGAAAGTAGCTTTCATATTCTGAGTGAAGACAGATGTAATGCCATTACTTTTTGTGAGGAATTGGGATGGCTAGAAATTGGATGGCTTTTTTTTCAGTACTTCCTTCAGTGTTAAGTTAATTAACTGGAAAGGGGCCAGATAACTTGGAGTCTATATAATGTTTGGGGATTTTTGCATAAAGAGAGACAAGCCCACTACTTGGTAAAATAATTTGATTAACCTGAATGATTTAAAGTCTTTGGAGGAGGAGGGGTTGTGTAAGCTTTGTATACATAATGCTAAAGCTCTTCTTAATTTCTTACAGAGACTTAGTGATCCCCTGGAAAACCAGAACTTGTCTATCAGACATGTCTCTGAGAAGTTCACAAACCAAACAGAAAAGCACAAACGGAAGTGGAGGGAACTGCCAGTGGTTACCCAGAAGCGGAGTAGATCTGAACAGTGAGTAGAGCTCAGATCTCTAGGTACCCATGAATTATAGATACTCTTTCTGACCCGCTTGGACACCCAGACCAGCAGAGAAGACACCAAGAACAGTCCCAGTGTTGTGTCTGTGGTTGTGGTCCCACACAAGTCACACCTGTCATGGAGGATGCTCTCAGATGACAGCCTCCCTGGGACACATTTTGCTGAGCTCCTGGTCCAGAAGAGCAAGGGTTGTTCAAGTCCTGCCTAACAGGGGACCTGGATTCTGACTGGCAGACTGACTTGTGGGGTAGGGCTTTGGCACATGGATGCCCACTTTCCTTGTGGAAGAGTAAGCCCTCACATGGTGGTTTCCTCTCGGGATAAACTGGGCCTTTTCTGAAGATGCAGGATGTGGCTCTAAAGTTATGACAGTGTCGACACAGGATATTAGATACCTGTGAGTATCCAAGGGATACATTCGTATAAAGACAGCATTATCCAAGGCTGATTAATTCTTCCAGGAAGGGGTCTACTCATGGTTGCCTTAGTGAGTGGGACTTCCAGCTGATGTCCCATGCAATGACCTTGCTTTACCAGAGGGACCAGTGATAAGGGGTAGTGGCAGAATCTGTTCATGTGACACCCCCTCACCCCCAAATCAAGGAAATGCTTGGAAAAAAGTGAACTGCTGCTTCTAAAAGGCTTTGGAGATAACAAGGGTGGGGTGGGGGGGTAAAGGAAACCCCAAAACATCGGTGGCACAATGACAGCAGTCTTCCTCTGAAGCCTGTACCCTGTTCCACACACTATCACAAGGGTTCAAGTCCACTGCAGCTGCTAATGACATAAGTCTTACCTCATGTCTTTGTTTTTCAGAAGAATACACCAAGATCTCCTTTTCATAGGACTGTAACCTCTCTACAATTAGCAGGATAATAAATGTGGAGAACAACACCTGTGTAGCACAGCGAGACCCCAGGTTGCACACTCAAATCCAACATGTTTACCTGAAGACTGAAATTTCCTTCATTTTCCTCTAAATGCCTCTTCCAAATGCAGCTGAAATTAACTGAAAAGCAGGCTTTGAGCAAAAATGTTGGGATGATCCATTTACCTTCAGAATTTCATTTAAACTCTATCTCCATTTGGAGTTTCATGTAACTGTTTGCAGCTGAACCTGTCAGTAGTCTCTCTGTCTTTTCTAGTAATACATAGGTAATATCTTTCTGCAAGGATGAATTATTCTTATACTCTTCCACATTAGGTGCAAATTCAGTCTCTCAGTCTTTTCTGGGCATATCTTATTTTCTATCTGCCTTTTTAATATAGAATTTTATGCATATGCTGATATATCTTATATATAACCATCAGACATTGGATTATTTTTATTTATAAGGCTGAAGTTATTAGATTCACTAAAATTCTCATGGTAAAGACTAAATACATGACGCATATGAGTCAGACACTGTAGGAAGAGCAATACATATTAATTTAGTAGCTCCAAAGTGATCCCAGATCATGTGGAAACATAACTTCTGCTGACTATTTCTGCGTAAGTTAGCTGTCATGCTCCCTGTCAATTGAAAAACCACTTTCTGCTACTCTACCATTTCATTAAGTCAAAATACAGTTTGCCCATATAGGAGGCTCACAATAGGTTGGTTCCTCCAGTGAATATATCAACTGTTGGATTGGAACTTCTACTGCATGCTTTTGGTAAAGATGCACTTGCTTTATTTAAGTGTTTTAATCTATTTTTTCCTCTGCCTGGAATGTTCTTGGACCCCAGAGTTTAAATGACCCCCAGGAGAATTTTCCATGAGCATTTGTTTGAGTTCCTGCTCTGAGTTTCCTGTTCCTGGGTGTGATTAGTTGTTCATAGCCTTGAAGAGCAAGTCTGAGTCACTTTTAGACTATTTGTCCGCGTCTGTGCTGCTCTGCTAGGTCACTCTCAGGAGCTGGAGTACCCTGCTCACATCATACTGCAGACCCCTTGGGCACCTCCAGACCAAAGCAAGCTCAGCCTTTCTGAACCCTTGTACAACCTTGTGAGACATCCCCATCCAGCTCTTCTAGCAGTCAGCCTGAGCTCTGCCTCTATGTCTCCTTCATGCACAGAGATACTCTCCAGCCACGGTCTTGGTCAGCAGTGGTGCTATACCCAGACAGCACAGAGGAAACCTTTGACATCAGACACTCATCCTATGTATCGATGAAATCACCACACTGAAGTGTACTAACATCACAATTGGAGCACTAGAAATATATGATATTTCTACCAAATACATCAGTGGTTAAGACATGTCTCAGACAGAAGTGTTTTGTTTAAAAATGTTTACAAACCTGTAAAGCTTATATTAACAAAAATGTTTCTCTGTCTTTAAAGTGTACATTATTATCATTGTGTACTTTTTCATTATTACTCATCATTTCTGTCTCTCTGATGCATGTATTTCACTTTAATGTCATGTGTAAACTCCACTGCCTTGTAGAAGCCTGAATTTCACTGAGGATTTGGAGAAGCTGTACCTAAGTGGCTTGTCTGGACTGGCTTGTTTTACTTGACATCATTTGCAATCACAGCATGCAGTGAGATATCTTTTCCGGGAAAACAAAACAAAATAAAAATCCCAGTCATCCCCAACACCATCCCAAGAAACATCATTATCATAGAATTATTAAGGTTGGAAAAGACCTCTAAGATCATGAATATCAACTGTCAACCCAACACCACCATGCCTACTAAACCATGTCCTGAAGTGCCACACCTACACGTTTTTTTAACACCTCCAGCAATGGTGACTCAATCACTTCACTGGGAAGCCTATTCCAATGCCTGACCACTCTTTCAGTAAAGAAATTTTTCCTAACATCCAATCTTTCTTTCGGACACGTAAAGAATCATGACATAAAAGAAAGAGGCCTACAAGAAAGCTGGAGAGGGACATTTTATAAGGGCCTGTAGTGATAGGACAAGGGGTAATGGCTTCAAACTGAAAGAAGGTAGATATTGATTCAATGTAAGGAAGAAATTCTTCACTTTGAGGGTGTTGAGGCACTGGCACAGGTTGCCCAGAGAATTTGTGGCTGCCCTCTGCCTGGAATTGTTCAAGGCCAGGTTGGATGGGGCTTTGAGAAACCTGGTCTAGTGGAAGGTGTCCATGCTCACAACAGGCAGGTTGGAACTGGATGATCTTTAAGGTCCCTTCCAATCCAAGCCATTCTATGATTCTATAAAGCGAGAATGTTATTGGCTGTAGTCAGTGAAGTCATACAGAGATGATTAAGAGAAGAACACAGACAAGTAAAATTCTGAGTTATGGATGTCTTCTGTTACGTCTAGTTGATTTATGTGGTTAAAGTAATAAATTACAGTGAAAACCAATCTGGGAAAGAAATATTAAACATATGATTCAGACATGGTTTTCATTTAAGAAACATGGTAATATAAAGTGTGCTCAGTCAATCAGCCGAAGGTGATTACTCACAAGGTAAACAATCAGAGAGAAGATAGACCCAAGTAAAAGGGGAAAACACATCAATCATGATCTCACTTCTTCCCATGCTAAGTAGGCTCAGTCCAACTCCATTTGATTTCTCAGCTGGAGTGCAATAACATCCTGAGGAGTACAGATTTCTCAGTTACTTCCAGTGTGATATATTTTACATGTGAGAAGTGTAAAGTATATTAAATTAATAGGTCTTAGGGATTGGCATGGCCTGAGGACACTTTCGGCTGGATGGGAAGATCAGCGTAGGATCTTGGTTATTTGCTGTATCTAAATCTGACCTTTTCCCCAAGATTCATCCCCATTTACTCACCAGCCTCCCACTATCCTTCTCTCCTGTCTATTTTACCTGTGCTTTCTAATATCCAGTCCTACAGACACACAGAAAATAAAGACTACATTCAGAAAAATAAACTCAAAATTCCGTGTAAGGTTTCCCACCATCTATGCTGTGTCTAAGTGTAATTCTGTGTTCAGCTGATGCCTAATCCTGGAGGTCCCTAGATGTCACAGTCAATCAAACAGCTTAATACTGCCCTATGCCCTGGGACAGGTTTTGCATGCGATCACACATCTTCTGCCTCTGAGAGGGCAGGCTCTATCTCACAATGGGGTTATTAAATGGCAAGTGACATAAACTCTGACTCTTACAGGCCATGATATGCTTCAAATGTTCTCACTGCACTTATGAAGCTGAGCTGAGCAGCAGCAGGGTGAATGACAAGTTGAACAGGAATCACCAGTATGGCCTTGCATCGAAGAAGGCGCTTGTGAGACCATATACGCAGTTCCATTTCTGGTTTTGGGATACCTGGTACAAGAAAGACATCAAGAACAACAGTGAATCAAAGGGATGGTTACCAAGGTGGTCAGGTGGTTGAAGAACACGACATTTGAGGAGATACTGAGACAAATGGACCCATTTAAAATTAAGAAGAGGAAGCCAATGTTCTGATCATTGAATGCATCTGTCTGGTGGAAGGAAGTAGAGAAAGTAGAGCCAAACTCCTCTTGGAGGTGCACAGAGGGAGGACAAGAAATTTCTGAATGCACACAGGTTGCAATTTTGAAATAAATTATGACTTGGCAAACTGCATTCAAATATAGCGAAAATAATTCTAACTATGAGGGTGATCAAACACTGGAATGGAGCCCAGTTTGCATCCACTGAGATATGTAAAACAACTGACAACACTCTGAGCAGCCTGCTCTGACTGGATCTACTCTGATCAGGGGTTTACACCAATGATCTTGAGGTCCCTTTGCAGCCTCGGTTGCTCTGTGATTCTGACAGCTTTCTTAAAACCCAGAAAGGCTTTGGTCATGCAGACCGTCATTCTGAATATGCAGAGTCTAACCCAGGAATATTAAGTAGGCAACTCTGAGCTCATTCGAGGCCACTTCCACCACATGGCTTGGTGCATAATTGATTTTTCTCCCTCTACCAGTAAACTGGGAACTTCAGAATATTTTTCTCTTTCTGTTTCCTTTTCTCCCCTTTGTCCACCTGGTTTATTAAATGCGAATTTTTCAGGATAGGTTCAACATTCACAGGTCAGTTAAGGTTTGGGCTAATGTCTCTGCCATTAATGACAACAAAAGGGAAGGATTTACTATGGCATTTAGCCTGACAAGTACACTTGTAAAGAGATATGTGCATATTTATTAAAGATGAAGCAAGTGCACTGGCTTCTTTTCTACAATATTTTCTGTTTTGGAAGTACCCCAAGACATTTCAGGTCTTTCTGTATTTGAGATAGTAATTGGGAGAACAATTGAAGAGGATTGAGCACATAGTGAAGGAAAAGCAGTAGGAGGCAAAGATTTCTTCAGAAGAAAATATAACACATTACAGAAATTGAGTGCTCTGCATTTAATAAGGCAAGCAAATAGGCAAGAGGAAACCAATGAAAAAGCACAATGGAGACAAAAAAGGCTTATTATGACAAGAAAGCCAGCGCTGTTAACTATCAGTCTGGTGATAAACAATTATAGTATTACCAATGCAGTCTCCTGGAGAATGTAAATTATGTGACAAGAGATTTGGCCCCACACAGAGATAAAGAAAATGCATGCAGTTATATTTCCAAAACGACAAGAAGATAAGAAAAGATTGGGGGTGAGGAGACAGGGGAGTGAATTTGTCATTTTAAAGTCACTAGCACAGGCAGAAATACATGAAAAAGGAACAAACGAATAAACCCTGGAGTAAAATAGAGCAATAGATCAGTTTAATTTATGCAGATATAAAGAGAAAGCAGATCTCACACTAGGCGTTGCTGATTTGATTTTAGTTGAATTTTAGTGCCCTGTTAATCAGATTTCACAAATACAATGGCATTCAGCTCTCAGGAGACCCTGAGAAGTATTTATTAATCAGGTAGGAAGAAAAACACCCTCCTCAAAGGCTGTGGGTGTCCACAAAGGGCCCGCAAACCTACAAGAGCAATCAGAGAAAAACAGAGTGAAACTCTCCCGAGGGCTGGGAATGGTACCAATCAGCTCAAATGTGTTTTCTGAAGTGGAGTCACAGGTTGTGTACACTACTAGGGAGAATGACAAAGCAGTATTTTCTCGATATATTGTATTTTATAGACAAGTATTTTAACAGGAAATCCATCTAGAGTTACAGATGTCATGATCGTGCTCAAAGAGAGCAAAAGAGATCCACTGCATGTGGGATGGCTGTTCTGCTCTTCTGGGGACACTGGAAGCGCATCTCCATAATAAGGGATCAAGGGAGCTGCATGATGGTCTCTCATTGCTATTTCAAAAGACTTTCATCTTAGAGACTGCAATTTCTTACACACCATGTTCTACTTGAACTACATTTAAGCCTCTCACATCTGACAGAGCACTGCACCCTCCAAGATGTAACTTCCATCCACCACATGTAGGAAAACATAAAACACCCACACCCCGGGTAATTTTGCGAGTGTTTTGTGTATTTGGTATTGAAAATACTGTTATTTGTGTTGCAAGAGGCCCTCATGGGTGTCAGGAGGAGAGCTCCCAGCCTTCCCCCAGTGCCAGAAGAGATGCCATGTGCCTGCTGACCACAGAAGCAGATCGTTCACATGTACTGAAAACTACAGTGATCGTGTGCAGGGCTGCCTGATAGGGACCCATTGTATCCCAGCCCGCTCCCAAATAACCAGCTTGCCACTAAGAAATTTTTCCCTGATGGTCCCAGGTTTGATACATCCATACGCAAATCTGGTACTTCTGATACTGTTACTTAGGTAATCTTGGCCTTATGTGGTGTTACTGGAATGGTTACCTTGGTGCTGTAAGCCTTGCAAGATTTTCTTCCCAAAAGACCCCCAGTACTTTCATTCAGTTACCTATGGATTCTGACCACTGCTCCCTTTAACTACCCGTGAAGCCCAGACACCCCTCAGAGCACTATCCATAATTTTTTTCAGCTTCTCTCAGTGGTACCAGTGGCTTCCAAAATTTTTTGTCATGCCCAGAGATTTCTCATGGCCTGTTCAGTTAGTTTAATCTCAGACCAGAGACTTATCAGCGACTGGGTATTTGCTTGCAACTGTGACAATCTGTAATCAAGCATCTACTCCTTCACGGGAAATTGAGTATATTATGGTTTAGCTGAATGAAACTGGACTGGAAACCCCTGATCTGACACAAAAATTTGCTAGTATGGAAGTGTAAACATACTACATTTGGATGAAACTTTAGAAGCTTTATGAAAACCGTAAGGTGTATCCTAGAAGAGCCGATAGTCTGGTGGGTGAGGGTTTGAGACAGGATTGTTTGTGTGCTGTGTAAATGGACCTGGCCTCTGGGTAATTGGCTGTCTTGGGACGGAGAGTCATCTATTTGACCAAATATTCTCACTTACATCAGGAAATTTCGATCAAGGGAAGTTTTCTTCAGTTGCTACCTTTTAAAGGATGTTTTATTTAAAACATATGTAAACATTTCCAATTAAAGAAAAAGGATGCATTAAAAATTTTCCACCCAGATCTGTTTCAGCTGTTATGCACATGAAATTTTGCAAGAATACTTCCTGCAAATGCTGTAGAGCACAACACCAAATGTTATTGTTCTTACGAAAAACGGGCATAGATACCACGGCAAATCTTGTAAAAATCCAAGTTTCCCTGAAAGCAATCAAAAGAGAGCAGGCTGAGAGTGTGAAAAACTTTATTAGAATAAACACCTTGGCTCTGAAGCATTGTTTGCTCATTCTGAGAAAAGAATTAAAGTGGTTCCTAGTGCATCTGTACCAGGGATGACCCCAAGAAGCTCCAGAGAAATGGTCTTCTGACAGCCTACTGGGAGTCTGCCAGCTGGAAGGAAGGGGATGCTGGGAGATCCTGAAAAACATCCAGTAGAAATTAACTGTGTCATCAGTCAGTAATACTGACAGGTATGACAATGCTGCAGTTCTAGGACAGGGTCCAGTCTGCCAGAGAGGAACATGATGAGTTTCAACAAGGGCAAGTGCAGGGTCCTGCACCTGGGGAGGAACAACCCCATGCACCAGTACAGGCTTGGGGTGGACCTGCTGGAGAGCAGCTCTGAGGAGAGGGACCTGGGAGTGCTGATGGACAACAGGTTGACCATGAGCCAGCAGTGTGCCCTGGCTGCCAAGAAAGCTAATGGGATCCTGGGGTGCATTAGGAGGAGTGTGGCCAGCAGGTCGAGGGAGGTTCTCCTTCCCCTCTACACTGCC
>Ga0065711_1044161_pt1 | contig 14271 bp, 8 predicted proteins | sample Hoacrofraction12_FD_59098 | JGI IMG/M metagenome (GOLD analysis project Ga0065711, IMG submission 59098) | Hoatzin crop microbial communities from Cojedes, Venezuela - Epithelial fraction 12 v2 (version 2) | ecosystem: Host-associated > Birds > Digestive system > Esophagus > Crop | place...
ACAAATCCGGGTGCAGGTACATCTACAAGGTGGAATGCAACTGTTATTGTAGATGCAGATGGTTTCAGCGCAGAAGGCATTATCTTCGAGAACTCTTTTAACCAGTATGTATCAAGCGCAGCTGCAGGAGACAAACTCGTAGCACAGTCAGGTGCAAAAGAGGGAAGTGACGGCGCAAGAGCCGACCTTGAAGAGGGCAGTACTGTAGTTCAGCAAAAAGCATATGTAGAAAGAGCTGCAGCACTTGCAATAGGCAACGGACTTTCTGATATTACTTTTGATAATTGTAAATTTGTAGGTCGTCAGGATACTCTTTACGGCGGCAAGCTCACATATGCTGAGTTTACAAATTGTAGCGTATACGGTTCTGTTGATTACATTTTTGGTGGCATGACAGCTATTTTCAATAAGTGTGACCTTGTATTTAATACAACAGACAACAAGAATGATGTAGGTTATATTACAGCGGCTCAGCAGTCTACGGGACGTGGATATTTGATGTACGAATGTCATATCACCAGCGTAACTGCAGGTGTTGACGTAGATAGTGCATACTATAGCTATACTACAAGTAAGCCGGGATATTTCGGAAGACCATGGCAGGCCAATACAAGTGAAGTTGTTTTTTACAATACAACTATAGATGCATGTGATAGCGAGCTTGCAGAAATTTATGGCTCTGATTCACTCATTATGCCCGAAGGATGGCTGAAGAGTCTTGGCGGCGAGTCGATGGTTTATGAGTATGGCACAACCGAAGAGAGCGGCGCAGATTACTCGGCATCCAGAATATCTTCTTGGACGACATGGCTTACATCAGATAGCGTAATCGATACTCCATATCTTCAGGATGGAACAGAGATTACTCTTGATGCATTCAGAGAAAATAAGTCTTCAGAAAAAGAGCATACATGGCAGTCGTCAGCTTTTGGTACAGGAATAAGTACTGACTACGATATCGCAACTGTAAATAGTGATGGAACAGTTACGCTTTCTGCAACAAATGGAAAAGGTAAACTAATTCCTGCAACAACTGATGGTGTAATATTTTATTACACAACGATAGATGCGGAAGATGAGAATTTCACACTTGAAGCTGATATAAGCGTTGATTCTTGGAAGCTTTCAAATGGCCAAGAAGGCTTTGGTATCATGGCATGTGATAGAGTTGGCGAAAATGGTGATTCTTCTACTTATTGGAACAACTCATATATGCTTGTTGCAACCAAGACATCTTATACAGGTGATAATGGCACTTCGTATACTATGAAACTTGGCGTAGGCGCTCAGGAGAAAAAAGGTATAACGACTGAAGCACTTTCATCTTCATCGCCTGCAGCTTATCTTACATCTACGATGTATACGCTTGAAACATATGCTGCTGATGAAAATCTTGATGCAGGTACATATAACTTAATTGGTAATTACTCGAGTAATACAGGTAGCACAGATTTGTCAAATCTTGTAACTAACATGCATGTATCTATTAAGAGAAATAATACAGGATATACTCTTACATGTTCAGATATGGACGGAAATGTAATAGGTTCTAAACTCTTCTACTATGAAGATGGCGTAGATCCTCTTACATCGCTTGATGAAGACAATATTTATGTAGGATTTTTTGCTGCAAGAAATGCTACAGTAACAGTCAGCAATATATCACTTACAACAGTTGATCCCGATGATGATGATCCTGCCGAGGAACATCCGATAGAGTATACGGATTATAATGGCTCTTTTATCTCATCAACAATTGCAAATAGCACAGACTATACACTCAGATATTACGGAAATGCTGACGGAACACTTTCTATTACAGATTCAAATGGAAATGTGGTTCTTGAAGAAACTAGTGTAAGCGCAGATACAAAGCTTGATACTATTGTAACTCTTACTGAGGGTGACAACACATTCACAGCTACATTTACACCTGATTCAAGTTTTAAATTTAGTAAGTACAATCTTTTGTCATCATATGATGCTACTACATTCTCTATCACGGTAAATTATGATAAGAGTACAAGATATGTATATTATGTAAGCCCTGATGGAACATCTACAGGCGATGGTTCAAGAGAGAATCCTCTTGATATCTATAGCGCTGTAAAGAAGGTTGAAGCAGGCGATAAGATTGTTCTTATGTCAGGTACATATAATCTTACAAGTACAATTACTGTAGAAAGAGGTATCGACGGAACAGAAGATGCAATGATTTACATGATTGCAGAAAATGAAGACGACAGACCGGTGTTTGATTTTGGCGGAAACTGCGCAGGTATGGTGCTTGCAGGAAATTATTGGTACTTCAAGGGATTTGATGTTACAAATTCTGCAAATGCAAAGAAGGGCTTGCAACTTTCGGGCTCATATAACGTACTTGATAACATTCATGCATACAAGAACGGAAATACAGGTATCCAGATAAGCAGATATTTATCTTCTGATGAAAAAGAAGATTGGCCTGCATATAATACGGTTCTTAACTGCTCATCTTTCCTGAATGCAGATGCCGGATATGAAGATGCAGACGGATTTGCTGCTAAGCTTACAGTTGGTGATGGCAACGTATTTGATGGATGTATCGCAGCATACAACGCAGATGATGGATGGGATCTTTTTGCAAAGGCTGAAACAGGTTCAATAGGATCTGTAACGATTCAGAACTGCGTAGCATTCAGAAACGGATATATTCTTGATGAAAACGGTGACCTCATAGATGCAGGTAACGGTAACGGATTCAAGATGGGTGGTTCATCAATTTCCGGATATCATCATATTATCAATTCTGTAGCATTTGGTAATAAAGCAAAGGGAATCGATTCCAATAGCTGCCCTGATATCATCGTTACAAATTGCACTACATTTAACAACGAGTCATATAACACAGCTCTTTATACAAATGATGCAAGTGATACAGCGTTTGTTGTAAATGGTATCATATCATATAGAAATGATGGCGGCGTGAACGACCAGTTCAAGCTTAAAGGAGATCAAAACACAGAAGATGTGTACGGAGAAGATAACTACTATGTAATTGACGGAGTATCAACAAATAGCGTGGGAGATTTGGTAGATGATACATGGTTTGTATCTGTAGATATGGATACAGCAATCGGCTCTTCTATGACAAGTGCATCAACCGATCTTGTATGCGGTATCACAAGAAATAGCGATGGTACTATCAACATGAATGGCTTCCTGGAACTTGCAGACAGCACGTCTACTAGCGGTGCTACAGTATCAGGCACATCTTCAAGCACAGTAACCGTTACGGAAAAAGAAGCTATGAAGCAAAAAGACGATTCCGAAGATTTGAACGGTGAGTTCGTTACAAAGTGGTGGAATGTATATTATGTACTTGAAGATGGTACATATCTTACAGGTCTTCACAAGATTGAAGGCAATATCTACTACTTTGCCGAAAATGGTGTTATGGCTAGAAATAGCTTTGTAGACGTAAATGGATATACATATTATTTCGATGAAGATGGCAAGGCTGTTAAAGGCTTTATGACACTTTGGGGATGGAATACATATTATTTTGACAATAACGCAAGACTTGTTAGAGACTCATTTGTAACCGAAGGTGATTATACATATTATGCAGGCAGTGACGGAGTTTTGGTAAAAAATGACTTCGTAACAATTACGGATGATGAAGGAAATAGCAAGACTTATTACTTCGATAGTGAAGGACATATGGTAAAAGATACACTCTTTGAGAGATGGTATAGCGTATATTATTTTGATGAAAATGGTGTTATGGCTACAAATATGTTCGTAACTGTAGATGGCAATACATACTATTTTGGACATGATGGCAAAATGGTTCGTTATTGGCAGGATATTGACGGAAATCGCTACTATTTTGGCGATGATGGTGTGATGCGAACAGGCACGGTAACAATGTGGTTTACTATTTATACTTTCAGTGAAGACGGAGTTCTTCTTGATAGTCACTCTGTATATGAAAATGCATTCGCATTTATAAGATTTTAAGAAAATACAAAAAAAATGGCGGCCCCGCGGGACCGTCATTTTTTATGTGTTTTTTTCATGCATGCTTTGGAGCATTAGGTGTTTGAGACGTGCGATGTCGTAGACTTCTTGTTTCATTTCGAAAAATCCCGCTCTTGGAAGTGACAATATATTTACATCCATTCGGCCCAGCTTTTCTGCCCACAAACATGTTTCTTTTGCGTGAGAATCAGGGAGAGATAGCACATATGTTTGGATAGCTCTAAAGAACATTGGGTCTTGCATGAGTTCTCCGGGAGTTAGGTCAAACTCTTCGATAGTCGGGGCTTCTTTGATGTCAACGTATGGCAGCAGATTGCCTGTTGTAAGTATCCAAAAGCGCATGGTTTCTCTTACTTGCATGAGGATTTTGCCAAGTTTGTTTTTTCCTTCCCATTTCGATACGTCGGATGATTTGGGCGATGATGCGGGCAGACCTGTTCCCCATACGTTATCAAGCGCAGATGAAAAGGCGATGATTTTTCCTTCTGTATCAAGGAGGACTTTTGCAAGGTCCGGATTTTGCTGGAATTTGGCAAGAACTCCTCTTTGTGCGATGCCATCACTGCAAACATCCCACATCATATCAGTAAAACCTTCAAATTTACTAAGGCCTAGCTTTTTTATTTCCTGTTGATCTTTTTCTTGCATGATTTTTTGAGCAAGTTGTCTTTGACCAAACAACATAACTTTGTGATACATGAGAAATTGAAGAGCGGAAGAGTATTTCATTCCGGCATACATAAATGGAGCTTCTTTCCAGTTACTAAGCTCATAATACGGTTCACCTTCTTTGTAAAAACATATTATGTTATCGCTATTCACAAGTTATACCTCCTCAAAAATATGATTATTCGATATTTATATCGGTATTATTTTTTATAATCTTTAGAACGTGCCAAAAATGCACCTTTTTTGACCGAATTTGCATTTTTTTATAAAGTGTGTTATTATTTCGCAGGCGAAATATTTTGTAATATTTCGATAACAAATATGTATCAAAAACGCAGACTTTCATTGTAAAAATGTGATTTTTGTTAAAAAATATCAAAAATAATTGTTTTTATGATGGTTTTTATGATATATGTTCTGTTATTATTTACGACGTCGTAATAATTTATATACGACAAAACATTCGTTGCAGCGAAATTGAAACGCAAACTTGTTTTTATGTAAAGGAGTATTTAAGGTTGTATTTTTTATGCTAAGGCTTCCATAGATTAGCGCTTTTAAATACTTGCATAGCACAAAAAGTCGAATAGCTTTGCAGTTATATTTTTATACAACCGCTGTTATGAGTAAGAAAAATAAAATATCGTTACTTGTTGCTACGATTATCCTAAGTATCTTTGTATCAGCATTTGCTTTTACTGTAGATACATCTGTTGCAAATGCGGCTGAGGGTGCCGCAAATGTCGGATACGGATATGAAGCAACAGCTACTGAAGTCGTCCTCATGGCTAACATAGTCTATCAGGAGGCGAGGGGAGAAAGTACTGCCGGGCAAATTGCAGTAGCTGAAGTTATTATGAACCGTGTTGTATCACCGCTTTATCCAAATACTATTACGGAAGTGGTTTCTCAGAGCGGCCAGTTTAGTTCATATGCATCAGCATCTACTATGACCGAGGAAGAGACAAGTCAGGATATGATTACACTTTGTCTTTCGGTTATAAACGGACAGGCATCCGTACTTAACAACTACAGCGTTCTTGCGTTCAAACGCAATGACGGTAGCCAAAGTTTCTATGGAAACTCTCTGTATCAGGTTATCGATAATCATGCTTTCTATTCTGCAGTGTAATAGATAACGAATTGAATAATGATATAAAAAATGAGGCGCTTTGTTAGTCGCCTCATTTTTATTTTATGCATTTGCTGTATTTATTTTTACTCTTTTTACAATAGATTGCCACATTTGATGTTCCAGCTCTCCGACATATCCGTTGTCACTGCATTCTTTTTTAAAGTTGTAATATGTTTCGTCGTGACCGCCATCAGGATTTGCTTTTAGAGCATCATTTAAAATAACCTCATACTTTTCGATAATTTCCCTTTTTCTCTCTGTTCCCATAATAAAACCTCCATTGTTTGAAAAATTAACTTCTCTATCTAATATTGTACAACAAATTAGTGTTTAATTGGTGAAAATTTAGCATTTTTATCCAAAAAGTTGTTGCCTATTGGTTCTGTGTGGTAAAATAAAACAAAAGAGAGCTAAAAATAATACTAAATGAGGGAGGCCGGGGATGAAATTACAAAAAATTCGCATTGTATCCAATTATAATAAAAATTTTAAGGCACTTACGGATGATGAGGAAACAGAGCAAAAGCTCACTATATCCGCATCGGGCAGGCTATGGTTTACATCTTATACAGGGGATGAAGATGATGCCGATTTTCGCGCTGTAAGGAAACTTGGAGCAACACTTGGCAAAGATCTTGCGGCAGATATACTTGATAAAATTTGCAAGGTTTTTTACGGGAGAAAACAACTATCAAGCGGCAAACTTGAGCGCGGTATGTATGAACTTGTTTTGACCGATACAAATGGCAATAATTATGTATACAGCGGCGAGCTTTCGAGAAGTGCTGATAGAATAGCGGGAGTTTTGTCGGACAATTTAAGGGCGCTTATTCCTGTTGATAGGCTTTTTCTTTTTGATGGCGGTGACAAGAATACAAGGAAGCCTGATACTGTGAAATATTGCTATTGCACGGTTGAGCCCAAAGGCATGGATACGAATTATTTTTATATAAGTGATTTCGGGCAGCTTCAAGTTGGCGATTTCGTAGAAATTCCTTTTGGGAAAAAGAATGTTATTATGAAGGGAACGATTATGAGCAGCGACTATTTCGATAGTGATGATGTTCCGTTTCCTGTTGAAAAAACAAAACATATCATAAGGGCAATAAGTCTTGATGAGTATGAAAATACTGATGAGTACAGCGAAGAACTATCTCCTGAAGATATGGATGATTTGGAGATTGCGGAGGCACTTATAGAGGCGGAAAATTATGACGGCATGTATCAGTGGGCCTATGAGCATCACGAAAGAGATGATGAGCCTAGAATTATGGCCAAGGTTGTGCAGTGTTACGAGGAGTGTATCAGGCAAAACATGCCGATAGCAGCGCTAAATCTCGGCACTTTATATTATGAAGGAAGATATGTAAGGCAGGATTATCAAAAGGCTTATGAGCTTTACAAAATAGCAGCCGATGCGGGCGAGCCGAAAGCTATCAGTAACCTTGGATTTTGTTATTATTATGGTAGACATCAGGAGATTGACTACGAAAAGGCGTATGAGTATTTTTTGAAGGGTGCGCTTTTGTTTGGTGATGCAAGTTGTCTTTACAAACTTGGAGATATGTATCTTCAGGGCTATTATGTCGATAAAAATGAAAGATATGCATATCAGCTTTATGAAAGAGCCATGTTTGAAGCATATGGCGATGACGGAAGACCGCAGGCTTGCATTCCCGATGTCATGCAAAGGCTTGGTCAGTGCTTTTTGTATGGAATAGGTATATCACCGGATGTTCCGAAAGCACTTACTCTTTTGAACAATGCTTTAACGGGATTTTATTATAGGAAAAAAGAAGATCCTAATGCCAAAATTCTCATAGAAGATACTAAAAATAGCATACAGGAAGCTATGCGTATTTTGGATGAAGAACAGTAATTTTAAATTTTATTTGAGGTCAAAAAGATTATGCTTTCTTTTTTGATAAAAATTTTTATAAAAGATGCAGACTATGAAAATCCGAATGTTAGGCAAAAGATAGGTATTTTGTCTGGGATTGTCGGGATTTGTTTTAATATTTTCTTGAGTCTTATAAAATTTATTGCGGCACTGCTATCAGGTAGTGTCTCTATTATGGCTGATGCGGCGAACAATTTATCGGACGCCGCATCAAGCATTGTAACCATAATCGGTTTCAAACTCTCAGGTCAAAAGCCAGATAAAGAGCATCCTTTCGGGCATGGGAGAATAGAATATGTTGCGGGTCTTATTGTTTCGTTTTTTATATTTGGTATGGGTATTGAACTTTTAACAAGTTCTGTCAAAAAAATATTTGCAGGCTCTGATATAAATGCGAGTATTTATATAGTAATAATTCTCATTATATCTATTGCCGTCAAATTTTATATGTATTATTACAATAAATCACTTGCAAAGAAAATTTCATCACCGACACTTCATGGAACGGCAAAAGATAGTATAAGCGACGTTGTAGCGACGTCTGCAGTACTTTTAAGCGTATGTATTTATTTTTTCCTAAAAATAAATATCGATGGAGTGGTGGGATGCATAACGTCTTTGCTGATATTATATGAGGCGTTTGAAACTGCAAAAGATACGATATCTCCGCTTCTGGGCGAGGCGCCAAGCGATGAACTTATAGAAAAGATAAAGGGCGACGTTTTGGTGCATGATGGAGTTTTGGGCGTTCATGATATTGTGATTCATAACTACGGTGCGTTTAATAAGATGATGAGCCTTCATGTCGAAGTGCCGTCAACAGGTGATCTTGTAAGCGTGCATGATTTAATCGATACGATAGAGCACGATATAAATGAGAAATATTCATGCACGAGTGTTATTCATATGGATCCTGTTGATTTGTCGGATGAAGAGGCCGGAAATATCAAGGAAGACGTAAGAAAATATATTGCTGATATTTCGGATGAATTTCTTTTTCATGACTTCAGAATAGTGCACCATAAGGATAGGAAGATTATTAAATTTGATGTCGTTGTGCCGTTTGACTTTGAGATAAGCGATGAAAAAATAAAAGAAAAACTTATCGATGCTTGCAAGGAAAAGTATAAGGATTTTGACTGTGATATAACAATAGATAAAATAAGCAAACTATAAAACGATATGGTCACGAAAATATATTTTTGCACCGTCTTGTTTTTGTATATGAAATACTTGCAAACATATGTCAAAATAGCGTAATATAGTATTGCTATAAATTTAACGATTGGAATATTATTTATATTTTTATGGAGGTTTTATAAATGAAAGGATCAAAACCAACACTTCTTCTTATTCTTGATGGATATGGTCTTAATGACAATCCTGAAGGAAATGCTATCGCAATGGCGAATACACCTAATATGGATATGCTTATGCAAAAATATCCTTTTGTAAAGGGTAATGCCAGTGGACTTGCAGTAGGTCTTCCCGACGGACAGATGGGTAACTCCGAAGTTGGCCATATGAACATGGGTGCAGGTCGTATCGTATATCAGGAACTTACAAGAATCACAAAGTCTATTGAAGATGACGATTTCTTTGAAAATGAAGCTCTTATGGATGCTGTTAAAAACTGTAAAGAGAATGGATCAGCTCTTCATATGTTCGGTCTTATGTCTGATGGCGGTGTTCACAGCCATATCACACATGTATTCGGACTTTTAGAGCTTGCAAAGAGAAATGGTCTTGATAAGGTATATGTTCACTGCTTCCTTGATGGACGTGATACTCCACCACAGAGCGGTATAAACTATGTTGACGAACTTGAAAACAAGATGAAGGAACTCGGAGTAGGTAAAGTTGCTTCTCTTTCAGGCCGTTACTATGCAATGGACAGAGATAACAACTATGACCGTGTTGTTAAAGCTTATGATGCTCTTACAAAGGGCGAGGGCCAAAAGGCTGATTCTGCTCACGCAGGTATGCAGGCTTCATATGATGATGGTAAGACAGATGAGTTCGTAGTTCCTACAGTTATCATGGAAAACGGCGCACCTGTAGCTACAATCAAGGATGGCGATTCAGTTATCTTCTTTAACTTTAGACCTGACAGAGCAAGAGAGATGACACATTGCTTCTGCGATGATAACTTTGATAAGTTCGACAGAGGAAACAGAATAAATACTAAGTTTGTATGTTTTACTGATTATGATTCACTTATTGAGAATAAAGAAGTAGCATTCAAGAAGGAAGTTTTGAATAATACATTTGGCCAGTTTGTTGCTGCAAATGGCATGAAACAGCTCAGAATCGCTGAGACAGAAAAGTATGCTCATGTTACATTTTTCTTTAACGGCGGTGTTGAGGAACCAAACGAAGGCGAAGACAGAATTCTTGTTCCAAGTCCAAAGGAAGTTCCTACATATGACTGCAAGCCTGAAATGAGCGCACCACAGGTTTGTGACAAGCTCATCGATGCTATCGAATCAGACAAGTACGATGTAATTATTTGCAACTTTGCAAACCCGGATATGGTAGGTCATACAGGTGTTATTCCGGCAGCAGTAAAGGCTGTTGAGACTGTTGATACATGTGTTGGCAGAATCTATGAAGAAATCATGAAGAAGAACGGAACTATGTTCATCTGTGCAGATCATGGTAACTGCGATATGATGATTGATTATGAAACAGGTAAGCCATGGACAGCACATACAACAAATCCTGTTCCATTCATTCTTGTAAACTATGATGAGAACTATACACTTGCAGAGAATGGTTGTCTTGCTGATATCATTCCTACACTTATTGAATGCATGGGCATGGATAAGCCAAGCGACATGACAGGCAAGAGCCTCCTTGTAAGAAAATAATTTTCTCAAAATGTATACGTTTTGAGAATGATACGTGCGACCGATACCATTATAGTATGATTTTTCGTGACGCTTTCGCTCTGTTTCGCGCGTAGCGGTTCTAAACATGTAAAAAAAACACATGTTAAGAACCGACGCACTCGTAAGCACTCAAAATCATACATATAATGGTACCGGTCGCACTGTATTTATCAAAATAAACATAGTTTTTTGAAAATTGAGTCTTATCTTTTTAATTATTAAAATGAGCCGCCGGCCATCTTGTATATATCTTGCGGAGGGTCTCACAAATACGCTGGTACTAAACAATTCAGGAAATGCTTTAGCATTACTGAATTGTTTAGTACCACTGCGTATTTGACGAAGCGAGAGCGTCCCTCCAAAAGATATATACAAGATGGTCGGCGGCGTATTATTCTCAAAACGTATACTTTTTGAGTGAATGTGCAAAATGATGAAAATATGCATGGCGATGTATAAAGCACGATTTTTGTTGAAATTTCGCAAGTGTTTTTATACATTTTGAAAACCGTGTTCAAAATATTGATAAATATCTTGCTTAAAAAATCGGAATAAAGTTAAAAACATGACATTAGCGTTAGAAACGCATAAAAATGCCGAAAATAAAAAAATGTTTTTTTGTATACATGAATAAAATTCCAAATTGTGAATATTATGTGAATAAAAAACTCAAAATCGTGAAGCGCTACCGGAGCGAATTTAATGTTAAAATACATCAATTGCCGTAAAAATAATCAATTAAATTTACTGCATAAAAAATCAAAAAGACAGTAAAATTAACGCTTTTTCGACACTTGACTAATTGTTTTTATCATTATAAACTATAAAAAGTTTATAAAGTACGTCTGTGACGGACAAATGTTTTTCACATGAGTACTGTTATATCTATCTACGAACACAATGCGGTGTATAAGAGGGAGATACATGGCATCTTTATTTTTAAATTTACGCTTTAACGAGTTGAAATGGCACAACCACAAAGCGCCAGCGCGCCGCAAGGCCAGCGCATCACACAAATAGCGTAAATGTAAAATATAATCCCCGGAATAAAAGAAGATTTACAGAAAGGCAGACTTAAATGAATCCACAAACACTAAAGTACATTTTGAAACGTATTATTCTGGCTATTTTTACTGTATGGGTTGTTATTACGATTACATTTTTTGTAATGCACGCAGTGCCGGGTGGCCCATTCATGTCAGAAAAGGCGGTATCTGAGGCAGCACAAAAGGCAATGGAGGAAAAATACGGACTTGATAAGCCGCTGATGCAGCAGTATATCACATATTTGACAGATGCTCTTCATGGAGATTTCGGACCGTCACTTAAACAAAGAGGTCGTGAAGTTATAGATATTATAATGGATGGCATGGCTACAAGTGCAAAGCTTGGCCTTATAGCAGCTGTTCTTGCAGCAATATTTGGAATCGTGCTCGGATCTGTTGCAGCGCTTCGAAGAAATACAGTAATCGATAGAATCATCATGATTATTACAACAGCTTTCGTATCAATGCCATCATTTATCATGGGATCATTCCTAATGATTTTGTTTGTGCAAACACTTGGTCTTTTCCCTGCAAATGCATCATCATCGTCGGGCGCGGCAGGACTTGTACTGCCTGTTGTAACTCTTATGCTTTATCCAATGGCATATATTACAAGACTTACAAGATCATCCATGCTCGATGTCCTTGGACAAGACTATATCAGAACAGCCAAGGCAAAGGGTGTATCAAAGTGGAAGGTTATCTTCGGACATGCATTAAAAAATGCACTTATTCCTGATATCACATATTTTGGACCTATGCTTGCAGGTATTGTTACGGGATCTCTTGTAGTTGAGCAAATATTTGCGGTTCCCGGAATCGGACGAGCTTTTGTAAACAGCATAACGGGACGTGATTATACACTTGTTATGGGAACTACAATTGTTCTTTCAACTCTTATTGTAATAATGAATCTTATCAGTGATATTCTTTACAAGGTCGTAGACCCTCGTATCACACTTGAGTAATTCATAAACAGATTTGAAAATGGAGGTCTACAAAAGGTGGAAACGAATAAGAAATTATTTAGCATGCAGGTGAATCTAGATGATTTTTTGCCTGCTACAGATGAAGAAAAAGAATATATGGTAAAAATGCGTCCGTCTACAACATTTTTTAAAGACGGCGTAAAGAGACTTAAGAAAAACAAAGTTGCCATGGTGAGTATGTTTGTAATACTTATAATCGCGCTTGGAGCGATATTTATTCCGATGTTTTGGCCATATTCATATGACAGTATGCTTGGAAATACACCGGGACAGCCCGTAGATGCATCTTATAATAATCTTGCACCTATGGAATATTCAACCACCGAGCAGAGGCTCATTGATTCGGGAGAGTTTGTATTTCCACATCTTTTTGGAACGGATTCCAGTGGAAGAGACTATTTTATTCGTATAGTTTACGGAACAAGAATTTCACTTGCTGTTGGTTTTTTTGCAAGTATCATAGTGCTTGTAATAGGACTTCTTGTCGGATCTATTTCGGGATATTTTGGCGGCAAGGTTGATATGGTTATCATGAGAATAGTAGATATTATATATTCTCTTCCGGATATGCTTATGGTTATCCTTCTTTCGACGGTTTTGAAGACAGTGCTTGGTACATCGCTTGAAGGAACGATTTTTGCAAAAATAGGTTCCAATATTATGTCGCTTTTCATAGTATTTGCACTTTTGTACTGGGTATCAATGGCAAGACTTGTAAGAGGTCAGATTTTGTCTCTTCGTGAACAAGAATATGTACTTGCAGCAAGAGCATCGGGAGCCAAGGGCAGCTGGGTTATCAGAAAACATCTTATTCCTAACTGTATCAGTATCATTATTATTTCAACGGCTTTGCAGATTCCAAGTGCTATTTTTACAGAGTCATATCTCTCGTTCCTTGGACTTGGCGTAAATGCGCCTATGCCATCACTTGGATCGCTTGCATCTGATGCGCTAAACGGTATCAGTTCATATGCGTATAGACTTGTGATTCCGGCTATAGTTATTTCTCTTATAGTTTTGTCACTTAATCTTTTTGGCGACGGACTAAGAGATGCATTTGACCCAAAACTTAATGATTGATGATAGGAGTAAAAAAATGGCATTACTTGAAGTAAGAGATTTACATACATCTTTTTATACTGATGCAGGAGAAGTCAGAGCAGTAAACGGCGTATCTTTCAATCTTGAAAGAGGTAAGGTACTTGGAATAGTAGGTGAATCCGGTTCCGGAAAGAGTGTAACAGCATATTCTGTTATGCAGATTCTTGCGGGAACTGGCAAAATCGTATCGGGTTCAATAAAGCTTGACGGTAAAGAACTCGTAGATGCAGGCGAACATGTCATGAAGGACGTTAGAGGAAATAAGGTATCGATTATTTTCCAAGATCCTATGACATCACTCAATCCAACATATACAGTTGGAAAGCAGCTAATGGAGGCTATTCTTCTTCATACTGACAGAAACAGACAACAGGCTTATGACAGAGCAGTTGAGATGCTGCGCCTCGTAAATGTCAATGAACCGGAAAAGAGAATGAAACAGTATCCGCACGAATTTTCAGGCGGTATGAGACAAAGAGTTATGATTGCAATGGCACTGTGCTGCGAGCCTGATATC
>Ga0065711_1044156_pt1 | contig 14270 bp, 7 predicted proteins | sample Hoacrofraction12_FD_59098 | JGI IMG/M metagenome (GOLD analysis project Ga0065711, IMG submission 59098) | Hoatzin crop microbial communities from Cojedes, Venezuela - Epithelial fraction 12 v2 (version 2) | ecosystem: Host-associated > Birds > Digestive system > Esophagus > Crop | place...
TTGTGCCCATTGCCCCTTGTCCTGTCGCTGGGCACTACTGAAAAGAGCTTGGCCCCATCCTCCTGACACCCACCCTTCAGATATTTGTAAGTATATGTTAGGTCCCCTCGCAGCCTTCTCTTCTTCAGACTGAGCAAGCCCAGCTCCGTCAGCCTCTCCTTGTAGGAGAGATGTTCCAGTCCCCTCATCATCCTTGTAGCCCTCCGCTGGACTCTCTCCAGTAGCTCCTTATCTTTCTTGAACTGGGGAGCCCAGAACTGGACAGAGTACTCCAGATGAGGCCTCACTAGGGCAGAGTAGAGGGGAAGGAGAACCTCCCTCGTCCTGCTGGCCACGCTCCTCCTAATGCACCCCAGAATGCCATTGGCCTTCTTGGCAGAGTATTCAACAGCTTTCATCCCTTGTCCTCCAAGCAACTGCAAGAAAGCCTGGACAGACCACCTGGTTACAATGTGGTGTCTGCATGCTGAATAGATGACTTGGGCACACCCATCTTGTGGCTTGTGAGTATATGGTACAAGAGTGTGACTGAGTAAAACTGATTTTGTTTGAAAATAAAACCACCTGCCCCTCACTTGAGATCTCACCTGGGGCTTTGCTATGCTACAGTACTGCATCATTACTTTCTACAATCATGAGAATCAATCTATCTATCATCTCCCTCAATTGGTTCAATTAATATTTCGTAACTCATGGAAACAGTGAGAGTTTCAATAAAGAGAACTACCTATGACTGACCAACGCCAATGTGTTTAGCATATGCTCAATAAAATGGATGTGATTTATTTCCATTCCGCCCTGTCTGACTCTTACAATCGCAAACATCGCAGTCTTAGCAAAGACATGCAGTCTTTCTACTCTTTTCTATTTGTTTGCAAATGGTCCATCCTGAATCTGATAAACTTTTCTAGATGAGAAAATTATTTAAATGTTTATGTTCCTGCAGGCTATCTATTTCAACAAACTGTCACTGTCCATCAAAATAATGAGGTGTAAAAACCCCATTTTGTTACAAACACCCAAGCAACATTAGAAATAACTGAATGGCCCATTATCGGTTCTGTCTGATTCAGATTTACATTCTCATGTATACACAGTTATTTAGGATGCAAAAAATAAATTATAGTAATTTATTATAAAGCAGTTCTATGAGACTATACCCCTCAGATGAGCTCCCTGTAGATCACACATGAAAGAAATTATCGCATTGCATCAGCAAACTCTATTGTCAAAGGGTCCACCAATAATTTGTTTGTTGGTTACAGTAAAAATGCCCATCTCATTTTTTAAAAAGACTCTACACCACAGAAAGTGTATTTCTATCTAAGATTTCCAATACCCTTTCAAGCCATTTATTCATCCGTTTAACCTGCCCTATTACATTCCTAGTGAAAACAATTTTTATTACAATTACCTTTTTAGGACTGTTGCAGAAAGGAAGCCCAAATAAACAAACAGAAGTCCATATTTCTCAGTATTAATTCACAAGGTCTATTACTTCCATAATTTACAGATAATGGAAATAAATACAAAGAAATGCATGACTTGGCAACGTTCCTATGTATTCTTTGTCACTTAATGGTGATAAAGTCATTACATTGCAATTATACATTGTATGCTTTATTACAAAGTTTACCCTTCTGTTGCATGGATATGTCTATTTTCAGCTACATTGTGTTAGTGGCATATGCAACATTGAAAACAAGGGCACAGTGGCAATGATGGCATTAAGTTTCTCAGGGACATCTAAATGTGCAAAGGGGTGAAAATGACAGGATCAAAGATAAGTTCAAAGGCATCTCTGCATTCCTCGGGCGTCCAGACTCTGCAGTTCTCTGGTGACTAGAAGAAGGGAAACATTGCACCCATTTTTGGTAGAAAGGAGGACCCTGGGAACTACCAACCTATCGGCCTCACTTCTGTGCCTGGGAAGATCATGAAACAGATCCTCCTAGAAGCTATGGCAAGGCCCATGGAGGACAGGGAGGTGATTTGAGACAGCCAGCATGGTTTCATCAAGGGCAAGCCCTGCCTGACCAACCCAGTGGCCTTCTGTGATGGAGTGACTGCATCAGTGGACAAGGGAAGAACTACAGATGCCATCTATCTGGGCTTCTGTAAGGCCTTTGACACGGTCCCCTACAACATCCTTCTCTCCACATTGGACAGATATGAATTTGATGGGTGGACTGTTTGGTGGATGAGGAATTGGTTGGATGGTCGCAGCCAGAGGGTAGCGGTCGACAGCTCAATGTTCAGATGGAGACTGGTGATGTGTGGTGTCCCTCAGGGGTCCATACTGGGACCAGTACTGCTTAGCAGTTTCATCAATGACATAGTGGGATTGAGTGCACCCTCAGCAGGTTTGCAGACGACACCAAGCTGAGTGGTGCAGTCGACATACGTGAGGGATGGGACACCATTCCAGAGGGACCCGACCAATGTCTACAGGTGGGCCCAGCTGAACCTCATGAGGTTCAACAGGACCAAGCGCAGGGTCCTGCACCTAGGCTGGGGCAACCCCCGGTATCAGTACAGGCTGGGGGATGAAGGGATTGAGAGCAGCCCTGCCCAGAAGGACTTGAGGGTACTGGTGGATGAAAAGCTTGACACAAGCCAGCACTGTGCGCTCACAGCCCAGAATGCCAACCGCATCCTGGGCTGCATCAAGAGAAGCATGGCCAGTAGGCCAAGGGAGGGGATTCTGCCCCTCTGCTCTGCTCTTACAAAACTTTCTTGCTGTTGTTCCTTTGCTGAACAAGTGATGCCTTGTCAGAATGGAGCCTCTGAAAAAGCATAATAATAATGCTGAACACCTGAACAAATCAATTGGCATTGCCTCCAGTTGCTTTCCAACTTCATCTCAGTCAGTCAACTGGGATCTCACTTGATGAAGCATAAAAAATAAGCAAGCTATTCCTGTTTATGTTTCATGAAACTTGGAAATGAAAACATCAAAGAAAAAACTTCTAAGACATAAATCACCTTTTAATACTGCTATTTTTACTTGAGGTTCAAGTGGTCCCTCTCTGTGTCCCACAATAAACTGTGGCCAAAAAACTCATGTCAGCCTGCATAAGTAGGCAGCCTTTACTCGATGCTCTGTTTTTGTGAAAATAGTGGTTTCAAGCTCTATTTGCTGCAGACGAAGAAGATACAAGACAGCAGAACAACATGTCACAGTGGCTGGGCAAATAGTTGTAGATAAAGATATTGGCAGCCTTCAGGTTTGCTTTCATCTTATGGTTGACAGGTGCAAGTGCATGGCATTGAGTATAGCACATTCTTTCAAGTAGACTTGTCAGACATATCTGTGAATATTTGAATGGTTTGTGAACTGCTCTTTTCACTCCGTCAGATCAGATCAAGAGCAGAGGTAAAGACTGTGCTGTTAACTTGTGGTAAAATAACACCGGAATAAAGCTGTAGTATCTATGTGTTGTTTCCCATGTATTCATTTTATTTTGTGGCACGTTGCTTATCTCTGTAGCTATGTACGTATAAAACATGAGTCACACATAGAACTCCATAGATAGATACGTACACAAATAAGCAGTGTACCACAAACTACCACAAATGCACGGCAAACCTCGTATTCTGGGTTTACATATTTATAACTGATGCTTGTCCTCACTGTCAAATATGTATGAACAGAAGTTTGGGTTGCTCTAATGTCAGTACAATTGTGATGATGCCATCTTTTACAAGGTATTACTCATAAACCCAGTGGGAGAGTTGCCTGTTATCCAAAGGCACTTATGTACAAACACACTGCAGTCAGTGCAAGGCTTTGAAAGAGCAGGATTTTGCAAAACAGAGCTGGTGTGAGCCGCTGCTAGCAGGGGAGCATTCAAAACTCTGACTCTGAAACCATCAACAGTGTTAGTTCCCCCCTTACCACAGAGCTAGGTTCCTGTACTTTGCATTTGCCCCCAAGACACATAACTCATCTCAGTATTCCTCAGTGAAACCTCGTTCTATGTTCCCAGTTCTCCCCACTTATTCATGAAGAGCCATGCATGAGACAGAACGGTACAATGTCCTTGTAAATCTCTTGAGAGATGTCTCAAGAAAGACTGCCCAAAACCTGGCTTACAACTGATGCCTTTCTTGCTCATTTGAATCTGTGTCATCTGGAGAATAATTGTGGGACATTTGATCTGTATAGGTTAGTAACTTCATTTCAAAGAATTTTCTAATTCCTTCAATCAGTTTTTCTTCTTCGCCGAGACTGCGGCAGTGAGGTTTATGACAAGAGAGGAGAGATGATTATTTTATCACAGAGATGGGAAAGGCTTCTTGAATATCCAGATAGAAGACAGCTTTATTGTAACTTCTACCCAGTTACTTCAAGCCTTGTCTTAAAGTCAGCGGTGCATAGTGTACATGGATATTAGAAATATGCACCTACCCTTATCTCTAGGGAGCAGTGGTTTTCTTTTATCCTGCTAGAATTTAATTAGGTGAAACATTAGATTAGAATCCTCTAGCATATAAACTCAGCAATACAGTTTCATCTGTAATTGGCTCCATCTCAGGAGAATTACAGGAGCCCAATGAGATAAAGCAATTCTTTTCCTACTTGCTAATAAGCGTGCATAAAGCTGAGCTACCATACCAAGAACTAGTAAGCCACTTCTAACCTTATTTCATCTTTCTTAGTCTTTATTTTTCTCTTCAAGTCTATCCTCTGCCTTTTAGAAATTTACTTTATGTCAAGAAGTTGGTGAAGAGTGAAAGGCAAACACTACAAAGTGACAGCTGTACTCCAGAGAACAGCAACATCCGTTCTGGAGTCAGCCGCTGCACTTCATGAATCAGTCAAGTGTCTCCAAGGAGCCACTGGTTCAGTCCAGCTCTGCGTACATTTGTTTTGAAGTAAACAAGAGAACATATGTTATGATACTAAATAGCGGCACTTCGTGGTTGAACACACTGTAAGAGAAGACTCTAGTACTTTACGGGCCCTTGCACGTGGGACCGAGCTGTGGTAGGAAGCGTGCAGCCTCTGCTCGGGATGCTGCCTTGAACTTACACCAGCAGAGGGCTTGGCTGAGATCAAGAACACCTGGCATCAGGTCTTTGTTCTGTTACCAGGAAAAATGAGAAATCAGAAATAAGTCAGTTCATTTTAATCATGGTTTGACTGAACAATAAAAGTCCCAAGAAATATACTTATAAAAATACTGCACTATTAATTTCTTGTTGATAATGCCAATGAGTTTCATTCATTAACACTATCTCTATTCTGAGTCTGTGAAATCATAGACTAACCTGTGCCTGAACTGAGAGCCTGGAAGGTTAAACCTCCAGTCGTGTCAGTTCTGCAGGAATATGCTCAGCTTCTCCTTTTAAGAGGACAAATGCTACAATGAAGTCTTATTCTAGCTTTTGCATTCTGATTATTTACAAGTAGTTATTCGTAAAGCCACTTTGTATTCTGACAAAGAAGACTGTATGACAAGGGCCAAAGCCTAATCTCTTTACTTAGTACTGAAGCAAATCTCAGCAGGAGTTCAGTGAAATCTGTAAAGGCTGAACAGAATTTAGCCAAGAGCATTTTTAGGCCTCAAATCTGCAAGCACTTTCTATCTATTTAATATTATGAATATGAATAGTTGTGGAGATTGCAAAAGTGAGTTGCAGGGTTTTTTGGTAGCTTTTTTTTCACTTTTCTCCTTGCTTATAAATTTAACCTTCCTATTTTAACTGAAAGAGCCTTGAGCTGCTAAAAGGAGAGAAAACTAGAATGCTGCTGAGTATGATTATGAGAATACAGAATAAGTCAGAAGCATCACATAGGCTTTCTTTGCTGATTTTTCCAACACAATACAGGGACTATGTTCCCTTTTTACAGAAAGTATTCAGAAAAGTGACTTCTTGGTTACAGAAGAACTGAAATACTTTCAAAAGTCTAATGTTCCGCGCAATAGAAAAAATATGCAGTATATTATTCCTAAAGCACAGCTCAGATCCTACACGTTTTTAAAAGTTCATCTGAGTGGTTAAACATGCCCTATATTCAGAAATTAATTTTATTCTTACTAATGTTATAGTATTTGAACTGTGTTTTCTGGCTCATTTCAATGACTCCTCAGGTAGTTCACAGACAAAAATCAATTTGGCAGAACTGATCTATGTCTCTCTGAAAGAGACAATACAAGTGATTGCAGGGTTAGTGAATTAGAATAGTCCTGCAGTAGGCGTTTACCACAACTTGGACTTCCACTTTTTTCTTTGTGAAAGAAGTGGTTGGCTTTAATTTGGACAAAAGACATGGCAAGTGATCTTTCTTTTTCATTTATTACATTTAACGTATTTCCTAATACAACCATCAACTACTTCTGAACTATAGTTAATAACACTGTTTGGTTTACACCTTTGTCACTATAATATGGTCATTTTTAATTACTATTAGTGAATTTAATTAAAAAGAATCATGTTTTCATTTCTTTTCACAATATTTTCAATTCAGAATTATTTTTCTCCTTGACAGACAATCAGCAAAATATTCTGTTGGTACAAACTCCTGCAGTTTCTCACTAATCTATGCCATCTGAGAACTTTAAACCATAAATTAATACAAATTATCACTTAACCAAATTACATCTTTTATAAGAACAGATACACAACACAGATTGCTGCACCATCATACTGATTACTGACTTCCTAGTTATTTTATAACTATATGTAGATTTGCAACTATAATGAAATACTCTAACAGTTTATCTGATATCAAAAACTAATGCTAATTTTCTAATTAAATATGGCATTTGTAATATAGTACTCTGATTAAATCATTAGTGATAAGGGACCCCCTCCAATTGGTTGGAAGCACTAAAGAAAATTAATTTAAAAATTTGTAAATTAATCTTCATTGAACAAAGCCATTCAAATATGCAGCTAATCTCATGCAAGCTTTGTGGAGCCAATTTCAATAATCAAATCCATAAGCAAAATCTAAAAATGGAAAACATGAGAAATAAGAGGTCCCAAAGAAGTAAAAGCTTTTGCACACCAATATCCAGAATACCTCTAAGAGTACCAATGTAGTATTTTTATGTTGTTTTGGCAGGGAATAATCAGTCTCTTGTTGGACTGATCATGCGAGGCTGATGAATACTAGCAATCCCACAAAATGCAAAAAAGAAACAAAAAGCCTAAAGATTTCCAGAATAACTGATGCTATATTTTTGTGCATAAACCAGCTGGCGAAATAGTTGTAATACATTATGTGGGAGGGTCATTTTGTACGAACTCTCCTCCAGTCAAACAGCTCTTTGCCCCACTCTTTGTCTGCTAGCCTATGTCCATCAGGACTGCCTGCATCCCTCATCCTTGCCCGCAGGCTTTCTCAGAGGCTGTGGGGTGGCTCCTCCCTGGGGAAGGCCAGGATAGCGGGACTTGCCCATCAGGATAATGTAGATCAGTGAAGGGAAGGAAGCATTCAAATATTTAGCTGCCTCTATGGCTCACTTTGCTTCCCGAATACTCTTATCATACATTCAGAGGGATGCACAGTAAGAATATGTACTAGTAATCCCCAGAGAACCTCTAGGTATTTGAAAACAAAGCAAAATAAAACAGAGACTGCCTTATCCACACTCCAGCATCACTTTCTAATTTCACCAGCCCAATGTACTTTTAGTCTTGAAAAATAATCAAAAACCACAAATTAAATTAATGGCTTTATTCTGGAAATAGCTTGTCATTCTAGTAAATTGCCAGTTTGTTATCTGTCCAAATGATAAAGACATTAGCTCATGACTGCTTCTGCTTCAGGAAGGAAAGCAATGGGAGCAGGATATGAGTACTACTGGACTATTAATTTTCACTACTGTAATGACATGGGATCTTAAAATTAGGGCCACAGCCCCACCATGATAACTACCATGCAAACTGGTACAGCACCTTGTTCGAGAGTGCCAAATCACACACAGGGCTCAGGTTATACAGTAAGACAAATGGACAAAATGAAGAAAGAAAAGAGCATGATAACTCAACCACAGCTAACAGCCCACAAGAAGCTTGCAACTACAAAAGTTATTTAATAGTAATGTTCAGTTTTGGTCATTTGCATTGTTTACTATCGTACACACTTGACTGCTCTCACAGCTGCTTGAAACAAAGTGTTATCCACAGTGCCTGTATATTTATTATGCTTCCCCAGGAGGCTTAAAGGATGGAGAGGCTATACAGAATTGAATTAAATGTTTGGTTGAAACTTTTAGCTGTCTGGATGTGTACAGAGTTCCTTCAAGCTGCTAAACTACCAAAGTTGCTTAGAGCATTTTCCTGAGCTTCCTGTAATTTGTAATCAAAACATACACGGAAAAGGGAAGTGTGGCAGATCTCACTTTGAAACATACATCATAGCCTTCACGGAGGATTTCATACCGAGACACAAATAAGTTCAGTTAGCTGATACACATTCACTACATTCACCACAGAAAGAGCACCTCTCCAAAACCTCAGAGAAAGGCAGAATGGTTTACAGAGAGAGGAAGCCCTCCCTGATGGGCTTCGTGTTGCACGAAGCCTGTGTGAAGACAGTTAAAGAGACTTGCTGACCTCTGGCAGACCAGCACCTGAGTGTGAGTGTGACAGTGTGTGTGCATGTATTGCCCTGCCAGATAGAGCCTTCTCGTGTTCATCAATTCAGGTTACCTCACAAGAAATCAGAATTCATGTCTTGTCCCAAAACTACAGCCACTACAAGGTCTGAGTCACCTGTTCCAGGGAACAATCTCATAAGAAGTAATCACTAACAGCATTACAAACATATCCTTCTGCCAGACCTGCAATCCTTTTCTTTGGGGTTGGTTTCCAAAAAAGCCCAGGATAATGTCACTTAGCCTACTCCCTAGAAGAACAATGGAGCAGAGAGGGGAATGAGGTAAAAGAGCTAAAATGAGATTTGCTTAGTACATTATCCTCCTTTTGACACTTTTGGGAACTTTGTGAGAATCTGTGGAGAGGGATAATATTAGCAAAATATAGCATTAAGCTGAGTTTTCAACAGCTATTGATCTGTGCCTTGCAGTTCAGCACTAAGGTTTCTATTTTGAAAACATCCTGCTTCTTACGGCCTTTTTTCAGCACCTAAACACCCCTGCAAAAAGGAAGAGAAAGTGTCTCAGCAGCAGGTTAAGATGAGGTTTCAAGGGAAAAGGGATGCATGAGAGCCCTCAGAACAGGTAGAAATTGGTCAAAGAGGAGCAATGTATCTAGCTGCTCATGCTTAAAACGCTTAAATTCTTTTTCCAGAACTAGCCCTTCTAACTTCGCCCACTGAAGTCAATGGCATTTTACATTGATTTGTCTCAGTTCACACTTGTAATCTCTAGCACAGCAGAGAAATACATCTTCATCTTCACAGGTCAGATCAACCCCTCAGCTACAAGACTATCTGTCACCATATGCTGATATAATCTCCATCCTTTCCCTGAGCTCGTCACAGCCTGAATTCAGCTCTATTGCAAATGGCACATTTAAAGAAGTGAATCACTTAAATATATTGCAGCTCATTATATTTAGATCAATATCTTGTAAGTCTGGTACCCTGTTATTTTTGAATGTAAAAATACATTGCTCTACCACTTAGTATGTAATTTTAGTATTAAATATGACAGCAGTAATTCTAGGAATGAGAGAGGTATTTACTATAAACAAATCCAAAGAATAATAAGAAATAGCACCATCTGGAATCCCTTTTTACATCAGTTATGCACATATTACCAACATAGTATAATCAGAAGCTATGAAGTGTGTACCATTTAAAGAGCTGGAAACAGCAGAAGTGACACTTCTGGCAAGTCAGAGTCCTAGAGCAGGATTCAGCTGCTCAAAGCAGATGCACTCATCCATATCACCAGCTACAGGGAGAGCCCAGGGTCTCCCTGAGCCTGGGGCTGGAGCAATGGTGGCCTCAACAGTGGGAGGTAAGCCCTGCCTGAGCTGATGAGTGGCCAGAGGAAGCAGTTGAGGCAAGTGAGCAGACTGTGTGGCACCAGCGAGTTCGCACCGGAGACTGACAGGTTCTGCAGGGACTGCAGCCCCAGCCCCACGTTGCACAGGAGGAGGTACAGCCAGAGGCTGAGAACGGGGACTTCTAGCACCACTGGAGCTGAAAGTCTGTGATTTCTGGAAGCAAGGATGCTCCCTCGCCAACTGCAGATGTTTACTGCAAAACTTTCAAGCCAACAGGGCAACTCTATTAAAGGGGATAAGTTGGATGGAAGAGAAAGGGAACATGTACATAACTTATAAACTGGAGAAGGCAAGTGTTAGAGATACTAAAATCATAAGGGAAAGGGAACCAGGGAAGAAGTACAGGGGAAAGACCAGGGAAGAAGTACAGGGGAAAGAAGTTGTGGGGAGCAATGTAGCCAAACAGTGCAAATAGGACATACTGGAGACTCACAGCAAAACAATCTGACCGCTGTGGACTAACTAAAGGAGCAGTCACAACATCTGAAGGTCTGCAGCAAGCAACAGATCCCCAAAGCCACTGTCTGTCCTCCACTGTCCTCCCGCACTGACCTGTGAGGATAGGTAAGGGCTTGGCGTGCGCCCACAGAGCCACCACCAAGCTTCTTTCTCTCTGAAACCTCTCATTGCTGTCCCAACATCAGGGCCAAAGGGCTATCCACAGAAAGTTGCCATTTCCGCCACCTCTGAAGATCACACTGCTCCTGAGGCTTTGCCAGCCTGGATCGAGGTAGACTGAGGACTGCTGCCAGCTGTGTTTGAGTGCCTGTCAACCACAGTTTCCATGGCCTCCCCTTCTCTTCTCTTTCCTCTGCAGAGCCTCCTCAGCTGTGAGGCTCCAGCATGGCCTCCTGGTGCCACGTAAGGAGAAGGGAAGGTGCAGCTGCTGTGGCCCTACTCTCCATCAGGGGGACCTGCAGAGGAGAGACAAAAAGCCTCTCTGTCCTCGAGTGTCTGAGAGACTGTACAGCATCCTTCTGCTGTCTGCGGCCATTGCTGGACAGCCCCTAGGCTCTCAAGGACTCAGTTCGGGCAGGACGGGGTCCATTGTTTCTGCCATTGCCAGCTCATGTGAGGGGCAGATGGTATGGGGCTCTGAACGGGCCCTCTCCCCCTCAGGCCCCACAGCAGGAGGGGGTAATGGCTGTCCTCTGCAACAAGCGAGGAGGGAAGGAGAGGCCTTAGACTTTAGGGTGGTGGCGAAGAGCAGGGTAAGAAGTTCAGGCTAAGCAGTGAGAGAGAAAGGAGGCTCTGAGAGTGATGCTGCTCCCTCATGCTGATCTTTAGCACGCACTGAATTGAGTGTGGGCCAGAGCCTGCTGCTGGTCCAAGAGCCCTGGAGCAACCGCTGAGGCCTGAGCACAGCAGAGATGTCCCTGTAGGTGTCTGCCATGACACTGCTCCCGTCCTTGACTGCCCTTCCAAACTGAGGAACAGCCGGGCTCCTACGCTACACGGACTGTGCGCAACATTGGGATGGCCCTCCACGGCCACCAGACAACCAGCTGGACAGCCTGGTGGGTACTCCCGCCCATGCAACAGGTTGCCTTCATTCCCTGCTCTGCTGAGGGAAGATGAGAAGTGCCCTCCCATGAAACCCCAGCCCCACTGCCATGGATATTCAGTGCCAGGCAAGACCTCTGGAGGCATGGGAACAGGTAAGGAAGCCTCACGAGCAGGACTGCACCATTTCTGCCCACATGCTGCCACAGCCTAAAGGCGGGTGACCCTGATATTTTCCGACAGTAGGTGCTTGTGGGGAGAGGAAAGAACATTACCGTAACAGAGCGGTATTTGTGCCCCTCCATCTCCTCAGCACTCTGAAACAGGAGAAACTCTCCAAAACTGCTCGTTTCTCCGGGTGTTTGCGGGACAGGACAGAGTCTGCACTTTTACTGCACATGGAGTCTTGTCATCAGCTCTTAACCTGCTGTGCTAGGAGAGGGAAGGAGCCGCAAGACAGGACGTTTGTCTGGAAAGGAGGAGAGTTCTGTTCTCACAAGATACTGCAGGTGCCAGGGCTGAGCTGGGCAGCCATCGAGAGCAGGCAGTTTCTAACATAGTTACATTAAGGTTTCTCTCACAGCTCGCAGACCTAGGGGAATTTTATGGTTGTAAATGCACGGTTTTATGCTGTAAAAAAGCACAGTAACCCTGTTAAGCAGACAAATTACAAACAGCTTTTTCATTACAGCTCTAAGCCTGAACCCCAGATTCCACTAGAAGCCTCGTGCACTGCCTGTCCTTCAAATCCAAAGATGTGCATAAAACAGTAATTCGCTTACCTGGTTTGGACCCTGGTTCGGACCCTGGTTCACGGGATTGTGGTGGCTGTGGTGTGAGCAGGCCACAAAGGTATCCCTAGATGTACCCTGTTGTGGTACTGAGACAAAGCCATGAAGACAAGGCATGCTGGAGTGGCACTGGGGAGCATGCTCTTCTCCAGACTGCCCTGCATGGTGGTCCTGGTGCCCAGGCATACAGACAAGAGGGAGGCTTTGTGCTATGCTCCCATCCAAAGGTTTCTTCAGTCTCTCCATAACAGGCACGTCTGCTGTTTTAGCCCAAAAGTGTGGTGCAAAGTTGCACCTTCATGAATGCAGCCTGCATTTTGTTGACTCTAATGTTGCACTGCTCAGCAGTCCTATTTTATCTCCTGGTGCTCAGGAGGAGCAACCTCCCAATATTGCCACAGACTTACACTGTTTCTGGAGAAAATTGCAGCTCTCTCATCTCTCTCTCTCAGTCATTTTGCAGTATCCAGTTAAGATAACGAAAGCCTGCAACTAATGGCAGCAGGCCTCAGGTTTCACGCTCAGTAAGAATACTCCTTTTGAGGCTAACATCTACCTATGTGCAACTGATTCAAAGCAGCTGTGCCACAGGCAGAATACTAGTTTGGGGAAGTAGACATGTCTTCACAGTGTGACAACAGCCATGAGTAGAGATATAGCACCTTGCTGAATAAACACTGATTAATGTAAAAGCAGATCTAGAAAGTCATTTGCATGTTCCAGCAGCCAAACAACCCTTGCATACAAAAGAGGAGTTCAGCTCTTAATCTTGCTAATTCACAGTTCACCAGCTACGAAGAAATCCACATGCAGACATCCCTCACTCTAGGATTAAGTATTTTATAAACCAGCATAATTTATAGGAAAGAATGGATCAGGGTTATGGATTCTGGTATCACAAACCCAGTTTCTGCATGCTCTGACTAATAGTCCCTTCCAGAAAATCCTTACTCAGCAGAAGATACAAATGCATATGTAAATCTAAGCATGCATTGAAGTCCCACTGCAATCAGCAAAGCCAGAGATAATATAAGGGGGACAGATACAGGCCCGCATTTTCATGCTTTCCTAAATTGAAACCAACAGGAGCCAAATTTAATAGGACCATTGACCATGAATTGGGCCATTATTCTCTGTTTCTGAACTCAACATTGTCTGCTGTGTACTTCAGGTTCTTAGCACATTTACTCTGGAGATCTTTTCTTGAACATGCAGCATGAGGGCTTATAAGAACCAATTAATAGATAAGTAGAGGAAATGATAGATGGCTTAATTTAGAAACAGGAAATATTTAACATCCACATAGAGCAACACTTCAGTTCTATTCAACTGTCACTCTTTATGGCTCTTTTCTGCTTGCATACTAAGTCTCATAGTTACATACACCTGCTTGTCTTAACTAGGAGACATGCATATTGTTCATATTTGTTTAACGTAAGCCAATTTAACTACTGGAGACAGTCCAGCGGAGGGCTACAAGGATGATGAGGGGACTGGAGTATCCTACGAGGAGAGGCTGAGGGAGCTGGGCTTGTTCAGCCTGAAGAAGAGAACGCTGTGAGGGCACCTAACATATACTTACAAATATCTGAAGGGTGGGTGTCAGGAGGATAGGGCCAAACTCTTTTCAGTGGTGCCCAGTGACAGGACAAGGGGCAATGGGCACAAACTGAAGCATAGGAAGTTCCGTCTGAACATGAGGAAGAACTTGTTCTCTCTGAGGGTGACACTATGAGAGACAGTGCAAAAATCTGATTCATGATTAGTGTCCTGACTTATCACTAGTTTAGAAATTAATCACAGAATCACAGAATGGTAGGGGTTGGAAGGGACCTCTGTGGGTCATCTAGTCCAAACCTCCTGCCGAAGCAGGATCGCTTACAGCAGGCTGCAGAGGACCTTGTCCAGGTGGGTCTTGAATATCTCCAGAGAAGAAGACTCCACAACCTCCCTGGGCAGCCTGTTCCAGTGCTCTGTCACCCTCAG
>Ga0065711_1044162_pt1 | contig 14270 bp, 9 predicted proteins | sample Hoacrofraction12_FD_59098 | JGI IMG/M metagenome (GOLD analysis project Ga0065711, IMG submission 59098) | Hoatzin crop microbial communities from Cojedes, Venezuela - Epithelial fraction 12 v2 (version 2) | ecosystem: Host-associated > Birds > Digestive system > Esophagus > Crop | place...
CGGTAAGCGTTGGAAGGGACCTCTGTGGATCATCTAGTCCAACCCCCCTGCCAAAGCAGGGTCACCTACAGCAGGCTGCACAGGACCTTGTCCAGGTGGGTCTTGAATATCTCCAGAGAAGGAGAATCCTTCTGTGGATACTTTGTCTGTTTTTGTATTTGGAATGGTATTTGGAATCAGGGTCTGAGCATGGAGAGCTGTAACAACCAGAAACACTTTTAGAATATTATTACTACTAGTTGTTGGTATTATTATTATTTTACAAAGTTAATGAAAACCCTATTTTGTATCATGGTTGACAAATATCTCCGGTTCTAAAAGCTGCATGCCAAAAAGTTCACGTGGCCAAAGGCCACTTTCAAGAGGGAAAGATAAACGGGAAGGAACAGCACAGCTTACAGGTAGTAAGCAGAAATAGAGACCCTGTACTGCACTCTGGAATGGGACTGGGTCACTTCACTCCCTCTTAAAGTCTGCAGTTTAAGCTCATCACAAGCCCACGTGTTGCCTTTTATATTTACATGACATAGCTTCTTGACCAACACTCACATATGTCCGAGCCACAGGTGATTTAAAAGATGACAATCAATGTCAAATGCTTTATGTCCCTTAGTTTATGTGAAATGAACAGGTACATGAGTTTATTTTGAGACCGAGGTTAACTTCTGGTTGATGTCTGTGAAACTCATAGTTTTACATGCACCAATTGTCAAAAAATACTAATTTTAGTACATGTTCATGATGGCGAGTTTCTGATTCTACATTAAAGTCGTACAATTATCAGTTCATGTTACATTGCTTAATGATGGGACAGGTATCTCAATTTGAACCAGCCAGTACTTCCACATTCAATATATTTACATTGAATATAGACACAGATGTTGAATATAAACTAGAATTCAAACTCCTGTTTAGTTGGGTCAATTACACACCCTATAGATTTAATATAAATTGTATATTTTTAATCAGTAATTGCCATGAAGATGATATGCAGATTGAAAATTATTTGCTGATTCAATTATCATGTTATGTTAATACTAGAAGCACTTGGAAATATCTAGGTTTATTGCATGGTAATGGATTCTCAGAAGAGAAATATGATATATCCTATTTATTATAAATTGTTTCTTTCAGTTGCACTTGGACTATAAAGGTACTTAAGGTTAAGAATATACTATACTGATTTGCAGCTTGATTTTTTTAATTAACCTCATTTTGGAATCAATTATTTTGTAGTCATTTATAAAATATAAAATTGTCTATAGGGGAGATTAATTTTATTAAGCCAATGAGCTAACAGTTATCTTGTCACCACTCAGAAAATTTCCTTAAATGACTGATAATAACCCTCTTCAGCTACTTCAATTTCTTTATTCGGTCATAAGACAGAGATATCTGGTAATTTTTACATGTTGTTTTTTTTTTTAACTGGAGGAATGAAGTCTGTACTGATGAGCAACTTTAAACGTAGTCTATCCAGATGCTGAAATGTGCTACAATATATATTGTATGAAATATCATAGATATCTGTGTGTTCTATTTAAATACAATTTTTCAGATTCTACCTAATTAAAATAAAATTGTAACTTCTAAAATCTAACCTGTCCAAAAGATGCACAATAATTTCCTATGTGAGCTATTTATTGTTTAAATCTATAATCAGTTACACAGTACTATCTAATAGATGTAGATACTGTATAGCATCAAGAGATCTACTTAACTCTCTCTCTTTGTAAAAATAAATAAAGAAATGAGCAAAGAGAAAATGAAGAAATTAGGTCAGTTGCCTCCTGTGGTGACAGAATCAATTTATTTAAACCAGCACAACATAGTTTAGAGAACGCCTCTTAAGAGTTCTGGTGTTTAAAAACACTTATTTGACCTTCTGCTTCATTACCTGGATCATATTTGAAAAGTAAGGAAACTGGATTTAACTGCAGCATCTTTGGGTACCATTTGACCCACAAACTGAATCGTGCATCTGCAGCTTCTAAACCCTGCAGGAAAAACATTACATAATTAGATGCAAGAAGATAATATCATATTTAAAGAAATTTATGACACAAATAAAAGAATCCTTTAACTAAAACAGTTATAGCCATTCATTTTATTAAGATCAACGCGTTACAGTATTTATTTATTTCATAACTCTGTTAAGGCCTTTTTTAATATATGACAGTAGAATTTGCTTTCTGGTGTTCTGGCTTACATTAGATAACCATTTCTGGATTATATGCAAGACATATGGAAAAATCCATCACTGATTTACTGCACATTTCCACACACAGTCAAACTAATATCTGATCACTATTGAAGAAGCAAAACCCTGCTTGGCAGTGAATATATCTAAGCAAATTTCCAAACACATGGATGTGTGCAGCCTCATGCAACAAACCTCTCACAGTCAAAATAGAAGCCAATACACTGCAGCATTTAATGGAGAAAAGATAATGCAAAATTTAAATTGAGATTTATTTTCACTTCAGAAACTACTGCAACTGAAACAACTGCAATAAAATAAAATAAAAATATTGCAATATCTATCTCCAGTACTTTGCATAATAGGTTTTGCATTTCATATTTTATCTATATGATGGATATAGAACTTGAACTTTTTTCTTATTTTTAATAACTGTAGAAGATGGCAGTTTTGAAAGTTAGTCGTGAAGATATATCTTTAGTTATCAATTAAATGTTTTTAATTCCATTAATTGTTTTGGGTGACTATTTGCAGTTATCCATACTGCTGCTTCCAAGAATAAAAGGTGAATACCTCAGTATTGTTTTCAACTTTCTGTCCTAAACTACTTTGTTGTGAATTTCAGTTAGGTCAACAAGGCTAGTTTTAGTATCACCACAGCAGGTGGAATGACCTTTATTCAATTCCTATTTTACAATGTGTTTTGTGAGACTCTTGTCAAGTTATTTCAGAGCCTATTAAGAACAATATACTGCAGAAGCTAATGTCTTCTAAAAGAAAGATTTAATTGTTTTCACATTTTATTACAGACAAAGCTAATAACTAGGTGTCATTTCAGTTAATCAGAAATCCATCCTTTATTTAAGGACTTATGCATTTTTTTCCTTGTGAAAAAAACCAACAAAACAAAACAGTGTCCACTAATCCTCATTTGGGAAGTATTTAACTGCAGGGCATGGTTCACAGATGTTTTTGCATCCACAATAGCTTTATGGGCAAGCTAGTTAACTTTGATGATACAAAAATGTCAAGAAGAATTATCGGGGAGAAAAAAATCAAAAACTTTTCTGAGGTTAAATGGCAATAAGGAGCCATCTTTCTTCAAGAATCAGAAGCAAGTATAACCCATTTCTGACAAGCAGATGGCCTTGTGAACAAAAGGAGAAGGAGTCCACTGGAATAGAGTATTTGAAAGGCAAAATCATGCCTTTTGCCAGATATTTTCTGTCATGTCTACATAGTAGTTAATCCATTTTTTGGCAAGATTAGCTGTCAGATTAACACATCATCCATGTGAGCCCTAGTTAGCTGAAACCAAGGATGTGCCTGAAGAATGATGTGCACCCACATGAAGGAAGGTTTACAGTGGCTGACTTACACCACCACTGTGGAATGCAAACCCTTGTTTGTTTTTTTTTTTTTTGCTAATGCTGGCCAGAGCTCTACCAACAGCCATTCTCAATTGTATCATGCTGAGTTGATACAAGCCTTGATGTGGATTTGAACATCCATATGCAGGCCTTGCATCCGCCACACACATCTGTGTATTATCGCCAGGGCATATATGCCTCTATTGTTCTGGACAATATATATTAAGATGTTCAAGAATTTACTTACTCAAAATGCTCTTTAAATATAGCGGTTTTATCATTCAAGAGTATTTCACTTCTTCTGGAAAGCCAAGTGTAAGTCAATCCAATTTCATAACAGAACAACAGGGTATGATCTGTGAACAGCATATTTTCTTATCAATCAAAGGAGCACAAATGGAAGTTTTCACAAGCAGCTGATACGTGTCAATATCCCATTTAAAAAACACACCCTGACTATATGTACATATTGTTATAGCTCTCAGACACCAGGTGAAAAAATATAATAGGAGTAATTTCATCTCCATTCAATGATGGTCCGCTTGGAATAACTCGCTTCTGGAGATATCATCTTATAAAAGATTGCACTGTAACATGTGACTGCAGCTCAGAATTAAAGACCTTTCCCCCCCCCCCAACATTTCATTTCACAGCATTATTTTACTGTCCGCTCTTATTCAATCTGTGACTTTATTTTTTGCCCTTCAGCAGGCCAACAAAGACCCTTTTTTGCACAGCCTGTATCTGTATCTTTTTATAATCTCCCAAAGTTAATAACCAAGATAAATGAAGGCAAAGCCTGCTCTGAAACAAGCTTTGTTCCAATACACAAAGATTTGGCAAGAAGAGGAAGCCTTCCTACGGAAGCTTCTTAGAAGACAAATCACAGCCAAACGTTCCAAGTGGCATCTGAAGAATCTGAGGCTTTTGTGCATAATCAATGTTTGCTATCTATAAGAGGAGCTAAATGTAAAGAAATAAGCTTTCATTTACTTGCTTTTGGTGCTCTGTATTTGGTCATGAACTCTCTAAACAGTCCTGGCTTATCTTGCAGGCACACGGGCCAGCTGGTCTCTATGGGCAACACCACATATGCAACGAAGCACAGATGTGAATATGAATGTTATATATTTAGAATCTAAGGACACTCAACTGCCATTTGAGTATAGTTCATAGCTACTTATAATTAGAAAATCTGTAGAAGTCAGCAGATTTAACCCTACACAACAACAACAAAAACCAGCCCCAAACTTGGTATGTACCACCGTATGAAGGAATTGAATTCACTCAGAAAAGAGCATCAGATTTTAGACCAAAGACATTAGACACAGAACAGATGATTTCATGCCATCTTTTGTACCAAATTGAGCTTGTTTAAGACAATTTACAAATTCATGACAGAAAAGATTATAGAATTAGATTAAAAAAAAAAATTAGGGCAAGGAATATCTTAAACAGAAACTTGGAGAAGACAAAAGTATTTCTAAGCAGCTCATCTAGTCTTGCTTTTAAAGCCATGTACACAATATGAACAAAACATGAAGTATTTTTTGCCAAAGCAATGCAATTTCTGATTGCATGAGAGTTAGCTTCAAGTCTTAAGTCTCTTCAATGTCATTAAAAACATAGGAAGAAGCAAAGGAAATTCCAATCAAGTATTACTCGAAGCACCCACAACCAGTGCACTCTAATAAGGAAACAGTGAGGTAACTGTCAGAGGCTGATTACTTACAACCTTACTGTCATTCAACATACATACAGACGTCCCATCTATTTCACATTCTCTCCAACTCTAAGTAACAACATCCCAGAGTCAATACATTCAAAAGCAATAACAGAAGCAGCAAACAAGGACACAATTTATGTTAAAGATTTCCTGAGTTCACCAGGAAAATAGAATACATGTTAAGATCAAGCTGAGATTCAGTACTGCCCTGTAACTTAAGATGTTCAACTGACTAGTAGCTCCTGCATCAAGCACTTATCTCCACAGAGAGAAACAATAACTACTCATCTTTTCATTCTTTGTTCTAAAAATGAATTATTGACGTAAATACTATCCCAGTACAAATGCTGATGTTATTTCATGTAGATAAATGAAGGTAGTTCTGCCCCTTTATTTTATCTCCAAAGCACCAGTGTAGAGGTGGGGAATCGTCTGATTTAATGTAGATGATAATGAAATAGTAGAACAAAAGATGAGTAATGAAAACCGACAGCTTTTGGATGTGTTTAAGGGATTTTTTTTTTTTGTCCAGTAGAAACATTATTTGAATTGTTTCCCCTTATTTCATTTTACGTTTCAAAACAACATTCTTTTCTAAGTAGACAATAGGAACCAAGGCAAGCAACTGCATTAAATAAATCTCTAAAAATCTTTTCTAACAGGCTTCAGGCTATGCTGTATGTTTTCTTTCAAATATTTCCATGTAAAATCAGATGTTAACTCTCTGAGTGAACCCATGTGCAATCTCTTTATTCATCAGATTAATGGCTGTGGAGCAACAGGCAACTGAACACATTTTCACTCACATAAGGTATTCATGACTTTCCAGAAAACTTCACATTATTGCAACTACTTTTCAGTCAAATATGTTGCATCTAGTGAAGAAGGAAATAAATTGCAAGAAGGTTTAATGTAAAACTACATTAAATGCATTGACAGAAGTAGGAATTTTTTTCTTTAAACAGGACCTTGCTATTAATTTGACAGATGGATTTTTGCCTTGTTATACATTTGGAAAAAAAGCAAAACCCAGCCTTTGCTCTGGGATACTTCAGATTGCCCAGTGCAATCTCTCTCTTTGTTGCTGCTTTTTATGCTGATCCAAGGCAGAATCGATAGAACGATTTAGTCAGATTCTGCGCTATATCAGCTAAGGAATATGTTAAGATTGATAATCTATTGGGTGAAAATATACAGCAAAATACAAAAAGTCAATATCTGTGTCACATTTGCATTTATACTGCATAGTAGTACATGAGTTCAAATTTATATACCATATCATCTCAAATATACACAGCTATACACAGAACTAATGGTAGAGTTTCACTCCTGGTCACTTTGATCAGCAGGAACATGGTAGATACAGACAAGATAAAACATGCTGGTAATGATGCTTGTGCCACAAGAAGAGCAATGAACTCAATAACATTTGATGTAAAGGTGACAATATAAAAGTGAAATTAAGGAGTGACTCAGCATTCATACACATGCTAAAATCTGATCTACAATAGTAAATGTCAAAAAGCAAAACCCTGGAACTCTGGAAAAATCTCCTCTTCAAATATTTGGTCAACCTTTCTTTATATTTCTAGGATTTAAATATGTTTTTTTTTTTCCTTTTACTGAGAAAGACTTCAGTAATATTGCCAGATGTCTGCTTTTTAGGTTGATCATCCTACATCCTTTCAGAAATACTGAATCACATCTGTTACTTGGTCTAACCCTGCTTCTGAATTCTTACAAATATGATTGTTATGTTGTTCTTTTTGTTTTTAATTTAATGAGGGTAAATTTACAGTGAATGTTTAGGTTACAGTGAAACCTTGTTAAACTGAGTGTTTTGGGACCACATCACAGTTCAGATGAGAGGAAGTTTAAACTTGTGCAACACAGCAGCTGCTTCTTCAAGTATGTATTTTCACATATACTAACAACTTCAAAGCTTATGTACTAAACCCTAAATTCTTGAAATGATAATAGTGGCTGGAAGAACAGAGATAGTGGCAAGTCAGCAAACCACAGAGTGATAATTTGATTACTGGGTTACAGATTAGTTAAGTTCAACTGTGACCCCAAACTTAAACACTGTACAGTGTACAACCTCTGGCATGCAAAGAATTCAAGAAAAAAAGAATCTGAGCAATTAGAATACATGACCTGTATTGTGCTTCAGCTTTCATAATGTCAGTTCCTGATTGCTTTTTGTTCTTTTTCCAGCTTAAAATCACCTGGTATACTGTTGTCCCAAGCGGGATTATGCCAAATGCAGTATACTGCCAAAGAGCTCTTTTGAGCAACAAAGCAGAAAGCTTAACAACCAAGAGGCTAACATATAAGGCTTAATTTCGTGTTCCAGTATAAATGACTTAAAAATTACATCGTGGATTCAGATCAAAGGTCCATCTAGCTTATTATCCTGATTGCTGCAATGTCTAAAAGTGCTTAAATAATAGCAACAGGGAAAGACGATGTAACACATCCTCCTAACATTCTCTCTCTACCTATTTTCAGCTCAGGGCATTTTTGAGCCACAAGTGGTTTCTAAGTATTTAGTACACTGGATTTTTGTTCCTTAAATCCGTCTGGTTGTCCCCTCTAGGCATGCAAAGCTTAACATTTAGAGCAACATCCAAGGAGAAGCTGCCACTCCTGGTTGATATCTTCCCAACGGTACCAATGAATCCTCAAAAAGAGAAACAGGTCTTCTGCAGAAATTAAGTAGTACAGACAGGAGTAACAGGTACTAGGACTGAGAGGAAAAGAGTATGTGTTGCCTTCAGAAATACACCATTATCCCTGCAATCTCAGTCCTTGTACAGTTGTGTTGCCACTTTGCCATTGACATATCCTCAACTCCCACCAACTGCCCCCAGGCACTTTTTTTCCCTACTTTTTCTCTTTTCAAAATAATTTCTGATGTGCTACACAGTTTGTAAAATGCTTTAAGGATTCCTTGTTGGAAACTGCAAATCAAAGACTGGATTTGAAAAAACTGTTATTTCATAAAAATATCCAACAAAAATGGCATCTAAAACTTAATAATAACAACGTAATAAATCTTAATAATACCAATGTGATACCCGTTGTCATCTGCTACAATGTAATGTTTGGCATTTATTACTGAATCATTTAAGATCCTTACATGCAAATTGTTCTGACAGACACAATTTGAAAGCATAAACATTGGCAATTGTTTTGTTACCACTGTAGCTGTTTTCAAGTACCATTTGTGCAGTATAAACAAGAACATACACTCACATTGTGACTAGGACAATGCTTTACAAGCTTCCCAGAGGTCTGGCATTTGTGATTAATTTCTCCTCAGTGTCTAAATTATTTATGCATTTAATGATTTTGAACTGCTAACTTGCAATGCTGACAAATTCTCAGTAAGCATCCATGGATAAGCTGAACTAGCTACTAATGTTTAAGGGATAAACAAAAAGTTAATTTACAGCCCTCTGAAAAGGTGTGGACTAAAAACTTTAAAGCTTGTATATTTGTTTCATTATTAAAGTCCACAACGTTTTGAATAAACAAAAAATTACTGAAATTAACCATGTGTGGTTGGTATATCATAGAAGGATACTCTATGATTACTGTATAATTGAAATAAGAGGTCAGAAAGGGGTAGTCTGCAGCAACTAACTAGACACTGAAAATGAATATTTTAAACCAAATCCCTTTAAAGGTTCATAACACCAGCATGGATACAGATTCCCTCAAAACTGCATTTTTTTTTTAACTCCAAGTCATATATATATGGAATGAAACAGAAATTAATATCTCAATAACATTTTTGTTAGTTACAAATTTATTTCCTTGTGTCTGTAATCTCTTTTTTCCCCCTCCTAAAATGGCTTTTCACCTTTTATCTAACTGTGGATGCATTGAATGGGAGAGTCACACCGTGTAGAAACCCATGAAATTGACCTTGCAATAAACAAGTAGAAAAAACAAGAAGGTAATTTCAGTTTAATTCCTCCAATTTTATATATATGTTAATTGAATGCCAGATCTGCTTCACACTTATGTATAGGTCTAAATAAAACTAAACTTAATTTTACTAACTAACTTAATTTTAGTATTTAATCTGTTCAGTGCTACCTGTTGGCTTTCACTGGTGCACTCTTTGAGCTCATTTTCTTCCTGTAACATCTGATATTGTATGCACCATACATCCATGTTAAATTCTAAAATTTAGAATTAAAATATGTTACTTAAAGAAACAGTAGACAAATTAATCACAAATTTTGTGAATTACATGCAAATGTCACATAAGACAGTAGGGGGCAACTTTCACCCACTAGTTGTACTTAATGCATTCTGATCTATCATATGATGACATGAAATGGGTACTTTCAGTACTTACCTAAGCTTATTGTGTGGTCTATATCAACTTTGTAAAATGGAAGGTTTAATTTTTAAACTCCCATTTTGTTTTCCAGGTGGTGTGCTGAGGAAATATCTAGTTTATATACTAGACAAATACTGCAAGGTAAAATAACAAACTACAATCTTAAAGCTGTTGAGAAATGAAAGATAAGGACAATTATATTTCTCTAGTTTGCTGTCATAGGATTTGTGAGAAGCCAATCTCAAAAAGATTATTCTTCCACACATTTTGATAAACAATTCTTCCTTGAATAAGCAATTTATAATAGCAGTAATTTAACACTCCCAAAACCAAAGCAGGGACTAATACAAAAGTTGTTATACATAGCAAAATATTCATTAATGATATTAACATGCATAATTAGACTATATTTAATAATAAATCCATATTTGTGTGTCAAGTTTTGTATCACTCAAAAAAGAAAGTTTTGCCATGAATTTCCCCTGACAGCAGATGCTAAAGAGGTATGCCATGAAAGGAAAAAAAGTGTCAAACATAAAGTAGTAGTTTTTCCAAGTGTACTTAACTGTATATACAGCTATGATTTGTGGATTAAAAGATTAGGTAAATTATATAATTTAACATGCAACTAACTGATTTCCCTTTAAAATTTGTATTTAATTTTTAAAATTATCACATTGGTGAAAGTAAAGAAGTAGGGTAGCACTGAAAGTATTTTCACACCATACCTAGTCAAATAGAACAGTAACACATGTAATAAACCCACAGAACTATAGCTAGTCTTGCTATAGCGTTCACAGAATGAAGTGGTTAGGCCTAGCGTGAGTTTTTAGCAAATTTGGGCAGAACTATGATTTCAAGTGAAGGATGTCAAATACTTGGAACCAAATCACACAAAACTTCATGCTCCATTTAAGCTTCAAAACTGAGAGTAAAATACACTGGACGTCAAACTGCAGTAACCAAGTGAGAAACTGACTGCAGACCTTTCTTCTCAAGTGTCCTGAGATCCTTCAGTAATTCAGGTTGGTAACTAAATGCAACAGCCTTTGTTAGGGGGTCAGAATAAGTTATTACGAATTTCTCCTCTGGCTTCAAACTCAAAGAAAATGCCCTATGTATTTGTTTTCCTCAGGGATGTACCTAACAGTTGTTTCTCTAAACCTTAAAATATAAATCTCCCATTTCATTTAGTGCACTTGACCTGTATTTTACTTAACAGACAGAGCATAACATAAACAAGGATTACAAGATGTAAAAAACATCCACCCTCCAGCAGTTCCTGAAATGAGCTTACATTTTCATCCTAATATTCAAAAAGCATGGGTGTAACTGGTATCAACAGTACTACTTTACAAGCAAAACTAATCATAAAATGCATAGTAAAAAAAAGCAGAGCAGACATTTTACCACAAGAGATTGCTTGAGATTACCTCATGATCCCATAATTTGTGCTGTTTTACAAATTTCTGAGTGGGGTTTTCTTGTTGTTTGGTTGTGTTTTTTTGTCTTTTAACCTATGGCTGAGAAGCACCATGCTGTTTTATTACCGTGTTTTGGCGGGAACTGAACTTCAGGTGAAACCTCCCTTCTTCTCCCCCTGATGATTTTCTCTCTGAGTGCCCCTTCATGAGCTGCGTGCCAAGACTCACCGTCCAGTTCATTTGCCTCCTCACGTGCATCCAGGGTTTGATTTCAAAAGGGCAGGCCGAGGAGGCCCAGCCTGGCGGGACAGCCGAGCGGACTGCGCGGTTCAGTTCTGTCATTTCTCCTCCCTTGGCACAAAATAACCCGTACATGACAGACTTTTTTTCTGTTAAAACACTGGTAAGTGTGCCCCAAAGGCAAAAAAGCTGCAGAGGTTTACAGAAACCAACTTTTTCCTAATGCAAGAGCTTCAAGAAAACAGGCAAATGCACAAAGACAAAACCAGACTTGCCCCATGCCCTGCCTGCTGTCGCTCTCGGACCCCCTCCAGCGTCAACACCACCTGCAGCACTCCCTCTCCTCTGCATCGAAACCAGCCGTGGTTACATGTGCTGAGAAGCTCAGCATGAAAACCCACTTTGTACAGGACACCGACTTCCTTACGACGTTTACTTCTCCCTCCATTTTCTTTTTCATTTATTCACCCTGTTTTTTCTTCTTCCTTGTCTCCCAAGTTCTCTCCTGTGTGACTTCCTCTACCTCAGACCCACCTTTTCCCTCCATTTCCTCGCTGACACACAGCAATCCCAAGAAGGAGCCCATATTCCTCAGGCATTCAAGAATTACCACATCCTTTGCAGCCACTTAACTTACTCTAGGTAGATATAACTCTTAAATCTCACAGGTCCAGCCTCCCCTTTCTTCTCCACTATCCTCTGCCACAGCAACAAGGCCACTTCGGCTTTCTCCCAGGTGATGGGCCCTGAAGTGTGGAATTAGCTTAAATGCAAGAGAACAGTCACGAGCAGTTTTCTTTTCTTATTAATTGTAAAGCCTCGTTTCCTCACATGGTAAGCATAAGGATAGAAGGGAAGCTTCCAGAAAATGGCTAATTAACTTCATCTCACATTTGAAGAAAAGGCTCTGTTTCACCAGTATCCCAAATGCTTTTGTTTGGCACCTTTTCAAGGATTCTTTCTGTTGGGAGGACAGAAAACATTTCGGGAAATGGTGGGGTTGGACAAGGTAACCTCCAGATGTCCTCTCCAGCCTCCACCTTTTGGTGACCCTGCCATTTTTGAGGCAGTGCTCTCTGGTTGCAAAGAAGATATCTGAAGTCCATTGAGAGCGCAACAGGAAAGAAATTCTAACAGACAATATCCACAGTTACAATATGGAAATCTCAAAATCTGTTGCCCTCTTAACCATAAACTAATTCTACACCCCCAAGAGCTTCATCTCTTTGCTCTATGTCTTTCTGGTCTCTATTTTTTTTCTGTCACCATTGCAACTTGCCAAAAGTTCATAAAAATTTACAGCCAAAGAAGTGCAAGAATTAAGTTTGTGGGTCTGATAGGATGTGGACTTCCCACTTACTGAAATGCAAGTCACACACAAAAAGTATTTTTATTTATAGCATCTAAGGAGTTCCTGTCAGTTTTTCCTAAAGCCTTTCTATACATCAGTTTTAAAAACAAAACTCATCTTTAGGAGAAAAGTCTTCTTTCCACTTACCTGCTGTAGGGAGACTGTCCCCCAGAGAACGATAAAAATGGAGTAACAGCAGACAGCACGTCTCACATGCTACAGACTTCATAACAGTCAACTTCTGTGCTCTCCCTAAACACACCAACTCAAAAAGAAAAGATACTGGAGAAAAATTTAACCAAGCTACAGCAACCAGTGCTTTCCACAACATGTATGCTGTTGCAGGATCCGTTAATAGCTGTACAGGGACTATGTTACAGGCCCCTGTGCTGTTTGTCTGCTGTTGTGGGTGGAAATCTAATCCCTCATTACTCTCACAAACTTCTGTGAAAAGCTCCGCTTTGAGTAGATAACTGTAAATTCCATTCTAATATAAATTACAAGTTACACCGACTTGTTTGAATTAAATATAGATAGGCTACAAAACCCCCCACATTTATTCTTGCTCAGGCTGTATTTGCTGTATGCTGATACACAACTGACACTGCTTTATAAATAGGTCTATTTTTGTTTATTTCATCTAAGATGTAAATTACACAATTGAAATTACCAACCTATTGAAAAGTTTCCCAATGGGTCAGGTTTTGGTATGGTACAATAACTGCTTATTACAGAGGAAAGAAGATTAAAGAATGTTTTTTAAGTGTAGAACGATTTTCTGTATGTTCTCTTCTTCAGTTTGCTATGTTTTATTTATTATTTGTGAACCGTGTGTTTGGAGTCAGATGCTGATTGGCATTTCCTCCTTTCTGTTCTCAGGGAAAATTGCCCTATATATGGGAAGACATTTTCCGTTTTTCATTATCGCTGAAGTCAAAGGCTATCAGCTATTGTACTTATGAGTAGGTAATCAGAATAATCACTAGCGACAAAAATCTTTTTTTTTTTTTGTAGTAGGACCACATTTTCCCAATAGTTTTTCAAGTTCAGTTCCTGCAGCTTTAATGGATAAGGAAATAATTTTGCATTTAGCAAGAATGACAGTTTGTCTAAATAGAAAATAATTTTCCAAATCCACAAAAATGTTCAACAAATCATTGCTAGATCGTGTGCAAGACCTGTCTTGCACTGTTGCAGCTATTGATGTTGGACTACTGAAGTAAGACATATTTCGATACAGAGAACAGGTGTGGACAGAGGCTCCAGCTTAATACCCCTGTTTCTCACAGCTCAGGGAACATGGCTTCTTTATAAATCAAAAATGTGTTAAGAATTCACGAATGAAGGTCACGAAGAGTATAATTTAAATGTGAGTCTGGTCTTGTTTGATTCATTTCCCGGATGGAATGCACCCACGAGTGCTGAGGGAGCTGGCAGATGTCATTGCTGAGCCACTCTCCATCATCTTTGAGAGGTCCTGGAGGACACAAGAGGTGCCCGAGGACTGGAGAAAGGCCAGTGTCACTCCAATCTTCAAAAAGGGCAAGAAGGAGGACCCAGGGAACTACAGGCCGGTCAGCCTCACCTCCATCCCAGGAAAGG
>Ga0065711_1044163_pt1 | contig 14270 bp, 9 predicted proteins | sample Hoacrofraction12_FD_59098 | JGI IMG/M metagenome (GOLD analysis project Ga0065711, IMG submission 59098) | Hoatzin crop microbial communities from Cojedes, Venezuela - Epithelial fraction 12 v2 (version 2) | ecosystem: Host-associated > Birds > Digestive system > Esophagus > Crop | place...
GAAGTTCCGTCTGAACATGAGGAAGAACTTCCCTCTGAGGGTGACGGAGCACTGGAACAGGCTGCCCAGGGAGGTTGTGGAGTCTCCTTCTCTGGAGATATTCAAGACCCACAGGGACAAGGTCCTGTGCAGCCTGCTGTAAGTGACCCTGCTTCGGCAGGAGGGTTGAAGTAGATGACCCACAGAGGTCCCTTCCAACCCCTACCATTCTGTGATTCTGTGAAAACACTTGCAGAAAATGGACAGAAATCAGTGTTTAATACTTCCTCTGCTACCTACCTCCATGCTGCAAAACTGTGGTAAATTCTGTGTTTTCAAGGTTCTCCGCACCCAGATTAAGATCAGCAAACCCAGATTTTTTTAATTAATTGTGAACTGATGTATGAACATATTTTATGGACAGCTGTTATATTCAGGCAAAGACAAAATGTTTTGAAAGGAACATTAAGTAGTAAGTTGTTCTTCTGCCAAAGTGTTCAGCCCTGTTGTCTGTGCAAAGCCTGGAAGCGTGGAGCAGAGCACGCCTCCCACCCCTCAGAGATCACAGTAGAGATGGGGAATGTTCCTTCCCCCCTAGAAGCTCATCCCCATCCTGGGCTCTCCTGACACAGCACCTGAAGGGAAGAGGAACACCAAGTCCCATCCAGCAACCTGACCTGGCCCATGGCAAGAGAAACATTTCCCTTCCCACAGCCAGCACTTGACAGACCATAGTCCAGCTGACGGACAGTGAGAGCTTCACTTACTAACCTTCTAGGCTTCCCTTGAAAAAAGTGTCTTTCTAAGCTGGGGAACATTTTTTTTTTTTTTTAATCCATTTGTGTTTTTATAATGTTAGAAGGTGTGGAGACTGAACTCATCCACCTCTCTAGCCATGTGTACACCTATGGCTTGGGACATGTTCACCGAAGTCACAGCTTGGGAAAGCAAATCAGAAAGTACCAACCAAAAACCACATGAGACCTTCTCCTTCTTTGTAGACAAGGTCAAACAATGTATCTCTTTAATAAATAGCGGCTATTTTAATGACTTTTTTTTAATTGCAGTGGTAGGGGTAGGAAGGAATATTGTGTTGTTCTGAAAGGGACCAAATATGTATGTATAAACTACTGACCTGCTAAAGCATGTTTCAGCTCTTGAGACTAGACAGTGGATTTTCTCCAAAATACAACTCAGTTTTGAAAAACGTATTATAGTTCCCTTCTACAATATCTGATCTATAGTTTAGCTACTTACGATAAATATGTGGTGTTAATCTTTATAAATTGTTAGTATTTTCTGATAGCACAGCTCACTTGCAGTACCTGAAAAATTTTACCATGCTAAATGTATATTGGCATGACTTGTAATTATTAACATTAATTCACAAAGGAACTGCATTCCTTATCACTGATGCTCTTTCTTTATGAGTCCCTACCCTCCAAAAAATTTAAGCCTTTAGCCTTCCAGCAATGTGCTCTGCATTTACTGGGATTGCTCAAGCCGTGTCTTGGAAACATCTTTTTTGTTTTTCCTTCAATAATTTGTTAAAAGTACTACTGTGCTTAACCCAAATGTAGCAAAATGTTTTAGCATTTGCTTAAAATTAATTCTACCAACCTAAGAAAAAAAAGAGAATTTGCTAAATCAGCTTTTCCAAATATAAAGAGGAAAAGAATTAGTACTATAGCCATAACTGAAAAAAAATCATGAATGTGATTTATTTGAAATGAGAATGCAAGGATCTGAGTTGGGGTTTTTAGTTCATCTATCTGACCTTTTCAAAGTCAGGGCAAAAGACTGCTCTGATTGGATATTTCACATCTGTGATTCTCTGGTTTAAATGATTGTAAAGGATCAAGGTAGAAGACAGCATCCATGGCAGTTTTTTTCTTGCGATTATCCAGTATTTTCATAATAAAAATATTTTTTTCCAAAACACTCCTTAGCCAGTGGAGCATCAGGGTCTCTTCTTTTCACAGAAGATCTGCAGGGATAGTATACATGGCGGGTTGTTTGCTTGCTCATAAAAAACATACAACTTCATTGAACTTCCACTGAAATTTACAGGAAGACTCCTCTGACTTGAAAAAATCAAGATCCAGTGCTAGGCATTTTTACCTTCCTCTTTTGCCAGATGAAACATCTTTTTGCAAATAAGATTATCTTGATGACTGAAGTCCCATTAATTTCCTACTTCTTTAACCTTCTAGAAACTCAGCATTTCCTGCATTGAAATATTCTATGTGTTTTCTTTCCTCCCTCAAAACCTGTAAAATTTGAATTCCTTAAAATAGCCTTTTTTTCACTTCAATTTCAACAAAGATGTCTAATGTTACAACAGGATAGTAACCAATAGGTTACAAATTAAGCTGAAGTTCTGTAGCTTATACTGGTTCATTTACAAGTTTATGGTCCATAAAATGTTTTAGCATGTTATCTTCTTTTTGAAACTAAGTGCCTTCTTTAAATAAGAGTGGCCTAACATGGTGAGAAGTGCTGGTATCATCCACTGTCTCGTGCATTTGGCAAGTTTGGTCAGAATGAAAACCTGGTGCTGAAGACGCAAATGCCATACTGCTTTCTCACCTGCAGGAGGTTTGGACTGCGTTTCATGTGCTTCAATATAAAATAGAAAGTCTATTATATCTTTTTTTTTCCTTGACATATTTAAACTACATGGTTCCTATATTAATAATGGTGGTTGATTTTCCTGTGATTTCCCCTAGACAACCACACTTTTTATAGCTACAGTAAGGAGTGACATTTATATAATTTCTGTTTGGCTTGTAGTTAGCATTAATTTTTTTTGTCTTCCTATCCATTTTTTCTTTTAATATTGATTAATTTTAACCCTTTGGTGGGAGAAATGTCATGTGCTTCCTTATCACTGAATCTGGTTAGAAAGACACCAACAGTAACAATGCTTTCCAGTCAGTCATTTGTATTTCTTATACGGAATCATAGAATCATAGAATCATTAAGATTGGAAAAGACCTTTAAGATCATCAGACCCAACCATCAACCCAACACCACCATGCCTGTTAAACCATGTCCTGAAGTGCCACCTCTGCATGTTCTTTAAACACCTCCAGGGACGGTGACTCCACCACTTCCCTGGGCAGCCTGTTCAAATGCCTGACCATTCTTTCAGTAAAGAAATTTTTCCTAATATCCAATCTAAGCCTCCCTTGGCACAACTTGAGGCCATTGCCTCTCATCCTGGTTACCTGGAAGAAGAGACCAACACACACCTCACTACAACCTCCTTTCAGGCAGTGGTAGCCAGGATGCCATTGGCCTTCTTGGCCACCTGGGCACACTGTTGGCTCATGTTCAGCCAGCTGTCGACCAGCACCCCAAGGTCCTTTTCTGTCAGGAGCTTTCCACCAGCCACTCCTCCCCAAGCCTGTAGTATTGTATGGGGTTGTTGTGACCCAAGTGCAGGACCCGGCATCTGGCCTTGTTGAAATTCATACAATTGGCCTTGGCCCATTGATCCAGCCTGTCCAGACTCCTGTGCAGAGCCTGCCTACCCTCAAGCAGATCGACACTCCCAGGCAATTTGGTTTCATCTATAATATTCACTACAATTAAAATGAGAGTTCTTCCTACTCTATTCCCCTGATTTTGACATACTTCTAGCATAAAACTGGAAAATAGATCATTTAAAAAAAGAAGTTAGACCCAACATTTCATATGAGTGTTTTAATTTTAGGCACACTAGCCATCCCTCTCACATCAGCGGTGTTTCTGAAACAAATTAAAATTTAGGGTATGTATATCCTTAGAAGATTGATGCCTGAAAATATAGATCTCCAGCTGTATCTCTGGTCTTGCTAACTACTTTTCCATGTGCTTACCTGTGCTCAGAGAACTGTTTGCAGGAATGGAAACTCTGTGCTGATATAAAATAGCATAGCTGATGTAGCTGACTTGTTAATGAAGAAATTTTTTCATAATGTAAAAAGAGAAGTCTTATCTTTTAATTTCTGCTGAGTCAGTATGAAATTCTGACATCAAAATACATACAGAGCAACACAACTTGTACTTTTTTACTTAAGCAACTTTCTCCTATAAAATGTCTTTTCCACGACAACTACAGGTTTCTTCTTATTAGGAGAATGTGATCACTGGCTCCCCAAACGGGAAAGGCTTATTTCCATATTGCTTTTCAGACCTCTCCCCTCACTAGGAATTAGGTTGCCTGCTTGCAACAGTAAAATAATTTTGAGCTCATGTGAAAAAGCCATCTGCATCTTGGATGGATTTCACAAAAAGTTTATTTCATTGGGCAATAACCAGATTAAACAGGCCATTCTGCAACTCATAAAGCATGACATAATGGATTCCATATTTTTTCAATCATCATCTGCAGGTTGTCTAATTGCTGTGTAAATTAGACAAGATGCAGGAAGACTGAAATGCATGAATATGCTGATTTAATAAATACATGTGAGTAGCTGTCATTTTATTTACACAACTCTGTACTTTGGTTAGCTGCGTTGACAACACGGTTGTCTCTCTAGATCAGTTACTTTGTAAGTACATGTTCAACACACTCAGTTTGTTTCAGTAGAGACATATGTGTCTGTTAATAGTCTAGATATGTTGTTCTTGATAATTGTTACATGCCCTTGAATCACACAAATAATTTTATGTAGAGCTAATCAAAACATTTCCAATGTTTTGTTCAAAAAGAAAAGTCTTCATACTTTGTTTATGTGTTTGTCTTCCTTTTCATATTTGTACACCTAAATAATATGTGTTCAGTTAGATTCAAACAAAAAACTTTTATTTTATTTCATTCTGTATTTTTTTCCTTTTCTTCTTCCTTCTTTCTTCCGGCTCTTTTCTGGTGGAAAAAAGTCAGGAGAAAACTACAAGGATTCCTAATATAATAAAAGTTGAAGCTTTTCTTTTCAATCAAACCTTTAATATTTCTTTACTGAAAACTATTGTCTTTTGCTTTCCTTTCTGTTTCACAGAATATGCTCTCTTTCATTAATTTAAGCAATTCAGCATGTAATAGTGGTGTTCATTAGCAGGGACTCCAAGGTCATGATTGAACTCGGGTAGTCTAGTTAAAAAGTACAAAGGCAACGAATACCCAAACTTGCATAAGTCAGTAGTGTTACAAACTCTCTGTCAAACAAAAAATAAAAGTGCTTTTACTCAGTGATGTATATTTAATATTGTTTTGGCTGTGCTAAAGTCATGAGCAAAAATTTTCAATTGTGGACCAGTATTTCATTTTGAAACTCACTGATGAGAGCGCCAACACACCTTTTGGACAACAGCTGAAGATATATCTGCCATCAAATGTCCAACGGTCAACCAAATAGGCATCTAGAAGACTTCTTCCTGCCAGAGAATGTCACTTTTATTTAGACTGATGAGAGTCTTAAAAGATTAAACTCAGCAACTAATCTCAGACAGCCAATGGGGAAAATACAACATTCCATATGTCTGGGTCTGATATATCTGGGTCTAAGAAAATGGAGGTGGTAGGAACGAATGCACAGCACTGCCTCCAAGGCTCTCCCCAAGGACACAGTGCAGCTGATCTTGGAGGTAAGGAGAGCTGGGCGCTGAGCCCATCTTGGTCATAGCAGCTGACAGCCCTGGGGCACCCGGAGTCCCAGGACTCAGTTCTGGCCGCTTGGCTCCTCCTCAGAGCACGAAGGAGATCCACCCAGTGGTCATTCCTGTTCGGCCAGAGGAAACTGCACTGTTGAGTCAATAGCAATGGGCTGGAATGGAAGGTCAGCACAAAGCCAAGCAGTACCTTCAAAACACCTTGCTCTCTTTCTCTTTGCCCCGGGGAACTTGTAGATGAAAGTGAACAGTGCTGTTTCCGTGATCTGCCCCAGTCTGTGGTCTGACTGATTGGAGCCCAAGGAATCTGAGGACGTAAAACCTTGTTCCAGGAAAAGGTGGGTGAGATGCCAGGTGAGAATTGGCAAGGATATTAGTGTGTAAAGTTATATTCCTGGTTAGGGTTAGACCACAGCGTGTTTTAAGGTTTCTACCTTCTTTACCTCCCTGTGAGGGTATTGCCAGAGCACAAAAATATACTTAAAGTCTATAAACAAAAATAGGAGCGTGAATGTTTTAATAGGAGCACAGATGTTTTAATCTGGGCAGTTACTAAGCTGTAGCTGTAGCCAATTCTTCCTCCATAGTGATCACCTCTGGAATCTGATAGTTTTGACTTTTTAGTCCTAACTAATAGTTTGTCCTATTCACCAGTGGCTTTTCTGTTTTTCAGTGTAAACTAAAGTGTTGTACATTACATTTAATTGTTCTTCTAGAAAAATAACCCCCAAAAAAAGCATTGCTTGCTCATGTTACTCTTCTTCTCTTATAATTACATCTGGAGCTCTGGAGAACATAAAAATTGCCTAAATATTTTCCTTAGAGTGAACCTGACTGTGACTCTTCGGATTAGGCCACTGGTTTTCTATTGTGGTGCCTTTCCCCTCTTTTAAATCTCTGATTCAAATGCAACAACCTTTGAATCACGCACGCTTTGTACTACCATTTGGATGACTCCTCAGCTTTGAGAGGAAAAACTGGTACAGACCAATTCCCATCAGATGTTTACATCACAGAAAACACCAGCATAACTTGTACTAGCTATGACCACACATGACTTTTTTCAGTCTTAATTAAAGAGGTCTGGAGATGGAATGGGATTAACCACAGTCTTTGAGGAAGTCTTGTGAGTTGATGTCAAAGCACTTTTTCAAGCTAGTGGAGAAAAAATCCCCTGCATTCTTCTGTCTTGTGGTGTATTTGATCTGTGGGCAAAACAAGGACTCTAATTTAATTTTACTGTGTGCTGTGATATTTTTACAAAGGGTGTGATGCAGCCACTATTTGAGGTTATTTCTCTGTTTCTTAGGCTGTCAGTCTAGCACCTTTCACAGGCATTAAATCCTCATTTGAAATGTGGAAAGCCAAGATATAGAGGATAACATCCAGATGACAAGCACTGTCAGACAAGAACTGAGAGGAGATTGTGCTGCTCAGCTGTTTTACCAATATGTGTCCCTGTCTCTTACTTTATATTACATAAAACTTTAAACAAAAAACAAGTTTGGGATATTTTTTCTGATAATCTCTGTTATCAGAGTATTGCAAACGAGGTGAAATATTGTCCAAAGACCACTTATATTTCTTTTTGCTGACTGAATTCTGCTCTGCTCAGCCACTCTCTTTGTCTTTCTGAACCATGTTAGAGTAGGATGAAAGTGATGAAAATCCTTCTACAGAAAAAGCAATCTGACAGCAGCAAATAAAATCCATTTCCATAGGAACACTTTACCTGCAGTTTCTACCTCATTTCCTCTTCTCTTTTCTCAGTGTTTCAGAGAAAATGCCTGCTCAGTGACCTGCCCCTTTGTCCTGGTTTATGTGCTTTCCAGTAGCATCATTTCTTTCTACAATTGTGCTGTTCTGTTCCAGCTCTGGAGGAGACAGAAAATGGCACATGCTGCTTCGTAGACCCCAAACTTTTTCCCACTGCTCTGTTCTTTCCCTTTAAATGACTTCAAGTGATAGTAAAATGGACAAAGTTCTCTGACATTTACACTGCTTGCAGGCTTGAAGAAATAGGTAGTATCCATCCTCGAATAATACTTAAAAAGGTAAAGCATTTTTATACACTTCTCCTTGACTGCATTTGAAAACTGGATGTCAAAATCAGCACACAAACTTAATAAAAGATATGTATTTTTTAGAAGAATTTTAATAAAGCCAACTCACCAAGTATATGGAAAACATCTGAGCACAGACCATTTGTATCAAAGCATTAGTGCCTTTGCACTCACAGAGTAAGCGGTTCTTCAGCATACAGGCTCATAACATTTCCAGAAATAGTTCCACCCTTAAATTAGTGGGTTAGGAATTGAGCATTCTCAGTGCAAGAATGCTTTAACAGTTCCACTTATGACACAAACTGCAAAGATTCTTCTTGATGCAGGGGAAAAAGCAAAATGGAAAAGACAAAGGCTATTTGTGCATAACCAACAAAGAAAATAAACTTGAAAGAATAAACAGATATAATCATAAAATATTGCATAGCTAATCAAAATGTTATGCACTTAAGAGAAAAATGCTGAGACAGAAATTTTAAACAACAGTGCCTCTTCTTTATTGCTGAATACCTTAGAATAAATATGTTATTATTGAAAAGTTATAACCAAGAAAATTGTTACTGTTTAGTAGATAGAAATTGTAAACTTCAGGCCTGCTTAATATTAGAAAATTTCAGGTTTTGGTTTGCAGTTTTTCTGCTTATTGCTAAACATGTGGCATATTTCAGGACAAAGTGCTAAAATACATAACACGTGAAGTTGGAGCAAAATACATAGTGCTTGCTTACATTGCAAAAGGTGTTTATTTCATTGTTTTCACACTCTGAAAAATGAAAACATATTATCCTGAATATATATGTATAATCCTGAAACTTATTGTCCCTATACCCCAGTTCAGAACAAGCATTTATGCACATAGACACAAACACACACTCTCTCATTAATACATTGGATGGATTTACTATTTCACAAGTATTTCATTCAAAAGTTTGTTGATATTTCTTATCAACATAACTTTTTACTAAATGAGGGGAGAAATTCCATTATTTTATCTGAAAAAAATCCGTTGAAATATTCCGTGGTGTTTACTGAAATTGTATAATCAGTTATTAAAGTTTCTCTCCCAGCCCGCTTCAGATAAACTGTTTCTTGTGAGCTAAAAATTTTGACCAGCTGCGCATTACTTTTGAACTCAGTGACTGTAGAAAACAAATTTGTAAGTATACCTCACTGTATGTGAGCTTTGAATCAGCATATCCAACATTTCCAAACCAAGATGGAATAAAGTGTTGAATAATACTTGCCTTCCTAATAACTCTTTGATTCTTCAATAATTAGATCAGCTTCTGTACAACAGCCTGTCATGTCACATATGCACATGAATTTAGCTGGCTTCAAACTCTGGGTTACTGGCTAATTAATCCCATATAGTAGGTTTTCTTTCTATGCATAAGGCTTTCATACACCTCTGAAATAAGGTTTTAAATCCTCTTTCCTGATCTCTAGCACAGAGATAGCTAAAGGAGCAAGATAAAGGTCTGATATAATGTTTACCAAAAAGATTGCAGCTGTGGTGGTTTCATGTGAGTATAAGGACAGAAGAAACAAAACAACAAATAAGCCACCCACCTAACAAGTGTTTACGCTGACTTTTTTCCTTTTACTTGGAATGATACTTCAGGACAGGTGATTTAGAGTCCAAACAGCACCTTAGTGCAGAGATTATTTCAAGTCACATTCAGGTACCCATTCTCTTCCCACTAATAATCAGTTAACATCACTCAAGGCAACCACCCACAGAAATATAATATCAGGGAGGCGTTTCATGTATTTTTTAGGTCCAGTGATCCGTTTTTGCAGTTAGAAACAAGGAAAAGCCAGCATCATATTTCTCTAGCAAGGTCTTTAAAGACTTTCACCAAGAGCTGTGGGGGCATGTAGGTATCTATAGGCCACAGTTCAGGAACTATTTCTTAAACTTTAAAATACTCCCAGTCTACCTATTTTTTGTCACCAATATCTTACCATTAAGGTGCAAGAAAGAACTCTCACCAGAATTTCAGAAAGTCCCTTAAATCCCTGCATGCCTGTTTGAACAGCTTGGACATTGTCAGCTGCTGCTTTGAACTTACTCGCAAGGGCTGCAGTTTCTTTCCTCTTAACTAACGCTCAGTCAAACCACTGGAATCTCTCATTCTGCTTGTACTCCCCCTCCTCCTCCCACATCTCTGGTTGTTTGAACACTGCATATAAAGATATCTTTGTTGCTCTTTTTGGAAAAAGAACAGCTTCTTCAGTCTTTTAGTACTTTGAGTATTTCCCCACTTTGAGTTTTTATTTGGCCCTTGCGAAGAAGATCACCACCTTGGCAGCAGAACTAGAGTCCATTGACAAAGGTATTTAAAGCTTCCTCACTTCGGCTGGCAGGCCAGAGCTCACAGTTCTCCCTTCCCCACCCCCCTCCCAAAAGAAAAGCAAAAGTCTTGTTCTGTAATTAAGAAAGGCATCAGACTGTCTCACCAGGATGAAGCATACAGTAGTAAAAGCTAATAAAAGTATCAAGAGGTATTAAAAGCCCTGTCCAACAGAGATACAAATGTGGTCTATATGACAGCAACTTCTTTGCTTCTGCAGCTGATAAAGCCTGAAGGAACTCATCTGTGACTTCTGACATAACCCTAACTGTGAATCTGAAATGCTGTTCCATATCCGAGTCTGTATGCAATCTCCCTGTACCCAGGTGCTGAGCCACTTCAATGCCTAGTGTTGGCTACATCTATGCAGTGACTCCTCCTATCTCTACATCTTGGTGGCTAAAATGTCAGAGTTAATTTCGTGACACAGCTCCTTCCATGAAGCACCTAAGGAAACATTCATACTGATTTTTAAACACAGAGTTTCAAATTCAGCAGAAAAGCCAGACCTTTGTGTATTTCCAAGAAAGGTAGTATTATTATTGTGGCCAGCTTTAACAACCTTGAGAGAGCCTTTCATGCGTTATTTGAAAGGCTGAGACATCCGTGTGTTGTATCAGTTCAGGAGCAATCTGAGTAATTCCAGTGTTTTATTCCTAGAGCTCCTACCTTGCTTGGTTTTCCATTTCACTGGCAGATCGATTTCCTATTTCATTTCACGTGCACTCCATATGCACAACGATAATTTGTGTACCTTTCAGATGACTTTATGGAGTGAACTGATTTAACTTTTCCTCAGGAAAAGGCATCATAAAAGTAGGTGTTGGTATGCCGTGTCCAAGTGTTTTTCCTCAGAGCAAGTTATAGCTCTTCCTGCTGTACAGTCCGATGAGAACAGAGTTAAAATTCATTTCAGATTTAACCTAGAGAAATTTTTTTTCCTTGTATAGAATTTGTTCTGCTCAGCACTAAGCACTGGGTAGCTTTTACAACACTTTGCAAACCTGAAATATTCTAGTATAGCTGTTTGGTCCGTATTAATCTAATGCACCATAAGCAATGTTTCAGCCGTCTGACACATTCTTTGTTTATTTGGTTGCTGTTATTGAATAATTAGCCTTTTCTAAATTTTATGCTAGGCCCATAACAAATATTGAATGCAAAATTAGATGTTTCTGATTAGCAGTGGAGCCTTTAAAATCTGGTGGAAATACAGACTAACAAAAGAGGAGCTTTCCAAGCAAGAGCTGTTCATACTGTAGTACTTATCATAGAATCATAGGCTGGAAAAGACCTCTAAGATCATCAAGCTCAGACTTCTCTCTTTCTTGTCAAAATGCTGAGTATGGGGGTTTGGGGTTTATTTAAATTTAGAATGGTTGAAAAGATCTTGAAAAGTATTTGGAAAGAAGTTGTGCTTTTTTTAGAAGTTTTTAGGTACAAAGAAACTTCTCAGTCTCTTCCATCTTGAATGTTGCTTTGATACAGACTTGGTGATTCAGATTCACGATTCAGTACAACAGTCTAATTTCTTCTACCAAAAAGGTGATGGTTTCAACTTCTTTTACTAAAAAGAGGACTCAAATATTCTTCCACTTCCTTTGATGCTTTTTTTTCTGTTCATCAGACATATTTACATAGCATGACGTAGAGGTAAAGACTATCAGAGATTCTTTTCAGATGATAAAGAATATCAGAGATTCTTTCCAGGCCTCGATAGTAAAGATCTTGCAAAATACTCTGAGGTGATGCAACTGTGAGTTGTTGAACCACTGAGCATCTCATACCTCCAAGCGTGAAATTAGTGGTCTCCTGTTACCTTTTATCCACAACTTTGATTAAAAAAAACAACCAACTATAAATGGATTAAAGGCAGCACAGGGATATACTCATGTGTCAAGTCAGTAGAAGTCTAAATTGAAAGGACTGTAAATCTATGAAATATTTACTGACATGTTAATCTTAACCCTGCAATTTCCAAGCACACTTGGAGCATTTCCTGTAATGTTAATTAAATGTTTCTCGTTCTATTTCTGCCAGTTAGCCAGGTGGCTGCTAAATCAATCAAAACAAGACACTGTGCAGGGGAAGTGGCGGTGTAAAGACTTGACCCCCTCACGACAGCTCACATATATGGAGATGAATCTCCTAAAAACAGACATTGATCCACCTCTGGAATAAAAGGCCAGGGATCCATTAACTTCAGGGATCTCTCTCACCATATGTCACTTGGGGCTCTTACCCCATTGACCTTTAAATAGGAACCTTTTTTCAGAAGGATTTTCTCACTCTGGTTTAAATTTGAAGTCATTTTTATTACCATTACCTAAAATCCTTCCTTTTTTTGCAGCAGTAGTTGGTTTTGTTTTGTTGTTCTTAAGAGGAAAAGTAGTTTTCTTTTCTCCTCTACTGCATTTTATTTGAAACTGTGGTTTCCAGGGCCAGCAGCCAACTCAGCAATTGCCTCTTAGAATAGAGATTTGACTGGGATTTATGGAAGAAATATAGGTGTGAGGCCTGCGAGCAAGCTTTAGCTAGGCCTGCGTATATAACAGACCCCTTTGTCCTGCCTCCCATGGAAGCTGGGCGTGTAAACACATGAGCTCGTTGTGATGGGAGAGAAACTGGAGGTAGATAAGCACAGAGAAAACTAGAAAATATGGGACCTTTGGATGTAACATTTTAAATGTGCAGACAAAGCAGCTCTTTTTGGGCCTCTGAATCTATTAATGCCTCTGTTTTGCAGTTGGCTGGGCAGGGGCCCTCTTTGCACTAGGGCTTGTGGCAAGCAGACTTTGCTCTAGAGGCAGAATGGCCCAGATACATATTTTGCTTTAGAAAAGAAAAATGTTCCCATACAATGGAACAAATGATACAGTATTTTTATTGTATTTTTCTGTGTGGATCTTGTGCTTGCACTGGAGAGACGTAAGGGTTGTACCACTTGCACTAAACAGGTGCCCATACAATCTCTTATACTGCAACTGCTCTTTGGTCACATTTACAAATGCACTGAAGAGGTGGTGGTATTATGACATGGGCAAAACTCACTCTCTCCCTTTTGAAAGATGAAAGATCTTGACAGATCTCTAAGACAGTCTTGGAGTTTGATGCCTGTCTACCTCAGAGCCAAAACCACAGCAGCTGCTGCTGTAGGATCAGAGAGTTGTCACTTACTCCCTCTCTCTACCCACCTTCTTGTGCTGAATAGATTTCAAAACAGGAGAGAATTCAGACAGACCTGACAACATCTCAGTTCAGTGACTGCTCCTCTGCAAGCAGTTACAAGGGAAGAGCGGCAGCTTGCTACTTTGCTGACGGGCTGGTGGAGTTTCTCAGCATGACAAACTGTGCCTCAGAAACAGCTCAGTAGAGAACAACAGATTTACACTAAGGGTAAAAAAATCAGGATCAAAAGACTTTTCCCTTGTTAGCTCACAGCTCAGGCTCATGCTTGAGCACAAACCCTGACATTTCATGCTTCCCTTCACAATGTCAGCTGCCTCTAGCTTGGAACAGCCAAGAAACAACCACAGTTTGAAGCAGCATCTCCCTTATGATGGTGACCATATGACTCATATTGTTTTCTTTTCCTAGACAGGACGGATACAGCCATATCAGCAAGAGTGGTAGGCAGCGAACTGGAGCTCACATCTCTACGCCTCATTATAAATAACAGTATGTATATAGCCAGAGGGTCCATGACTATATGACTAGATACTCAGCATTTAATGTTTATTCTTCTCTACTTGTGGTTTAGCTTTTAACTTTTCTTGGTTTTTCTTGTAAATCACACTTTGAATTCACTGTAGCTTTGGTTTCGTTTAGATTTAATAATACTTTAAAATAAGACAACATTAATGTAGTCCTTCCGTACCCTCTGCTGCTCTCTGAAAACAAGCCTGGCCTTAATTAGAGTGATTTAAACAGTTGTGTGCCTTCAGATTGCTCTGCCACCACACTGAGCCTGTGTCACACTCAGCGGTGTGACAGGGACGCAAAGACAAATTTGTATACGCTCTTTTCATGGTTGACAAGGAAGCTGCGGTTCTATCCTTGGTCGGAGGCGTCTTTATATAAACACGATGTTTGCATTGTGGGTTTTCCATCAAAATAAAGTGACAGAAAACTTTCTGAGTCTAGCTGAGGTTTTGTTTTTAGTGTACATGTTTCGGTTTCGGCTGCCGCCGGCAACAAAAGCGCCACGCGGCCGCCCCTCCCCCCGCCGGCGTGCGGAGGAGAATGGAAAGAAAGAGGCAGAAACTGGTGGGTCGGG
>Ga0065711_1009821_pt1 | contig 14269 bp, 20 predicted proteins | sample Hoacrofraction12_FD_59098 | JGI IMG/M metagenome (GOLD analysis project Ga0065711, IMG submission 59098) | Hoatzin crop microbial communities from Cojedes, Venezuela - Epithelial fraction 12 v2 (version 2) | ecosystem: Host-associated > Birds > Digestive system > Esophagus > Crop | place...
AGCCCCCGGCCGGGCTGCCGGCCGCCTGCCGCGCTGAGGAGCCTCCGCCGCCGCCCCCCGAGGGGCTCAGCCCGCAGCAGCTGGAGGCTCTCACCTACGTTTCGGAGGACGGCGACACGTGAGTGACCGCGGACCCTGCCCTAACACCCTGACACTTGAGAGCGACGGGACCCCCCACCCCTCACATACCACCCCCCCCGGCCCCGGGCTTGGCCCCTCGCAGCCGGCCGGAGCCTGGAGATAAGTCGGGCTTGATCTGCAGCGGTCCCGCTCGGCCGGGCTGTGGGCCTCGCGCCTTGCGCCGCGCACGGATGCTTGGCGCCCTGGCGCGGGTTCGGGTGGGTGACCCGTGGGGCATCCACGCCGGGTCTGGCAGAGCGAGCGGGGAGAGGCAGCCCAGGCAGCGTGGAACAGAGCGGACGCGCCGCAAGAAGCCAGCTTCCACTTGCCATGGGCCCGCTAGCAGCTACAAGGTGGTGTGGGAGCAAAGAAACACCCCCCGCCATCCCTTCCCCACAGAATGCAACGTTTCCTCCCCGATGGGGAAGGCTTGGCTGTGTGAGATGGCGTGCAAGCAAGGCCCAGAACGAAATCGGGTGTGCAGGGCAGGACCTTGCGATGGCTGTACCAGGGCCACAGATGCTGCTCAAACCGAGCAACCCAAGAGCTGTTTGTTCTCAGGTGGAAATCGCCTTGCTCTGCCAAGCCGCCTGCACAGCCGCAGCTTTCAGCACGGTTGTGACGCACGTCCCGCTACGGGGCTGCCCTCGCGAGCCTCTGTGACGGAGACAAGTGTTTCTCTTTGCTGGGGGAGGCTTCCCACATCCGTAATGCCCTCTCAAGGGCAGAGGCATCCCGCTGGGGGTATTTGGTTCGGCTTTTGGTAACTGCCTTTGGCTAATCACGGCTCTTTCCTGTTGTGCGTTCCCTCAGTGGAAGGTTTTCATCATGAGTGCACACACAGAGCGTAAGCGCAGCGTGCTCGCAGCTGAGAAGGGCAAAGCTTTGCCCCAGACCCAGGCCAGAGTTTAATACTGAGTAATGGTGCAAGAGGAAGAGAAACTGAGAAGCACTGACACGAACAAGCAAATGTCTTCAATAGCAGGAGCGGCAAAGAGACTGTCCTTGCCTGCAGAGCACATCTGGTTCTGAGCCTGAAGACGAGCTGGGAGGCAGCCCGAGTGTTTACTTCCCGGTTAGGAAGGAGCCTGTGCATCTGCTAATTAGTTCATTAGTGCTCACTGTGGGATCTGCTCCGAGGATTGTCTGAAAGACTAGCGTCAAGCAAGGTTAGATTAAACCCAGCCTCCCACGCTCCCCAGCCGGGCGCCTGCGTCGTGCTTTCTAGTCCCGTCCTACCTACAGGCTGGCGCTGGGGCTCCTCGGCGCGGAGGAGCTTCGCCACCTTTCCCACCTCCAACACCAGAGCCAAGGTGCCCATGGAGAGAGCCAGGGGTCTGTTAAGCAGAGCCGTGGAAGCAAGGACTCGGAAAGGCCCCTCAGGCTAGCCCGTCACCACTCACTGCTTGGGGATGCTTTTGCTGCTCGGGGCTGTTTCGTAAGGTGGCTGAGCCCTTTGCCTGTCAGACTTGCTCTGCCAGAGCCGAACGCATCTCATTAACTGGGGAAACATTAATCGGCGGTGCCTTGGTTACTGTAGGCAGGAGAGTGCTCCAAACGGTTGCAGTTGCTCTTCTGTTTTCTCTCGTTCGCAGTGCAGCTCAGAACAGGAAATCTGTAAAGAGCGAGCAAGCGAGGGAGGGAGCAAAAAGTTCGCCGGTGCTGCAGCTCGTACAGCTCCGGGCGGGCCATGTCCGTGCAGCAGCCGGCTTTCCTGGGATCCGCTCCCAGCGCTGGGGAAAAAAAACTATTCTTGTGGTTAGAGCGGCGAGGCTGTGGATCTCTGCCTCTGCTATTCCTGTCTCCCCTCCTGACCCTGCGGCAGAGGTAGGCGGCACTTATATTTAGAAATGCTGAACATCCACTGCTTGGTCGATGCAAATAGAGACTGCAAGCGCCCGAAGACTCATCGAACTGCCACCAATATGGCGTTTTTTTATGCAAAAACAAGTCCGGGCTGATAGTAATGCCAGAGCCTGTGGAGCAATTGCTCGTCCGGTGACAGAAGCTCCCTGGAGAAGAGGGATCAGATGGCCACAGGCTGCATCCCTTTCATCCAGACAGACAAACCCATCGACTTCTTTTCATCTCCATCAGCGGCACATTTCCTTGTGTGCCTTGCTTGAATGTCTGCCACAAAACAGCTCCAGGCTGACAATTAAAATCATACTACCATTATATTTCAGAAGACTTGGGCAATAACACTTTCCTGTAATTGTAGTTCTGAAAATACAAAAAGTTCAGGGGTTTTGGCCGAGTAGTTCCTGTTTCCCCAGCTGCCCTGGCTGGTACCGAGTGGAGAGGAGCACCGGGCTCACGCAAAGGGAGCTGGCGAAAGTCTCGGCTGTCCATCTGGTGGAGGCCTTGGCCATCCGTAGCTCCCACAGGCTCGCCCACCCCTGCCGCCTCGAGGTGTGCCTGCGAGGGGCTGTGTCTGCCAGCCTGCCGCTTGTGGGGCAAGCATACGAGGTGGAGGCAGAGGCGAGGAGCATGTGCTTGGGCGGTTGGAGCGTCAGCAGGACCTTCCCCGGACACCTTCCTGCCCGCCTCCGCGGGAGAGGAGCCTTAGCCCAGGCGGGGTGAAGCAATGGGGCTAAAATTGGCTCTTCCCGCACTCAAAATTAGAAGGGGTCCCACATCTGGAGGAAAGAAATTGGCCAGCAGGGGAGATGTGGGTGTGATGGCCAGCGAAATGTGTGGGTGCCGTCTTCTAAGAATCATTTGCCCAAGCGGTGGTCCCCCCACACACACCTCCCCAGTGCCACTGGCAGTCCTTCTGCCTCGGGGAACTCAGAGCTGCAGCAGCTGGGCTGCAGCACATCTGTCCTCGAGAGAGCGGCAGAGCTGGCATGGTAGGAGAGGTCGAGGATGAGGAACAGGCCGAAGATGGTGGGTGCGCTTAGGGCAGTGATACAAATCCTGCTTATTCTGCAGCCGGGTGGAGAGCAAGCTCAAGCAGTCTCCTCCAAGCATCCATCTTTTCCTTGTGAACCAAGCAGTCTCCTCCAAGCATCCATTGGTTTCCTTGTGAACCAAGGGGTCTCCTCCAAGCATCCATCTTTTCCTTGTGAACCAAGCGGTCTCCTCCAAGCATCCATCGTTTCCTTGTGAACCAAGCGGTCTCCTCCGAGCATCCGTTTCTTCCATGTAAACCAGCTCCTTTTCTGCTGAATTGAGTCCCGATGGGACTGCTCTGTGTGGAAGTGAAGAGAGGGGCTTTCCAGCTGCAGGCATGGCTAGCTCTGAGCAGGCTGCAGGCAGATTTATCGCCATGCCCCGGCCTCCGGACGAGCTCAATCTTTGTTAGGATTCACTGAGGAAACCCCCTCCTTCCCGGCCTTGCCAGGCAGATGCACGAGTCCAGCATCCTGAGAAAGGGGTGGGTGTGGGACCAGCTCCTCGGAGGTAGGATGGGGTGTGATGGGATCTCCTGTTGCATTCCAGCACAAGGGAAAACCTCCCCATTTGCTTGGGCTTATGGCAGCCTCTGCCAGCTCTGGAGAGGCGGAGCTGATTCATCAGTGTGGGAAATTAGGCTGAGCTTCCTCTCTCTAGGACTGCATATTCTGTCTTAAACGTAAAAACACGTTTCCCTTTCTGCCCGTGTTGGTCCTTGGGCCACGCACCAGTTTGTGCCGTCGGTACCTGATGCCACGGTGATGGGCTGATCCCTGGGCCACGCACCAGTTTGTGCCGTCGGTACCTGATGCCACGGTGATGGGCTGATCCCTGGGCCACGCACCAGTTTGTGCCGTCGGTACCTGATGCCACGGTGATGGGCCTCGCTGGGCAGAGGGTGTGAAGCCTTGCTCTGGGCCCTCTGGCCGTGCGGTGCTGGGGAAGGCTGGGGGCTGTGCCTGCGCAGGAGGGTGGGCGGGTGGGTGGCTGGCTGCTGCACCAGGCTCTGTGTGCAAAGCAGCGCGGCTCCTCTGCGGGGGTGAAGGTCAGGGGTCCCCAGCTCAATCACGGGAGAGAGGTGTTGGCCTCCTTCAGATGGAAAATGGGAGCGAGCGGTTTTGGTTGGGTGCGTGTTTCGGGGCGGGAGGGGAGCGGAGGAAGCCCGACTTCCTCCTTCCACCAGAGACAAGTGCTGCCCCGTCTGCTGATAAGAAATCACGTGCCAGTGACTTGTGGGCTGAGATGCCTTGAGAAGGGCTCGGGGACAGTTAATCGAGTAACGCTGGGGCCCCACGGGAGCTGGTGTTCTCAGCTCTCCTCCGCGTGATGGTAGCGAAGGGGCCTTCCCTGCCGAGCCCTTGCCTGCGTGGGTCGGCGCTGAGGGCGAAGGCTCGTCTTGCAGGGCTGAGAGCCACCTCTAACCGTTCACCGGCGCGTGCCAGTCGTAACCCTCCCGCCTTGTGTCGCCCCGTGCTAGAGATCTTCCCCGTGCAGGGGCACAAAGGTTGTCCCCGTTCAGGCTGCCTGCTGCAGTGTGGCTGCTTGCTCGGCGCTTGCCCTGCTGAACAGGGGTGTTCCTGAACCCCTGTACCCCGCGATCCCAACGTGTGTGCCTGAGCGAATGCTCGTCATGTGACAGCGAAGGGAAACTGCTGGGAAAGAAGAAAAAAGAAGCAGGGGACTGGAGAGACAAGGTTTTAGGAGACGGATTAAAGAAATGCAATGCACAAAGCACACCTGGTTGGTGGTCGAGCCGGGAGTCCCCCCTGCTCGGCTGGGCTGGGCTGTTGCTGGCTGCCCAGCAGTGGGGTGGCCGTAGTTAATGGGAAGCAGGGATGCTCCTGGTTTTTCCAAAGGGGCCTCGGAAAGCTCCTTGCCCCCCGTTGCCAGGAGAGTTGGAGTCTGCCGCAGGTTGCTCCCTAGCACACTGCTGTTGTGGGGCAGAGAAGAAAAGGAGTCCTAGCCCGGGGCTGGCTGGAGGGAGAAGGGAACCTGCTGTGTCCAACTCCCCTTGCGTGGAGCCTTGCCTTACTCTTCTTCAATGCGTGCTCAGGAGTTTGGTGAGCAGGGGAGGGCTTGGTGCCCCTCCAAGCCAGGGCAGACAGCTCTGCACAGGCTCCTTTGGGTTGCCACAGAAGTTGCTGGCGGCCACAGGGGTGTACACATGTACAACCTTGGCACAAGCTGGGTGAGTCCTGGCAGCCCTCTGAGGTCGTGCAGGCAAGAGGAGATGTTTTTTTCACGGTTTGAATGACTTCAGCCTGGCCTGGAGGAAGTTCCTTCAGACTTTCCGCCTACATAGGTTTGCCTTGGAGCTGGGGAGAGGCACAGGGAACTTCAGCACAGGGGAAGGGAAAGAATGGTTGGAAATTTCCATGTCCTGGGATGAAGAAGCCTGATGCCTGGCTGTAACAGATCAATCGAGGTGGGGAGGGCTTCAGGTCCTTGCACTCTGCACGCAGGCTTGACTGCTGCTGGGAATGAGTTGAGCTCAGCTAAGTTAAGTTAACAAAGAAAGTTTTGATTTTTGTTGGTTTGGGAGTTTTTTAGTACAATGTGGATAAAAGAGGAGTCAGATGTGACTGTGTGGGAAGAGAGGCCATGGGGTCTGAACTGTGAGAGCGGTTACTGGGTGCCTCTCAGTGAGCTGCGTGGGATGCTCTCTGCGTCCGGAGATGGGAAGCCCCTCTGACTGGGGCAGATGCAGGGCTGAGGGGGAGCCCTGCAACGTCCCTGGCTGGTGCCTGAATAAAAGAAAATCCTGAGGCAGCAAGGATATGTGCACAGGGCTGTGAATGATTGTTAGGGAGTGTTGTACTGGCTCTGGCAAAGTCCAGGCACTATCCTCTTGCAAGAGACTGTTGTGACCTAAAGATATCGCTGTGTGTACGGAAACTGTAGCACGTCTTTTCCTCCTGATGAGCAAGAATGGGAATGTGCTCTGTTTGAAATGGAGTTGCCACAGCCAGTGGGCCTTTCAGGATGCTTGCTGCTTTTATTGCAATCATTCATTTTGCTACTTGGCCCATGTCTGTGAAACCAGCTCCATCTGCCTGAGATGGGCTGACCTGCTTTCTGGCTTGGCTCATCCCTGCAGTGGTGGTAGTGCAGGACAGACCCCTCGTTTCGCAGGGAGCAGCCCACGTGCAGCTGGTGGTTAGTGTTTGCGCAATCCAGGACCCACCACCTGCTCAGAAGTGGAGCAAAATGCTCAAACGTGTGGGTGCAGAGTCTAGAGGATGTAAGGCCAGGGGTGCAGTACGCATGTGAACAGGGGCACCTTCATCTCCCCACCTCCTCCTCCCCCACCTCATTGAACAACGAGGTGCCCACAGCCCTCCTGCAACACCTCCCCTGCCAGCCAGCCTCCAGCAGCCCTCATCTGCCAGCACCAAGACCAGACCCTCTGCAGAGCACCACAGGAAAGGTAGAGGCTGTCTCCCCTGCTCACCCATCACTTCCCACCCCTCCCTTTGGCCGCAGGAGCAGCGGGCTGGAGATCAGAGGAGCTGAACCCAATGGCTGAAGGGGCTTTGTCCAGGGAAGGGGAGAAGAAACCTGCAGAATTGGAGACCCAGGGCAGGAGCAGAGGACATGGGGATGAGCCTACAGCTGGCTGGGATCTGCTGCTCTCCTGGAGCTGTCAGAGGGCAGCTGGCACAGTGTTATGGAGCCGTGCAGCGTGGCATTGGTATGCGGGGAGGAAGGGAGCCGGGCTGGGCTGGCGGAGGGCTGCAGGCAGGACAGAGCCGTGCTTGCTGAGCTTGCTGGCAGAGGTTCATGCTGATGGCTGAGGAAGCGGTTAGCAGTGCAGGTTACAGGGCTGGAACAGGAGAGCAGGGTAAGCACGGAATTCCCCTGCTGTTTTCCTCCTCTTTCACTCCTCTCTGTTGCTGCTGGGGCCGTTTCCTCCCCTGAACAAGTTTCTCTTGTGCAAATTGTTTGTGTGATTTCCTACTGCTCCGCTCAGCCAAAATAAGGAGCCGGGAGTGAACTGTTCCTGCTGCAGACAGGGACCTTATCTAGAGAGGGAGAAAAACTAGTCAAAGCAAATTCTGCTGAATGCTGGATCCCTTGTCCTGCGTGCTTCTGGGGTGAGATAGCAAAGGGAGAGGCTGCTTTGAGGACAAGGTGTCTTGCTCCACAGATGGGGGGATCTGCATGGTCAGCCCCTTTTCTAGAGGGATGGAAGAGGATAGCAGGAGAATTGGTGGGACTTCATCAGTTCTGCCTGTGTGTCAGAGCTGGGTGTCACCCTTACCCCATTCTCCTGCCTCCAGTCCTCAGGTGTGGACACTTTTCCTACCAGGTGCTTGAGGTCACTCAGAAACCTGGGAGGTGGACAGCACTGTGGCAATGGATGCTCTCCTGTGCCTAAACTAGGACCACCTTAGGCATGGTGTGCTCAGACCCAGGAACATCCCCAGGGACAGCCCTGACCCCTCTGCTCCGGGATCATTATCTCTCGGATGATCACCTTGACCCAGGGATGCCCTGTGCCCCGGGGACCTGTGCAATTCGGAGCGCTAACAAGCGCCCTTGTGCCAGAACAGAGCTGGTGAGCAAGTGGAGAAGCTGAGAACGAGCCCAGCAGTCTGTCCTACTAGGTTGGCCACATTTCCCCCGCCCACCGTTCCTCCGTTCCCTGCCCTTTCCAAAAATCCCTGCAGGGCACCCACTCCCGTGTCTGCAGGCAGGCGCGTGGGGAGGGAGGGAGCAGGGAGGCAAGGGAGCGCAGAGGAGAGGCATGCAGGCAGCAGAGCGAAGGGCAAGGGTCTGAGCGTGGTGAGGTGGAGGGCTTGTTCTGGCGAAGGCCACGGGGCCGTGGCTGGGTGAGGAGGGGTGTCTGGCAGCCAGCGGGTACCTCTCCATCGCCGAGCCCTGTCTCCGGGGCTCAGCTGTGAGCACGGCGCGCCAGCACGCAGCAGCCCGTCAGCGCCTGGACCACGCGGCTGCCGTGGCAGAGAGAGGGTTGTGCTTGTGGCCTTGGCGGAAGAAAGCAGAAACTGGCACCATGCCTGCGCCTTGGGTCTCCTGGGCATAGGAGGTTTCCCCGGTTAGCAGCTGATCCCAATTCCTGGCTGGCACCACTGCCCGTGGCACGGCGTGCCAGGGAACCCACGCGCTCGTGGTGGGCTCATCCCAGCCCGGCGGCCTCGCCACGGTTCCCCCAAGCAGCTCACGGCTCTCTCGGCCGTTTCAGGAAGTCGAGGGCTGGCACTGAGGAAAGGGGGGAAAGAATGCAGAAATGAAAGCGCAGGAGGAGGCTGCGCCCGCCCGGGTGGAGAAGGAAGAGGGAGGAGGGGAAAGCAACCCTTCAAAGCAGGCAGGTCCCAGCTTCAAGGTGAAAGCCTGAAGCTCTGGCCGGGTGGGGATGGTCACCCCCATCGCCTCCATGGCATAGATGCCCGAACTCGCTCGGCGTCAGCTGAGCCTCGTTGAGCTGCAAAGCCGCCCAGGCCAGGAAGAGCGAGGTGCCGGTGGCGGCGGCGAGCAGCCCCGGGGTTTCCATCTCCCCTGGGTCACTGCCCCGCTTGTCCCCACGTGATGGCGTGGTGTGGCGTGGGTCATGGCAGGGAGGCCGGGGGGGATTCCTGGGGACGCAGGGGCTGGATGCCAGGGGACACGACCCCGGGCGCTGCTCTCTCCCCTGGGAGCCCAGCGTGGCTCCGGAAAGTGAAAGCAGCAGAGGTTTAAAGTTCAAGCCGAATTGCCTTGGAAAGTCCCCCGCCGGAGCAGCCTTATCTCCGCCATACCTGAAGAAGGCAGATCCCTGGCTTCCTCCCACACGTGGCGGCTGGGAGCGGGTTTGGAGGAGCAGGGGCTGTCCCTGCGAGCGGGCAAAGGACACCTCGGCGCAGGTGCCGCCGTGGGGACTGGGGGCCTGATGCAAAACCCAGCAGCAAACCTCGCTGCCCGGTCGTCCCCGGGCTGGGGCCAGCGAGACCCTGCCGAGGGGAGGGCTATGCTTGCAGCTGGTCCCCCCAGCTCTGCCCCTCGCTCCTGGGGCCCCGGGCTGTGCCCCTGCCCGTGGCCCACCGAGGGCAGCCGGACCCTGCCCATGGGGCCGCTCGGCCCCGGCATGCAGCCCCCTCCCCTGCCCTCGGGAGCACTGGTGGCGAGGGGGCACCCCATGGCGGTGCAGAAGCCAGCGTGGGTGGCCTCTCCTTCCAGCGGGGAATTCCCTGCCGCTGTCACCCGGGGCTTCCCCGGGGATGCAGGTTCTCCTCTCAGCCTCTCCCCTGGTGGCAGGGCGAAGGGGAACCGGCCCTCTTTTGCCACCAAAAATGGGGCTTGGCTGAGGTTGCTTGGGGTGCTGGGTGCTGGCTCGACCCTCGGGCAGTGCCCAGCTAGGAGGTGGATAAAGGACGTTTTGAGGACTGGCCTCCGGGCTCCTCAGCGCACCCATGTCCCTCCTGCAGCTGGCGGGAAGGCGGTCCCAGCCCCGCTTTTCTGCTGCCACGCTTTAGGGCCAGGTCTTGCCTTCCCGCCTGCGGAGGGATGCTGTCCATCCCCCTGTCGCAGGTGGCACCCCAAAGCCGGGCTGCCCGGCGAGCTGGGTGTCTTTCCGGGGCTGGCACGGCGCTCGCCCTCCATCCCTCGCCCCTGCCCGCCTCTGCTGAGCGGCATGGGTGGCAGGAGCCAGCTCAGAGTCCAGCCTTTGGTTCGGAGCTGATCCCTGCCGGAGATAAAAGCCACTCCGGGGCCCCAGTGCGGGCGGCGGGGAGGTGGCAGGAGGCTCAGCTCACGCCTGCCGTGCTCTGCAGAGCAGGAGCTGCTGCCCGCTCCTTGCTCCTGCCCACCATGGCTGGGGCTGGTCGGGGGGGGCCGGTCCCTCTGCGCAGGGGGGCCCGGCAGCGCAGCAGGTTGGCGGAGGGGACTGGAAATTCCCTCTCCGCTCTGCCTCCGTCGCACTCTCACTTCTGTTCTGACTGCGCGGGGGCCGGCGTCAGAGCCGGCTGGAAATAAAACCTCTCCTTGGGCTGGGGGGCTCCGGGCTGCATGGGGGCCATGGTCCTGAGGACGTGGGCTCTCTGCTGGCCACCGAGCTCCGGCGGCCGTGCCCCCGGTGTCCCTCCGCGCCGTGCAGCTGCGTGCCAGCCCTGCCGCGGCAGCGCCGAAAGGGAAGGATGTGGGGGAGAGAAGAGGAAACTGGTGCCGGCCAGCAGATCGGCTGGCACAGGGACTGTGCCGCGCAGGTGATCTTGGACCGGCGCCGGGCTCCTGCCGGCTCTGGCCGCCTGCCTTCACGGAGGGGAAAGCAGAAGTGTGGTGTGCAGCCAGCAGTGGGGAACTGGAATTCCCCAGGCAGCTGCCAGAGCCCAGACCTCCCTCTGCAGATGCCAAACCCAGCCCTTGGGCTCTGCGAAACGCATCCCAGGCTCTTCGGACCTGCCTCAGTTGGAGGCCTGGCTTTGGGCAGTGCCAGGTCCAAGCCTCTGGCGTGCCATGAGATCCAAGGGAGGGCCCTGCGGGGCTTTGCGGGGACAAGAGGGTCCGTTCCCTCTGGGGACTGGAGTGAAGGACTGCCCTGGGGAGCCTCCTGCCATGGTCCTGCCTTGCCCTGCTGCTGCGCCCCAGGGAGAGGGCAGGATGGAGGAGCTTGGAGCTGGTGGGAAGGGAAGGGAATGGGCGGAGGTGGGGAGGTTGTTCCTCCATGCAGCAGTGGAGGATCTCTGCTCTTGAGCATAGCACTCAGGACTAGTTTTTTTTATTCTCCCCCATTCCCTTTATCCCCTCTGTAGGTTGGTTCACCTGGCCATTATCCACTGTGTCCCAGCTGTGGCACTCTTCTGCATTGCTCAGCTGCCCAAGGAGGTGCTGGAGATCCAAAATGATCTTTTCCAGGTATGCGGATGTGATAGGCAGAAGACGGGAGGGAGGCAGGTGCTGCCGGCTGCTCCCTGGATAGATGCCCAATCCATCTGCCCTTTCCCCGGGACCCCCCAACCGCTTCCTCCAGAGCGTGGTGAAGGTCCCATGTGAGCAGCTCCTTTTCAGGGAGGCGAAGAAGGGTGTGGGAGATACCCTGAGAGAGAGGTGTGACAGCTCCCAGCACCGAAGGGTGAAGGGCTGTTTTACGAGGCCCCAGGATGTCGCAGACAGTCCTGGAGGGTGGAGCAGCCACAGCTTGAACGTGGCAGGGTAGATAACCTGGGAGAGTGAGATCTTCCCCCACGGGTGACCGCTGAGCTGAGGTGCAGGGGGTCAGCAAGCTGTGTGCACCGCCCCGGTGTCAGCCACGCTTAACCTCGAGACAGGGATGGGCTCCTGCGTGGCTCCTCATGCCTGCTGTCTGGCAAGGCATCCCCCCCCCCTTTCCTAACTTCTGTCCCCACCTCCTCTCTAGACCCCGCTCCACCTCGCCGTGTACCTGGAGCAGCCCAGCGTGATCCAGGCGCTGATCCACAAGGGAGTGAACCCCGGGCTGCAGGACCGCAACGGCAACACGCCGCTGCACCTGGCCTGCGAGCAGCAGCGCCTGCGCTGCGCCCAGCAGCTGCTGCAGGGCACGGCATCGCCGGACGGCACGGCCCAGACCCACGGGCACCACCATGACCTCCAGCTCCAGAACTGGCAAGGTGAGGTCCATGGCCAGCCCGGCGTGGAGCCAGTGACCAGGTTGGGGCAGAGACCATGTGTTGTGTGTGCAGGGATCTGGGATGCAGGGTTGGGGTTGGCGTGCCTCGGGGTGGTCCAGGCTGACTGTGGCTCTCTCTCCTGCCTCCCCGTCCCAGGCTTGGCCTGTCTGCACATCAGCACCTTGAAGGGGAACATCCCGATGATGTCTCTGCTGCTGGAGAGCGGTGCCAACATCGACGTTCGGGTAAGGCTGGGCACGGTGCGTGGCTCCCTCAGGGCATGCACTGCTGTGGGGCTTGGAGGCACTGAGTTTTGAGGGCTCAGAGAGAAATGGTCCTTGAGGAGCTGTTGGGTGACAGCGGTCGGGGTGGGGGCTGCCCCCTCTGCACCCTGTCAAGGGGCGTGGGTGGGTGCTGCGGGGCCCATCTGAGGGGACCCTGCGCCCATGATCTTGTGGTCTGCGGGTTGCAGGAGGGCACGAGTGGGAAGACCCCATTGCACCTGGCTGTGGAGTGCCACAACCGCAGGGCTGTCCAGTTCCTGCTGCGCAACGGGGCATACGTGGACGCCCAGATGTACAACGGGTGCACCCCGCTCCACCTGGCCGTGGGCCGCAAGGACGCTGCCATCGCCGCCATCCTCTCCCACTCCGGGGCTGACACCCTGCTGAGGAACATGGAGAACGAGACCGCCCAGGACCTGGCTGATGGCAATGACGACGTGAGTCTGCGTGGGGGGAGGCCTGTGTCTCTGCAAGTGTGTCGGGGGGGGCAGGAGTCGGATGATTTGAGGGGGCATCTCCTAGGAGGAGTTTCTAGCTGTGCCCCTCCTCCCATGTAGGGTGCAGGCGCTGGCTCTGGTGGGGTGACTGCCTGTTGCCTCCAGCCCTAGGGAAAGTCCAGCCAGGGTTTCCTGGCACTTCCTCGGGGAGGTGGGAGGCCGCAGGGCTTGGGGAGGGGGGAGGTCTGGTCCCCTACCCCAGCCCGATGGAGACACAGCCCTGGATCCTTACGTGTCCACACCCTTGATCTCTGCAGCTCCTCGCCTTGCTGCCCTTCGATGACCTGAAGATCTCGGGGAAGCCTGTTGTGTGCTCCGAATGAGCAGACGGACTCCTTTGGCCCCTCGGGCTGCCTCCTCGTTCTGCCCTGCTGCCCACTGGGACATTGCCTGCCTGCAGTGCAGTGGGAGCAGAGCCACGATGGGAGACTTCTACCCACCCTCTCCTCTTTGGAAAAGTTTTGTTGGCCTCAGGCTGCCTTCCCGGAGGGAAGAAGGTGGCACTATGAGCACTACACAGGAGAGGCTTTTCTTTTAGTATTTGTGCCCTGCAGCAGGACTGAATTTCCCGTCCCTGCCATGGGTCTGATTTGGGGGGGTCTCCAGCTCACCCAGGGAAGGAGCAGGAGAGGACTCCTTTTCACGCTGTATGGGACAGAGCATCCTCTGGCACCCCCAGACGCCACCAGAATAACCGCGGGGTGAGGAGAGCTAACGCCCACTCTAATAAACGTTTGTTCTTGCTGCGGGCACCTGAGGTCTCGTGATCTAACCCACCCTGCTCCCCCGCAGCATCAGGAGGCTCAGAATTACCCGGCCGCCCGGGCACGTGAGGGCTGCAGGGGCTTCCCCAGCCCGCCCGCTCCCTCGGGTCCTTTGCAGGGCAGAAGGTGAGTGGGAGTGCGTGGGCTTCCCCACTTGCAGAGCCTTTCCAGTGCTCAAGGCCGAGGCTGGGGGATCCCAGCCTGGAGCGCCGTTCCCGTGCTGTCCTGCCGAGCGTCTGGCTTCAGGCCTGAAGAAGGAGCGTAGGAGGTGCCAGAAGACCAGGTTGTGGATCTCTGCTTCTGCTGTTGTGCCTGACATCTTGCTGCCTTACCGTGCTGTGGTTTACTCTTTCGCTAAGATGATAGAAAGAACCTGACACATCTCCTGGCTTGGGAGGGTGTTAGAAAACTTAGGGCAGGAGTTTTGCCTGGGTTTTAGATTCCCCCAGGCTGAAAGCGGAGGAGATGGCAGGGTTACCTCCACATCCCTGCTGTTGTTCAGCTCACCACGCTTCACTGCCCAGGCCAGAGGAGCACGAGCGATGCGTAGGGAACCAGCAGCCAAAGGTGCTGTGGGAGCGGAGGCACCGAGCACGCCTGACCCCACCTCAGCAGGGGAAGTTCCCCGCTTGCTGCCTGGGAGCAGCTGCTGTAGTTGGGGGCAAATCCTGGATGGCACAATCGCCCGAGGTGCTCTGGGGTGAGCCGCTGTCTTCCTCCTCCCTGCCTGGACAGACAGAGAGCAAGGGAGCGCTGCCAGGAAGCAGCGCAGGCTCACCCCGGGCCTCCCGGAGCTTGCCCGGTCTCTTCAAGCAGCCCTGGGCCAGCCTGCTCCCTCGCTTTTGCACCTTCGCCTCTGGGCTCCTGGCAGGCCCTCAGCGCTGCTGCCATGCAGCCGGTGGCCCACGGGGCTGCCCCAGTGCCGCTGTCCCGGGGGACGTGGGGCCCTCCCGGGTGGGGAGGGAAAAGCCGGGATCAACTGATCTGCACGATTTCGTTTAATTATTTTTAAATAAAATACTGGTTTTCCTTTTTTTTTTTTTTTTGGAAAGATGCCTGGTGAAGCGTTGCTGGGTGCCCACCCGACGGCTGCAGCCGGCCCCGCAGCCTTGCCCGGGCCCGCC
>Ga0065711_1044164_pt1 | contig 14269 bp, 23 predicted proteins | sample Hoacrofraction12_FD_59098 | JGI IMG/M metagenome (GOLD analysis project Ga0065711, IMG submission 59098) | Hoatzin crop microbial communities from Cojedes, Venezuela - Epithelial fraction 12 v2 (version 2) | ecosystem: Host-associated > Birds > Digestive system > Esophagus > Crop | place...
TCTCCTCCCAGCAGAGGGGCTCCAGCCCTTGGATCACTGCTGTGGCCTCCTCTGGCCCCGCTCCCACAGCTCCAGCTCTGTCCTGTGCTGAGGGCTCCAGAGCTGGACGCAGGACTCCCGGGGAGGTCTCACCAGAGTGGGGCAGAAGGGCAGAATCCCTCCCCTCGCCCTGTGCCCACGCTGCTGGGGATGCAGCCCAGGGCACGGCTGGCCTTCTGGGCTGTGAGCACACATTGGTGGCTCATGTCCAGCTTTTCACCCCCCAGCACCCCCAAGTCCCTCTCAGCAGGGCTGCTCTCCATCCCTGCATCCCCCAGCCTGTGTTGACCCAGGTGCAGGACCCTGCCCTTGGCCTTGCTGAACCTCCTGAGGTTCACATGGGCCCACTTCTCCAGCTTGTCCAGGTCCCTCAGGATGGCATCCCGTCCCTCAGGCATGGTGACCAGGCCACTCAGCCTGGTGTCACCCACAGACTTGCTGAGGGTGCACTCGATCTCGCTGTCTACATTGTCGATAAAGATATTAAACAATACCAGTCCCTATCACCTGGCCAGGCCAACGATTAACGCGTAGAAAATCAGAGCATTCACCTGCAGCATCACGCCATCGGCAAGCTGCTGCCTCAGTTTCCCCTCCCAGCTTTTGCCCGTGGGCCATGGTGTTTGGAGGGGGAGATTTCTTTCTGCTGAGGCGATCCTTGAATAACACAAGCAGGCAGGAAGGAAAACGTAGGGACATGAAAAAGTAAAAATAGACCCATCTATAAATAACCCCTCTCCGGCAGTGCCGGGCAGCACAGCCTGGTAAAGCCCCTTCCAGGGACAGGCAGCTGCTTCCAGTGTGCAAATGGAGATTTCTTGAACAGCTACAAGAAGATGCTCTTTTTCTCTTGGTGGAAAAAAATGTCCTGGAGCGACAGCCACTGGGCGCGCAGAAGAAATGGGGTTTCTTCTGCACACAGCCAGTTCGGCCCCAGGGACAAGCGGGCAAGGAAATTCGGACATCCTGGGTTTGTGGCTGTAATTAGCCTCATCAGACAACGGGGACCGATCTTCCCCAACTCCAAGCAAAGCCTGGTTTAAAGTTATTCCCATAAACCCACGGGGAGAACTTGAGTCGCTTCAGAAAAACCCTTTTTGAAGAGCAATGTTCTCCTCTGCATGGGGTCACCAGCCTCCCTCCTCCCCCAGTGCCGCGTCCTGGACCATTCCCAGTATCCTCAACCATTCCCTATCCAGCTCACGCTGCGTTGCCCGCTTCCCAGACTCATTCCCTACGACGCTCAAGAAACAGCTCCCATCTGTGTCGTGGCAGAAGAGCCCTCAGGGCTGTCATAACCCTTAGGAAAGGCCTGCCTACTCCAGGAAGCAGGGCCAGGTAAGGAAACAGGCATGGGATGGAGACCTCCACGTGGCGAGGAGGCTGTTCCCCACTGGAGATGATCAGAGATGTCCCAGGAAGCCCCCATAACTGTTCAACCAAGGATAGATGAGACAGGGACTGCAGACACAAGGGCAAGGGAGCATCCCTGCGCTGTCACCCCGAGAAATGCAAGGGATGCTGTGCCCCGAGAGCCCCCGAGGTGCCTCCTGAGGAAGCAGCAGCAGAACAGAGCCCCATGGGAAGCCCCAACGGGGAAGAAATTGTGTCTGGAAATGACCTCTGGGCTAAGCGATGTGTACTCTTGCAGTCCTGGGCTTCCCAAAAATTCTCTGAGATTGAGCTCTGAGCCCCCTTCCAGCATCCTCCTCGGTTTTCCTGCATCCCCGTGGCCAGCACCAGCACCGGACCCAAGCCGATCGCACCCCAGAAATCCCAACAGGAGAAAACCAAACAGGTTTCCAGTTGCAATTGAAGAACTATTGTGATGTTGATTCACCCTTCGAAGAGGGATAAAAGCGGATTGTCAGTTGTAGGCAAGAGCAGGCAGTGCTCGGAGACGTTGCGAGCACAGGTTATATTTCAGGCAATCCAATAAAGCTGTACTTTGACCTTAGGAAAAAAAAAAAAAAGGGACCGAGTGCAGCTGGGAAGCAAAGCAAGGCGAGCAGCGCGCTTCGCAGACCTCATATTAATGCATCAAGCTGCTGCAGCGCACATATTTATTTTGTCAAACTGTCAGAAATGCCACCTTTATGGTTTTATATCAAGAGGCATTAGAATAGAACACACTTTGTAGCTAAAAAAAAAATATATATATATCTATATATATTGCCCAGGTTTTGCTATTGAATAGGACTGAAAAGCTGAGCAAACAGGGGCTGCCACGGGATGGTGGAGCGGAGCGGGACGGGGATGCTGTGTTTTCCTCTGGGCAGAGGCAGCAACACGGCGCGACACACGGATGGGGTCTCTGACGCATCGATCAATGCGCGTGTTTGGACACTTCTCAAAAAGCTTTTGGCCTGAAGCTAGCTAATAGAAGGAGATGTGAAATGCTGCTGAATTTTCCCAGGTGACTATTTTTCGGTCCAAAATAGAAAGCATCTTTTTTCCAGCCCCCAGCTGGGCAGAGCCAGCCCCTGGTTGGAGTCACCCCGTCTCCCAGGATGCAGCTCCGGAGCCCACGAACCCAGCGGGGCAGGGAGCAAGCGATGGCCCAAGGAGCCACCAATTTGGGTCGAAATCCTTTGCTGTTGGGCAAGGAGGGGAGCAGAACAAAGCCCCCACCCCCAGCACCCGCAGAGCCGCCCCAGCTGAGGCCCGGGGGGCCAGGACGTTAGGAAAGGCTGATGCAATATTTCATCGCCGACGGCTGTCAGGAGCGCTGCCGTTTCAGCGCAGGCTTTCGGAAACGCTGCCAGGAGCAGGCTAGAAATCCAACCTCCCCTTGGGGAAACTTCTCCCAGAGAAGGTAACCTGCGGCGGGACGCGAAGCGGCACCGCATACAGCCCCGCGGCTGAACACACGGTCTCGAGGCGAGGGAAATAACTGAATGCTCAGAAATGGATGTATTTCACCTGAAAATGGCTGCTCCGGGAGCGGCTGCAGCCTCCCCGCCTCAACGCCAGCGGGGATTTTGCGGTCGCCCACCCACACCAGGATGCTCGGTGCTGCATTTCCCACCCGACACGCGGGTGACAGCAGGTACACGGGAACTCCTTGAGGCTGAGGCACCTCTGGAGGGGTCTGAGATGGTTTGGGAGACCCCAGATCCCAGCTTGCTCCCCAGCCAGTTGCAAGCAGGCTCCTCCAGCAGTCTCATCCCTGCACCCTGCTGCGATGTCCCCGAGCATCACCAGCCACCCAGTCAGCAGCTCTTGAAGCCCCCAGTATCCCTTCCCTGGCCCCATCCCAAACTCGCTCCTATCAGTCCCATTCCCAATTCTGGGCACAACAGAGACATCTTTGGGAAAGAGAGAAAACCCTCCAGGAGACCGTGACGTATCTTGCAAGGTCTCCCACCTCCCCTTGGAGAACCCCATGGACAGGCTCCGGTCTTCCGGAGCACCAGCTCTCCTTGCAAGCACCCAGTTTTCCAACCTCTGCAGCCCTTCTGGCCATTTCACAGACCATTGGACCCAATGCTTGCACCCCGCTGAGCCTTCAGACACCCGAGCTCTTTTCACAGCACCGAGTTCTCCGTGAAACCTGGCATTTCACAGAATCCCAGGATGTTCGGGATTGGCAGGGACCTCTGTGGGTCACCCAGCCCAACCCCCTGCCGAAGCAGGGTCACCCACAGCAGGCTGCACAGCACCGCGGCCAGGTGGGTCTGGAATATCTCCAGAGAAGGAGACTCCACAGCCTCCCTGGGCAGCCTGGGCCAGGGCTCCATCACCCTCAAAGGGAAGAAGTTCTTCCTCATGTTCAGCTGGAACTTCCTCTGCTTCAGTTTGTGCCCGTTGCCCCTTGTCCTGTTGCTGGGCACCACACGTTTGCACGTGACCTTTTTCTATTAGAGGCTTTTTCACGCTCTGGCAGTGCTCGAGCAGGGTCCAGACTGCACCACCCACCCAGGGACCCGACCAGGGCACCACGCAGCAACCAAAAACCAAAACAGGACAGAAACTACCTATCCCACCAGGTTACATCCCTCTCGGATAAAACAAATCATTCCTGTCCCTGGTTAAAACAAACTATTCCTGCCTCAAGCTCCACTTCTAAAGCAGATGAATCTGCCTGGACCCACACAGATGAGTTTGCTACCTGCTTTGCAGCGTAAATCACAGCAGATGGAGAACCCCCCCTTTGCTGGGGCAGCGAGGCATGGCCAGCCTTGCCTCCCAGTAATGTTTGGCTGCAGGAAGGTGTTTTGGAAAGAAAAAATTATCATGAGACATTGGGGCTTACCTGGTGATGATGGCGAGGTGGGGAGGGCTCATGCAAGCTCCCATGAAGAGCACCACATTCTCGTGCCGGGTCTGCCGGTACGCCATCACCTCCCTCTTGAAGGCCTTCAGCTGGTCCTCATTGTCCCGCTCAATGTCGATGAGGCGGATGGCCACCTCCCCGTGCCAGCGCCCGTGAAAGACCTGCCCGAAGCGGCCCTTGCCAATGAGCTCGCCGATCTCAAGCTGCTCGAAGGGGATGTCCCACTCCTGGAGGAAGATGCTGGTCTGGCTGGCCTTGCGGGGGAAGTTGCGGGCAGAGAGGAGCGAGAGGTTCATCTCTTCAAAGTCGTCCTCGGACTCCTGCATCTCCTCGGTGCCTTCCTCATTCTGTGGGAGGGCAAAGGGAGGCGAGCTCAATAAAACAGGGAGAAAAAAACCTGTAGCCGAGGAAGATAACGTGGACAAAACCCCACCAATGCACCTACTGCTTGCTCAGACCCAGAGAAAGCAGGCGGGTGCCTGCCAGGGGCAACCGGGCGGCTGTGTCTTTCGCAAAGCCAGCAGGAACCCAGATTTTACAGGGAGACCTCTATTTCCCCCGGGGTTAAATATAAAAGTGGGGCACACCAGAGCATTTAATTCCTTTGTCTGACAGCAGCGTTTCATCCCAATGCTGCGCTGCGCTAACACCGACAGCTCCCACCCTGGCACCCCCCAGTCAGCATGCTCAGCACCCCAGGGTGGGTCTGGCTCTTCCCCCAACGCTCTATATAGGCTTTCCGCGGGATTTACAATGAGTTTTAAAAGCTGCATATCCCTGGCCTCACCCTCCACCCCTTCCCCTCCACCGAATTTTTCTGTGTCTCAGAAAAGGTCGTTGAATTATAGACTCGAGGGAAGACACGAAGCCCACGAGGGTCCCTCTTCATGGGGTGGGGACAGGATGGGGCAGGATCAGGCCTGGCCATTAATTCAACCGGCAGCAATTTCACTGCACGGACGCTAACCCTAGCTGGTTCCTGTGAAACACGCCCTGAGAGGTACATAAAATACAGGCCCGTCAAGCAGAGGAGCGAGCCCAGCCGTCTCACCTCCGAGGTGGGCTCCACTTCGATCTGAAGCAACGGGTTTCCTTCCAGGCTGTTAAAAGAATTACTGAGTTACCGCCGGGTAAAAGCACGGTCGGGTGGGGAGCACTCATGGGTGTTGGGTCCTGCTTCCTGCAGCATCGCTCCGCACCAGGACTAGAGGGATCAGGGTAGAGAAGGACCAGGCTTGCTGCTAATTTGGGAGAGCAACGCCGTCCCACCCATGCCCTGGCTGTCCCCATCTCCAAGGATGGCCCTGGGTGCTCACAAGGGAAGGGGGAGGATAGCAGGGACGAGCAATATTAATTACTGCATTAATTAATAGTGGATGTGTGACGTTTCAGGATGGATTGGGTGATGTGGGAGCACGCAACCAGGTCTCCATCCCATCACCCAAAGCACATGGTGCAGAGGATGCCCCATGGCCGGGCACCCTGGGAGGCATCACCCTGGCTAACCTGGGCTAAGGGATGGATTTACACACAGGCAGCTTTTGGCCCTATCAAGGCAGCGCTGGGACATGCGCTCGTGGCGTTTTTAAGTGGTTTGTGAAGCCAGAACTACCTTCCCAACAAACACCAGCCAGAGCAACAAGCATGGCTGATTAGCAAGCAGAAGAGAATAAAATGGGTTTTTCAATTATTTTGGGGAAGTGGAGGTTTCAAAGACCCTCCCCTGCAGGAAGAGCCCAAATTTGTCCCCGGAGCAGGGCCGGTTTGGCTCCCCAGCCCCCTTGGCCAGGAGCTCCCCTCACACAGCATCTCCCACCGCCACGACCAGGGGCTCACTGCACCCAGCAGTTAACAGGGAATTAGGGAAATGCCTCGGGGAAGACCAGCTGGAGCAGCTCGGGGTGATTTCGAGCATAATATAAATATATTATAAATTATTCTTATCAATAACATAGATAGCAGCATCCCCTCCCAGAGGCAGCAAGGCTTGCAGGAGAGGCGTAACGCTCCCCGAGCTCCTTGGACGCAGCGGTCCCAAACTTCCCACCCCATCCCGCTGCCACCGCAGAGCTATAAATCCCGGGGGGGACAGAGGGGCGTACACGAAGGAGCCGCCCCGGATCTTCTGAGCTGCACGGAGAGTGCAGACCGGTGCAGACGGCGCCTGCCGCCCATCACGACGCACAGGCAGGTTGTGCAGCAGGCTCCTCCTGCCTGATCTTTAACCCAGGCACGAACACCTGTCTCCCGAGCACCCGAAGCAGAGCCTGCTGTTTAACCCAGCCAAGCCCGGGGTAACCTCAGTGGCTCCCACGGGTTATTTTCAGCGGGGCGAGCGAGAGGAGGATCGCCGATTTTGCATAGTGAAAGCTATTTTCTCACAAAAGCCAGCCTGATACCTTGCTTTAGGCAGGGAAGTTAAATAAAAGACATTGACTTCACCACTCTGCCATTAATTTCCCGGCCACCAGCGAGGACAGCGGCTCTGTCCTCATCCCTCCCATCGCCTCCCACAGAGGCGAGATCCGCTGGACCCCCGGCAGTTTTCAATGTGGTTTGGAGCGTGTGGGCGAGCCAGACAGCCTGGAGCAAGACCCTATCTGTTAAACTCCCAGCTCGTAAAATCCTTCACAAATGGCATTGATAAGAAGGATCGACAAGCAACCCTGGAAGGCAACGCTGCTGCTGGGACAGCACCGGCACAAGGACCTCGGCGAATGCCAGATTCTGCAGAGCAGCTCGGACCCGACCTGCCGGGGAGGCTGAGTCCTAATGCCAATTAGCTACCATATTTCTAAACTAATTTTGGTGCAGTTTATTGGCCTTGAATATATTAGAGGTGGGGCTGCAAGAACGACCTTTACTAAAACTACCTCAAAGTCCCTAGTTTCTGCGTATAATTTCGTAAAAGATTAATCGCTTGGGCTTTGGCGAATTATGGATTTTGCCTTGGACTGAAAGTCTTTTCTCTTTTTTTCTCTGATGGCTAAGCGCCAGGCGGGTGCATTGCTGCGGGTTATAAATCAATCCTCTGCCCTCTCCTTTCAACACTTCTCCTCCCCGAGACATGAGCTGGACCCGTGAGCTGGGTTAGGGCGACAGGAGCACCAGGGACTCACCCCAACCATCTACCCCAACCTGCCCGAAAGGCATCCCTGAGCCCCACACCAATCCGGCAAAGCCAGCGGAGCGCCCATGGGTGCCCGGAGGCGGCTGGGTGCGGAGACCGCGCTGCCTGGGGAGGGGAAGGGGAAGGCAGCCGGGAGGAGGGAGAGGCACTCACATGGGGTTGGAGTTGACGGGGTGGAGGATCACTTGCGGGGCTCGGGTCGGCGTCTCGGGCACCACGTCTGGGGAGAAGAGAGCAGTGTGAGGGTGGGCCGGGAGGCACCAGGAGCCTGTTCCCACGCCAGGGGCACCCAGGGGAACTAAATCCCACTGAAAACCTCCCTTCATCCCCAGGTCCAGCTTAGTTACAGCCTTAGTTATAGCTGGGTCTAACTCAGGGCCACCCAGCCCTGCAGCACCTCAGTAGTGCACGGTCCTGCAACAATACACTGGTTTGGGGGAGAAATCCCACCCCAGTACAGCACCCCTGCACAAATCCAGGGGTTAGGTGGGCTGGCTATGCACCCACCCTGCTAAGGAATCTCAGCACCCCACACTGAAAGTCTCTCCTGTAAAGAGACCTACCTGGGAAAATGAACTGCTGCTTGTACTTGTAGTAATGGGAAGCTGGAAAAGAGATAAGGGGGTTTAAGCACTTGCCTGCAGAGCCAGGCACCGGAGAGACCCCAACATGCGCCCAGTCCAGCCCCAGGTCCGGGTCCCCCTCTGCATGACCCAATCTCTCCCACCTCCATCTCCCCAGAGGATGCCACCCACCATGGCACGTAGGGTTCCCAGGCCAAAAAATTAAGACCTTACTCATCTAAAGATCTGGCTGGATTGTAATTCCGTTTTTGCTGCCATCAGCTACTGCTCTGTACCAGTAATGAACACATGGAGAGTGCTGACGTCATCTGCAAAGTCACTGGTGGGATTTGGACGCCTGGTTGTCAGCAAACGCCTGCGGGGTTTGAGTGCTCAGCTCCCAGTCGGCCTTTGGGAACCGCTTGGCATCGTGGAGACACCGAGCGATGGATTTGCAGCTGCTGCCCATTTTTGCCCCATCCAGCCCACCAAATTGTGCATTTTTGCCATGCTTTGGAGACACATCCTTCCTGGGCTGGCTGTCTCCCCCATGGTGCACCGAAAGAAGCCGGCAGCTGGCGGCAGCCCCGGGAGCTGCTGCCCAAAGCCAGCGCTGCAGCAGGGCTCTGGGTGGTGGTACCCTCCATCAGCTCCCCCCTGCCTGTGGGCAAAGCCCGAGGGCTGATTTGACCCATGCACACAGGCAGGTCACAGATAGGAAGCCAGACAAAGCCATGAGGCCACCAGAGGCTGGCACCAGCTCAGAAGGCACCTTCTCCTTGAGCTTCAAGACCTCAAAGATCGTCCCTCAAACTTCTCCTTCCCAGCTTCGAGACCCTGAAGACCGACCTCAGCTCTGCTGCAGGACCTGAACAGCCCTGAGCCAAGATCAAAGGAGACTCAGAGGTAATTCTGGCAGGAAAAGGTCACCATGTTGCAATTTGCAAACTCAAATCCTAATCCCCTAGATGACCATCTTGATGAGATGAAGCACAGAGAACTTCCCGTGCAGGAAGATGAAAGCACAGTAAGTCCTCTTTTGTGTCAGACTGGCTCCCATTCGCCCCAATGCTCTGCTCATCATGGGCATGAAAGCAGGGAGCAACCACCCCCCTGAGCTCCCAGGGTCTGATCCTGCCTGGCTCCATCCCTGCCAGCCAGGCAAGCGTGCCAGGAGCTCCCTGCACTCACTCAGCTGCGGTGGCAGCGACAGCACGTCCACGTCCCCATAAGGAGATGCTGCTGCCCACTATGGGGGTCTTCTGTGGTTTCCACTCTAAACAACATGAAATAACATCTCAGAAGACCTTCAGGGAGGTCTCTGCTCCAGAAGCGATGTGCAACGGGATCACCAAACGCTGGATGTTCTGTCCCTTCCCCCAAGACCCAGGCAGGGTCCAAGGCTTGCCCAGTGAGTGGTCTGGGGACATTAATTGAGCCTGGCTATCACGCTGCTGAGACATCAGGACTTGGCAGGACCACCACAAACTCGGTTATACCGGCACGGAAACCCGCGCCGTGCTCTCAGGTTTGCAGCCCCGCTGTGGAATACGCTCCCAGGGCTTGGAGGCTTGAGGGCTGCGGCTGGTGAAGTCCCGACCTGGGGAGCAGGAGAAGGAGCTGAACCCTTCTTGACGGACAGGTCACACCAGTCCTTGGGGTGCTCAGTGCTTCCTCGCAGCTCCTCCGCTGTCTTCCTCGCGCCCCTCCAGCGTCCTGCCTGAGCCCCAGGCACTCCAGCATGTGAGGCTTGTGCACGGCTGCAGCCCCTCCAGGCACACGAGGGCTTGGTTTTTTGGTTGGTGGTTTGGGGTTTTTTTTCCCAGCTTTTGGAAATGTTTGTTACTGTGGCGATGCAGCCTGCCAGTCAAATTCCCCCTCGCTTCCCCCCTCCTCCTCCTCCTCCTCTCCAGCTGAAGGCTTGTCGAGACAGAAGGGTAGAATCACCACGGCGCAGCAGGATCAGCAGAGCACGAAGGTGCCATCTGGTTCTTCAGGAGAAGACCAGAAGAAGTCCAGACCGTCCTTCCTACCCTGACCAGTCCGTTAACCCCAAGGGTCTGGGGATGCAGGAGGGACCCCATCCTCCCAGCTGCTGCCCCATCAAAGAGGCTCAAGACCGGGAACCAAGCAAGGGGTCACTGCCCCAGGGCAGCCGCGAATGCTTCAGCATCTCGGAGGTGGGTCAGGGCCATGGCTCCCCCTCCTCTCCCCTCACCAGGCCCTTTCTGGGAGCGGCTGGAGAGGCAGGTAGGTGGCTGAGGACAGCTGAGCACCTCCACGCTGCCAGGAGCGATGCTGAGATGCTCCCCTCCGGGAAGGGACCTTCCCTGGAGCAGCCATGCTGCCCCAAGGACATCCCAAAGGCAGCCACACTGGGACAGGCTTTGGCACATCCTCGTGGCTTTTCTGGCCATTTAATGTAATTCCTGCAGTCACTGTGACCAGATTGCCTCTTCCACCATCCCTGAAGAGGCAACTCCAGGAGCAGATGGGTCCCAGGTACCCAGACAAGACTCAGTGGGACAAGCTATGTCAGATACCCCCAGCGTCAGCTACTCCCCACTATCGCCCGACATGCACTCCCAATAAGCTTTTTGGAGGCCTGTCACCATGAAGACACAGTGAAGTCAACCCAAGTTACCCTCGCAGAAGGGTAAGACCTTCTTTTGCAGTTGTTGTTGAGGCAAAGCAGTGGGCACATGCCATGGAGCAGTCACATCCAGGAAGGTTTTTGTAGCCTCGGGTGCAGCAGGTTGCCCACAGAGGTTGTGCTGGATCCATTCTTGAAGGTTTTCAAGACCAAGCTGGATCAAGCCCTGAGCTCTGACCATGCTTCAAGCAGGAGATTTGACTAGAGACTCCCAAGCTCCCTCTCAAACTGAATTATCCTGAACTCCTCTTTGCCGCCCATTTCTGCTTCAAACTCTCCCCCATCCCAATGTAAGTCCAGACGGGCAACCGGCTGGAGCAGATCCTTACCCTGAGGACACCCCGGGGCACAAGCCCCTCTCATCGGGCAGATGTGGAAGTGGGGAGTTCACGGTACCTGGCAAGTTGAACTGCTTCTGCTGGCGCGGGCACTGCGGGGAGGGGTGCAGGGGAGACGGGGGCGTCGCGCTGGGCGGCAGCGGTGGGGCCGGCGAGGAGGGCGTGGAGGAGGTGGTGGACGAGGGGTTGCTGCTGGAGTCTGGCTGGTAGGGCACCGGGATTTGGTCCTGCAGGACATGGGGAAGGAGAGAAGAAGAGAGGAGACGGTGAGAGCAGTGCCGGCTGGTGCCACCACAAGCTGCCCCAGCACAGAGGACCTGGGTGACAAGCCAGAGGTACCCAGGTCATCCCAGTTCCCCCTTTCCAGAAGCCCTAGAAAACACCCAGAGCCCCAGCCTGGTCTTTTCCAAAGCCTTTTGTAGTCACAGCTCACACCAAGGCTATTTCAGACCAGAAATGGGGCTCCTTTGCCAGCCCCTCCACGCTCTGCACCCACAGCTGAGGGCTCCCCAAACCCTGCTGACTCCACAGAGCCATGGCCACCAAGACCAAAGTAAGTGGCCACATCCCTGGGGCTCAGTCCTTAGAGACATCAAGGTCCTGGCAGCTTCTGCCAACCTCCTCTGAGCCACAAACCCAGTGCCTTGCTCGGAGCAGGGGGCCGAGCTGAGATTCGAGAGGATCAGCCAACACACCCCACGACATCCCTTGTCCTTCGCTGACCCTTCCTAACCAAGGCGAGAATGGCAGCTTCGGGTGCACCTCTCCGGGGCACACTACGGCAGGTGAGAAAGGACTACCTGGGAGCAAAGAGGGAGGAAAACCTGCCCAGATATCTTAGATCCAAAAAGGAAAATCATGGCTGGAATTTCCCACCTTGCTCGTGGCCTTGCTGCCCAACTTGGAGACACTTCACAGGATCTGATCTTCAGACTATTTTTTAAACCACCACTGAAGGCCACTAACAGTAGGGTTCCAACGGTATTGGCAGAGAACAGGGTATCTCTAAAGAAATGCTTTTAGAAATATCAAAGAAGGGTCCCCTCTTGTTTAAAGGGCATTTATAGAGGAAACATTAACCAGAATGGGATGGCTCAGGTCAAAGCCAAATATATATCTCTCTCTACTGCACATCATCACGCTCTGGTTAGAGAAAAGCTAGGAAAGGTGAAAGGACCGCACGGCAGAGGCTGAAGGAGAAGCAGGGCTGATGCCCTTTGCACCCAAAGCCTTTATCTGCGAGCTAAGTCTCTTCCCCACTGCCCTCTAATAAAATGAAACAAATCGCTGGAAGGGTGGGCACTAAAAAGAAAAACGCACCTCTGTTTCTTTCGAACACCTGCAGCAGCTCTGCAGCCTCAGAAAGCCACTTGCACCACCCCAAGACCACAACAACAGAGCAGATCATTCCACCAAGGACCTCCGAAGAGATTTAGGCTTAAAAACTGCATTCCAGGAGAGCATCATCTGGTACCCAGCCGTTGCTGAGAGCCAGCAGATGCTGAGGCGCAGGAGGAGCCAGGGGGTCCTGCTGGGCTCTTGGGAAGCCAGGGTTTTGGTGACCCGTTCCCCATCACACCCAGGATTTCCCTCGCTTCAAGCACTTCCAGCCTGCAGACACCTCACCCTACAGCACCTCCAGCCTCCCGCAAGAGGTTTTCCACTGAGGGCAACAGGCTCTAAACTTTATTAGGAATAACTCCATGCCAGTTTTATTGCTGTTAATGCAGGGCAGAAGCCAGGCAGCCAGGTGTGCTGCCAGGTCTGGCTTGACCGGCTTTGCCAGGGACACAATCAAATTCTGGGCTTGTTTTATTTGTAACAATAAATTCATAATTTACACAAGTCTCAGGTGGTAGCTGAGACCTCCAACCCCCCCAAATTCAGCGTAGATCTGGAGACCATGAGGCCGCAATGGAGCAGGACTGGGAGGACACAGGCTATTTTGAAAGCGCTGATCCCATTTTAATTTTTTTTTTTAAAAATAACCTTGGTGGATGCAGCCCACGCTGGGAAACCCAAGGAGCAAAGGGTTCGCAGCTCTGCTCGCAGCGCGGCTCACCCTGCCCTGACGCCAAGCTCACCCTCGCTCTGCTCCTTAATTAGCACAGGTCCATGGGATTATTTTTTTTAATTTAAGCCCCAAAGCTGGTTTCTAGGTAGTCACGCACTGACAGCCACATCAGTCCCACAGCTCTGGATGTGCCTGGAGACCCACAGAGTCACCCACAAGGCTTGGTCCTGCAGATGGACAAGGGGCTGGGAGATGCCCAGTCCTGGGGACAACCCACCGCAATCGCTCTTCAATTCCTTCTTTTAGACATTGCTCTCCGAGCCATTCTCCCACCCAGCAAACGGGACGGATGCTCCGTGGAAGGACATGCCCTGGGCAAGCTGCTGCTCCTCACACAAGGAGCATCCCCCCGGGAGAGCCGAGGCAAGCGGGGTGGCTCAAGCCACCCAACTTGAGCGGCGTTGGAAAATGCCGCCGGCATTGGCACCCTCATCTGCAAGAGCGGCCGCCCGCGAAGAACCCACAGAAGGCGCCGATATTTTGGGGTCGTGGGACCGGTCCCCTCTGGCACGGGGCGGGCGCGGAGGGGAGTCAGGGGCTCGGGGAGCAGCTCACCTTGTTGAGTTTGTTGGTTTTGGGGAGCGTCTGGCTGACGTGCAGGTCCGAATACCTGGAGGGTTTCCGCACGGGGTTGTTGATATCGCAGGGCACCGACTCCGTCCGGACTAACCTCGCTGGATTAAGAAGGGAGAGCAGGGAGAAGGGGGTGGAGAGGAGGGGGGAGAGAGATGGACAGACATCAAAGCTTCGAAGGAGCATGCGGGGGTCACCTTCTGCTTGCAAACCGCTCTTGAATCGCTCTCCAAAGCAATCCCCCGCGGCACCTCCAGCCGCTCGGCTACTGGCCCGGGACAGCAGCCAGCCTTCGGCTGCACCCAGGCTACAGCCAAACCCCCCCAGGACTTGGGGGGCTTAAAGCCCCCCCACAGTGGGATGCAAAGAGCACCCTTCTCCCCCCGCCGAGGGGCTGCGATTTGGGGAGGCTGAGCAGCCACCATGGGGATTCAGCCAGCATCGGGAGGAGGCACCGTCCTCTTCCTCGCTGCAGCTGTTTGGGGCGAGGGGAAGCAGCCAACGTGGAGCACCCTGCTCTCGGCGGGGAGGTTTTTGGGGGGAGGAAGCCAGCCTGCAGCTGGGGGACTCAGGAACGGGCCGGCTGCAAGGCAACGTATTTAAGAGTTTTTTTTTTTTGGGGG
>Ga0065711_1044165_pt1 | contig 14269 bp, 8 predicted proteins | sample Hoacrofraction12_FD_59098 | JGI IMG/M metagenome (GOLD analysis project Ga0065711, IMG submission 59098) | Hoatzin crop microbial communities from Cojedes, Venezuela - Epithelial fraction 12 v2 (version 2) | ecosystem: Host-associated > Birds > Digestive system > Esophagus > Crop | place...
CCAGGTCGTTGATGAAGAAGTTAAACAAGACCGGGCCCAGTACTGACCCCTGAGGGACACCACTTGTCACCAGCCTCCAACTAGACTCAGCGCCGCTGATGACAACCCCCTGAGCTCTGCCATTCAGCCAGTTCTCAATCCACCTCACCGACCACTCATCCACTCCACACTTCCTGAGCTTCCCTAGGAGGAAATCATGGGAGACTGTGTCGTTTGACAGCCTACTGCTATTCAGAAGAAACTCAGCGGTTTGTGTGAGTTCTAGATCTTCAGATTGGGGACTTATTGTCTCTGACTAATTACTGAAGGTCTGCTTTCCTCCTTACGTGCTTGGGCTTTCTCAGAACAACTTTACTGAGACCGACTTAGTTAGAAAATTGACATTGTTTCTGCATCTCCCGCTCCTTGTTTTGCCTTGTTTCTGTCTGTCTGGAGAAAACCCAAGTCTGTTCCACAATTTTTGAGAACTATATGCTGTGTCTGTTTATCTCATAGGTGAAGGAGAAGATCTCATTCTTTTACACGTATTGTACCAGAAGGTTGAAGGGTTTTTTTCCTTCCTTTATCCTGCTGTATTTTTGCCTTTAACTTGATAACAGTTCTGTCGACCCCACAGATCCATTTTACTGGAGGTCATCCTTCAGACACCTTGGTGGAACGGAAGCATGCTCGCCAAGTGAGAATATGACCATCCACCTCCGATGTTGGCTATTACAAACAACAGTGTCATTCTCATTTCAAAGCAGCACTTAATACGCTGCCATGCTCACCATGTGGGGGTGGAAAAACCCCAAGAACTACCTAACATATGCATTTCTGTTCTACAAAAATAAAACCTATTGGGGTGGTTCTTCAGTTGATAGGAAAACATGGTTTGTGTAAGTGCTTTTGTAGGAAAAACATTAAATACTAGAAAGCTCTTTATCTAGTACATAAATGTATTCAAAAAACATGACTAGGAATCAGAACTGAAAGCTGAAGCCAGACATTTGAATGGGAAATTTGGCACTGGAGTTTTTTACCAAGTGAGATAATGGATGATTGAGGGCAATAATACTTTGGTTTTAATGTCTTCAATAATTGATGCCTTTGATGAAAATGTTTCCCCAAAACAATAAGGCTCAGAAAAATATGCAGCGTTTAATGAAGGTGGTTGGATTAGACAGTCTAGTGATCCCTGCTTGCCTTGGGCTAGAATTAGGGAAACGTTTCCAGCATTGTGGTCTTGTTGCAGACTTTAGAAAGGACATGGCGAACAAGCATTCCTGTGTGAAGAACATGCCTGACGAAGCACTGGTACGGTTGGTAGCTGTGAGTGCTTACTGTCTTGCCGTCGTTCCTGCCAGATGCCACGTGGTGGTTGGTCTCGCAGCCAGCCAGAGTAATAGTGAGATTCCTAGATACTGAGTCCTGGAGAACTGTCTTCCTTCAGTGGATAGCAGCTCTCATAGGTTGTGGAAGAGTGTTCTTTTTTCCACCTTGACTACTAGCTTCTTTTCCCAGTCTTGTTTGTTGTAGCTGGATGCAATCTCAAACATCTGGTTTTTTTCACTCCATTTTCTTCTGTGGTGCTTCTGTCCAATATTTTTTTTCTTGTGAGCGTTCTGCTGTTCCTGGCGTCTCTGGTTTTTTTTTTTTCCCCGAGTGCTCAGTTTTCCATCACCAGACTTCATCTCCTATTTCGTCCTGTTTCTTTGCATCAGCTTCTTTGGCTCCCAGTTTGTCTTCTGCCGGGCATCCCGTGTTTCCCCTGCACTTTGCATTGTTGTTAGATCTGCTTTTTTTATTGTTTACTTTCTTCTCTCTCGGTACTTCAGTCCCTTAAGCACTGAGTAGACAAGTAGTTCTTTCCTGTTCGGTCCTCTTTATCTGTGGCATTTGGTACAGAAGTCTCTTGTATGTTGTGCATTACACAATCAATCCCGCTTTCGGGCAGATCTCCAAACGGGAAGAGCACTAATACAGGATTTTGTTGACTGGTTTGGCAGTCGTGGATAGAAGAAGTTTGGTGAAATGCATGCTACTTGTTGCTGTAATTATAGCATTAATGAATACTAAAGTGTACCAAACATGGTAAAGAAATGAACATCTGTTTTAAGCAAAGGGTTAAAAGCTTGGACCTCACACGAGTGGCGTCTCCCACAGGCAGGGTAGGCTGAGGCCAAGGGAATCGAGGGGGGTCCCTCCCTTGTTTCGACAGAGTCTGGGTTTTGGGACAGGTATAGCAATTAAGTATTGGTTGATGACCTTTGGGAATTCATTTTTGAAATAGATTGTCTGCATTGCTCTCATTAATAAGCATTTTTAAGATTCAGCAGTATTCGATGGATAGAAGAACTTGGAAAATAAAGGAAAAAAGCAGGCAAAATGCTGTAGAAAGGAGCTGTATTTCTTGATTAATTTTACCTTTTGTAAAACAAGTTATGCCAGTCTAGCAATGTTTTTGCTGGGTTATCTTTCTGAGTTAGACCCACAGAAGAGTGGAAAGAGGCTTTTCTGCCCTCACAAATAAATGCACAGAGTTCTTGGTATATTTTTTATAGTTTTTGTGTTTGTCAGGTAAATTTTCACTTCTTCAGCTAAACTGATCGAATAGCCAGCAGTGCCCAAGGGGACAGTCCCACCTGCTTTTGCTTGCACGCTGACCCAGGTGCTTTACTGATGCTGGAGCTGATTTGTGGAGGTTTTGCGATACTGTCATTTTAGGTGCAAGGTAATTCTTCCTGATGGCCTTAGATTTCTTTTTTTTATGGTAGCCTTTCAAGTTCTAAAAGTTTTAAAAATTTTAATTTTCTTAAATGTCTAGTCTTGTTTGTAAGATTGGATAATTGCAAAGGTGGAACTTTTGCAAAGAAATTAGCCAAAATACAGCTCTCCCAGAACACCGTTGTTTCACAACAGTCTCACTCTGGAGGCAGACTTAAATGTTGTCCTCATCTTTCGCCCTACAAACACATCAGAGGGTTGCTGAGTGCATAGCGTGTGTGAAGTTTCTCTTCAGATATAACTCCTGCATGAGGTGTGTCCGTTTGAACTCTTGGGAAAGTTCACTTCTGCTTTATCGTCCTCCCCCCCTTTTTTATTTTTGGTCATTAAGGACATTGAGGTAGTTCTGAGGCCATTAAGGACAATGGAAAACATGCACTCATTCTAGAAATTCATTCTGTTCTTGAAGACTAAATGTTGATGTGCTTATTTAGAAAATAGTGTCCCACTAAGATTTGGTTGGGAACTTCAAGTAGAAAGCAGATGTGCTGTTAAATTCTGCAGAAAAGACTGGTTCCTCTGTAATAATATGCACGGAATGTTTGGCTTCAATTGTAGACCTGCAAACGTGTGAAGTTTTAGGACCTTTCTGAAGGTTTCAGTGATAATGAAATACAAGTATAATGAAGCATCAGTTACACCCCTTTCTTAAAGGTCACATGTGAGTGTGTACAGCAAAACTCCCTTTGCATTGGTGCATTACTCTGGGGGAGGAAAAGCCTTTGCCTGCGAAACTTATGTGTGTTCAGAAAGTAAACCACTGCAGCAGGAGGCCTTTTCCTCCTGATGTACCTGAGTACAATACAAGTACTGGTCTGAAATAGAGACATCTGGAGGGAAAAGACAAATAGCTTTCAGACATCGGTTGTATTGTTGTTCTTAAAAACTCCTCCTTCCTTTTGAAGATCAAGTCCTTATAATTGTGTTACCAGGATCCAGTGGAAACAATTTGTGTAACTGAGATTTAACTGTGTTAGGGATTCATTGTTGGTAAAAGCATCTAGAACATAACATGTTTATATTAGTCAATAATGAATGTGGTTGGAAAAACCCCAATGATTTCTCTTTTTACAGAAAAACCTGCCATTGCTCCACCTGTCTTTGTATTTCAGAAGGATAAAGCACAGAAGGTAAGGAGATGTTGATATGTTTGTTTGGTTTGTTCTGTAGCCCTGACTCATGCCATGGTGAGCAGCCGTTTGTCTGTATCATTTTGAAGTCGAAGGTGGGTAACAGAACATTAACATTATTAATGGGCATTGGGTGAAAAGGTACTGGAGGGCTAAAAGTGGGAAGCTGTGTGATGGTGGCATGAAATGGGTAGCTCTTCAGGCAGAAGATGGACCAAATCTGGCAGAAAGTGTTCAACACTGTGCCTTGAAAGCGACAGATGCCGAAGAAGTGCGGACAGTTGAAGTTGCATGAGAAAACTGTAAAGCTTCTGTTTCTGGTAATAGATTTAAGACAAAGCAAAGAAAACGGTGGTCTAGATTATTGCTTTCCACCTCAGTATGTTTAAATACGTCATATCTTTGGTTAGTAAGCTGTGAAGTGTCTGATTACCTTGGAAAATGGTAATCCTGTGCCCTCCCCCATCCCTTCCGTGCGTTCCTGGCCCCTGCCCTTGGGTCTGCAGTAGCAGTTACGCAGTGTGGAGGTACATTGGAGCTGTGCTGTAATCTGTGGGTGAGCTTGCGTTGGACCAGGAGGTTGGTACAGCTGTGGCCACAGAAGGAGTAGAGCTCAGGAGAGAAATGAGAGCTGAAGGAATGAGCAGGACTCTAGCTTTAGAAGAAATTGCTGTTAAATTGAAATAGATGTAATGGAAAGCTGTGGCCATGAGGACGCAGTGCAGTGTAGTTGGTGTTTCTTTTCACTTTGAAAGTGGCACACAAAATGTTACGGATGAGTGCTAGGTGTAGTTTTCCTTACTTTTTCTTTTCCAAACAGTAAGCCTTCCAGTTTTTTATATTGTAAAAATATTTTCAGTGAAAGAAATTGATTAGAATCTCAATATGTTGTGGTATTTAATTCTGCCTGGTTAATAGTAAAAGCTGTTAACATTCGGGAAAAAAAAAAATCAAGATTACCCTTGTTTCAGCTGAAGCTGGTGGGAAAGAAGAAAAGTGTGCTCATGTACACATGATTTGCTTTTTGTTGAATCACTGGATTGTTACATTATCTGTGCAATCAGAAAATCTCCTCAACTGTTTGAATAGAAATACTGAACCATTTTGCAGTTGGTAGCTTTTCTTTGGTTTGGAACGAGTACCAGATTGGAGCTTTCTCACGGGTTTAGTAGTTGTATTCCTCAGCAGGAGCTTGAAATCTTTTGTCAGCTTGGAAAAGGTTTAAATCTGTTCTTGTAATATTAGCTAATCAAATTAAATATGTCTTAGGGTAAACACTTCCGAGATGTTCGTTCCAGTTACCTTTTTTTTACAGTGACCATTTACACGTACTTCGGAACGAGGGGGAGTGCTAGTGTTTGCGCTGTTGGTTTGGATCGTGTTGTTTCCTTCTAGGAAACAGCTCCCCATCACCCACTGTTGCTTCGACTGTTCCTGAAGTCCCTTCTGCGTTGCACCATGGTGGGTTTTCTCTGCAGGTGTCCTTTAACCTGACACTGCTTCCACGGTTAGTCTGGAAGCAGTGATCACGGGAAGTGTGCGACCCTGGCAGAGCGATGTGGTCCTGTGTCCTTTCTTTGCTGGCCTGGTCCTTCAGTGCTGAGCTGACAAGTCCTGTGCTCCGAAGTTTCTTCGCTGTGTCCCGTCTGCGTGGAGTGTGTACCTCCAGTGGCCTGTACACAGTGCATGCCTTCAGTGTGAGCCTGTGCAAGCTCCTCTGTTGGGCTGTGGGACAGATCTGTTGCACTCTGGTATGTCTCAAGAAAATGTTTGTAAAAAAAATCCTAACTAAAGGCTTAATGTCTTTTTGGGCTGGCAGAGAGGATCCAGGGTTCTAGGGAGAGGAGTCTGTGATTTAGTCCTCTCAGCTGCCTCTGAGGATGCTGAGGACTGGTGATGCCGAGTAGGTAGCTGTGTGTGGGACAGCCTCTGCCAGGGCACAGCCTTGGTGGGATGGAGGGACCGTGTGTGATGGGGCCTGTGCGTGAGCCAAGCAGCTGGAAGGCACAGGGGTTAGAAATGAGTTGGGAATTGATCTGAATACAAAGTGGTGTTGGTGCTTGAGAGGCGGCCAGCTGCGGTCAGTATGGGCATAGAATAGGTCTGGCTTGGCTGGGGAGCAGGACTTGTTCGTTGAAGCAGATCATGAAGAGTCTGCCAATGGCATCTGTCACTTGGTTGCTGATTTCCAAAGTGTAATACATCTAGTAACAAATGTAAGTGTAATGTTCAACTGTGTAATGTGTGGAGATGAACAGTTTCCTTAAAAAGGAGGAGGGGAGTGGTTAATAATCATTTCAGTAGCTTACACTGTGTGTATCTGCGACTGGAGAAAGAGTGAGAGAAGCATCAGTGCTGTGCTTCTTGCTGTTTTATTAAATAAAGGGCTCAAGCCTGCTTGTTGCTTATGCCAGTGGCTGGTTTTTGTAGTGTTGATACAATAGTAATAGAGTCAGAATACAGTGCTGTCAGCCAAAAGGAACAGCCACTTAATATATGCTCTATATGAGAACCTGGCATTCAGGCCAGCTGAGTGTCCCTTAAATCAACTTAGCCCAGAAAAGGTGACTCGCTGGGTTGAGACCTTCACTGTATTTTTGGGAAGACTTGACAGCGAAGTGTTACAGTTAATAGTTAACGCCGTGACTGTTTCCATTCAAGGCGCCTGGGTAAGTGCGTTGCCTGCCACAAAAGGTTATCCTTACTGAAGTTAACAAGGAAAATGTATTAACAGCGGAGTTCTGCCTAGAGCAACGGTTTGAAGAAAATGCAAAAGTAATTTGAAATAGCTGACAAACAGCACACTTCTAAAATATGTAATTCATGTATGTGAAGTACAATTTTAATTTAACAGAATGTCTGTCTCCTGACTTTCTTCTGGAGCTGTAAGCAAAGTGTTCATGGAGGCTCTTCTGCTCCGACACAGCAATCTGACAGTAGGCTGAGAGTGAGGAGAAGGCTTTGTGTTGTGTGTTCAATTAACTGTCCATGATGATTGTGTAGATGTTTGCCTAGTGCTCTTCTACATCAAACAGGACATCCTGAGCAGAATTATTTTGTTGCAGTGTATACAGGCCCTGTCAGTATTAGGGCCAGGCTGATACTGCTCGGTGATCTTAACTGACTTTGCTGGAGCTAGCATTGTCTACTATTGAGTTAAAGAACGTTATTTTTCCAGAAATCTCTACTGAAGTTTGTGCTAGTAAGGTGTCAGACATCTGTTTCTCCATTAGAAGATGGAAAATATTCAGCATGTTTCAGGACAAAATGCATACTGGTCTGCAAACTAATTAACTGGTCGTTCCAGCTAAGGTTATGTACAGTTTAGTAAAACATCAGAACCTGCAGTTTGCCATGTTTGTTTAGAAGGGACAAAAGGTGCTTGGTGTTCAGAATGATACTTCTTAATTTTGCTTTCAGTGAGGAACTTCTGGTTGTTGTCTTTTGCAGTTAAAAAGACAGGATTAGTCTATCTGTTCTGATTTTCATTACAGATATCAATTAATGGTGGATATAAAGTTGGCTGTTTCCACACTTGTTGAGTGAGTCTCCATTTTCATTATTTTCGTATCTCCTTACCTCTGAGAACTATTTTTACAGTGTGTGAAACAGAGATAGTTCTTGCAAGTATCTGAATGATACCATCCAAATATTTTCGTTGTTTGTATGCTGCTATTCATTTTCTGACAAGTAGAGCTGCTAGTGCTGACACTTGTTAGAAAATTGCATCAGCTTAGGAAGACTCATAGCTGTTAAGATATGAAAGCAACATGAGGTCCTGACCTCACTATGGTAAGCATAGAATATTACTGCTACTAAGTTATCTATGCTGAGAAGTTGTACATTAACTATACCGTGCTTTTCATAGCACTTTTTGAATTAAAGATTTCAATGGATACATACAGCTTTTTCTATGATTAATTTTTGTCACTTGTTAGGCTTGTGTTTCTGCTCTGAAACGAATTTTAACTTCTGCCATAAAACCATTTCATGTAACCTGTGGCCAGAAACTGTCATGAAGTCAGGTTATGAAGTTAAAAGTTAACATGCATTTCTGGGGTCAAAGTATTCTGAAGTCTTTCTTGCGTTTACGTATTTTTAAGTGGATATAATAGCTCAAAGAAATTTAAGCAATTTATCCAGAAACGCTTTTAAAGTGGTGTCCTTTGTTCTGCACACGTGAGCTGTGATCTTCCGGTTGTTATTGATTCTCGCAATACGAGCATCATCGTGAGTCCCTAGTCATAAGTACTACAAAATGTAGATGCTCAACTCAGATTTTAAAAATATTTTTGCACTTTAAAATGAGCCATTGTCTAATATGTTGCTTGCACCTTGTCCTCTTCCCTCCACCAGCCTGGCTTGGGGGCAGTGGTAGAATATAGGAAAGAACACTTTATTTCTAGCTTGCTGTATGACGAGTTTCGGTCGGTGTGCTGCTTTCTGTAGGTGAATTGATAGTGGCGAGCTTTTAAGGATGGCTCTGAAGGAAGAGAAGTTACATATGTGGGTCACATCCCATACCAAAGTGGTGCTACAAGATGATGCAAAGAGTTTAAGGGGTAACTGGCACCTGGGTCGTGAAGTTAAAGGGGTAGTTCTGGGATGAATGAGGATTTGTGTCCTTGAGTTGTTACATCTGTCATCGTGGTCTTAACTGTGGAGCTTTAAAAATAGATGTGGAGTTGTAAAAGTGATTTAAGTGATTAGAAAGATGGCATTCCCATGTCGTCTGGAGAGCAAGATCAGGAATTTAGCAAAGAGAAAATTGTATTGGACAATGCATAAATTAGGGGTTGGTTGGAGTCCTGGTTTGATGTAGTGTGGTTTGGAACTGCCTGGGTTTTGGTGATTTGAGGAGGTCCATGGTTAGAAAGTGTTGTCTGTGCTGTGGGCATGACTTGTAGGTCTGGTATGGTGGCAGAGAGAACTGTGGAGGAAGTAACCTGTGTAGGGAGAGGCGACTGTCTCCTTTCCCAAGCTCTCTTCACATCCTTAGCACAGCTGCCGAGAGATTTTGGTAGGGAGACCTAGTTGAACTGTGGTGTAAGTCGATAGTATACTTAAGCAGTTAAAATTAATGCTTAAGAGTTTATAACTGTGGATGTATTGCTGTACTGCTGCGCTCAGAAGAACGGTTACAAATGTATTTGGAGAGGACAGTTGTGCAAGGCAAAGCTTAGAGGAATATAGAGAGGCTGGTAATGGCAAAGGGTGCTGCAAAAACCAGCTAGAGTTGTCCTCAGCTCGAAGCAGGTAAAGACTGAAAAGATGTACTGAGTCTGCGTGGGCCACTGGGTATGGGTGCTAGTTTGGGGAGCATGGGGAAAGGAGGCATGAACAGCACAACTTAGAACTGGGAGGAAAAACTGGTGCGAGAGCATTTGTGCTAGTCTTCATAAAAAAGGAATATGATTTCCTTGCCTGTATTTGGTGTTAGCCTGAGCTTTTATGTTTTTCTTCAGGCCTCTCCTCATTTCCTGCAACGCAGAGGAAGCCAGATCTCCCAGTAGACTTTTATGTATTTAGTCTAGGTGTGTTATTTTTGTGTTTTAATAAAAATAGATGATGTTTGATCTGGCTGAGCAAGGTGAATTTGTGTAGGTGGCTTCCTAACATTATTAATCTCTCCATTGATCTTTGCTTTGGGATTTAAGAGATTTCTGCCAAGTTCTCCCTAGAGCTGTACTTATAAGGAGAGTTTCCCCTAGAGAAGAGGAGGCTCAAGGAGAGACACAAATCATTGCAGACATAAAACAGTACAGCAGAAAGGAAGAGAACGAGCTGTCTTCACATCTCCAGAGAACTTTGAACAAGAACTTAGATCAGAGTGTGTGAAGTTAGGAGATTAGAGAATACTTTCAATAGTAAGCATGACTGAAGACTGAAATGAATTTTAAGAACTTGCAGTTTCCCTTGGATGTGCTTTTGTAGAACAGCTGTACAAACTTGTGTCTGGAGCAGTTTTAGTTTAACAAATCCTTGAGGCCTTTGTTGGTTTTGTCTTCCATGACTTAGACCACATACTGTTCACAAAATTCTGAAACTTGCAATAGGTTTTGATCCATTTAATATATTGATTTTTTTAAAAATATAATTTTATATATTGACCTGGCCAATAAATTCTCATCTTGGCATCAGATTTTTGTGCATGAAGGTGATGATCGGTAATAATTGTTATTTTTGTTTCTGTTCTGAGTCTTGGAGCACATATTCCAGTTTTGCTTAGGATAGAAATCAGATTTATATCGGAAGATTTCCATGCTTATTTCACTTTTTAAGATACTTGCCACATGTTACAGGAGTTCCTAAAATCTGATGCATGTTTACTTAGCCGATTTTGAAATGTTCTGAACTCTATTGATAGAATTTACTTACAAAATAATTTATTGTCATTTCCACTTTTAAGTGTATAGCACAAGTGTGCATTGAATGTTCTTGCCTCTTCTTGTATTATTATCAATTTTATGATCTGTCGCCAGAAGTCAGCATAAGTTGCTGCTAAGGCTCCTGTTTTTTCCTTTGACTTTCTCCAGCTGCTTGCAGAACCCAAGCGTGTGAGCTGCTGCCATCCGCATGAGCCTCGGACAAGGGGTTCAGGACGGGCTTTTTGTCTGCTTGGGTTTTGTGTTGGTTTTGTGGAACCTGTTATTGCCTGGTTTGGTCTGATGCCTTCCAGCTCTTGCTCGGTGGGAGTCACTGTATTACCATCCTGTACACCACTCATGATTTCGTAGGTATATTCCAGCTCTTTTTCCCTCCAAAGTCTGTTTATTATAGCTGAAGAATAATAAGGTGTTGAGCTATTTTTATGTGGAAGCACTTCCATACCCTCTTCCTGTGTGTTATTTTGCTCCTTATGGACACTGAATCTTCGTGGTCATCTTCAGCGCCAGAGCCTGCCTGTCTGCAGTTTCCTAATGGTTCCCTGTTGCCTCCAGATCCCTGGTGATGGCCAGCTCATCCTGACGTGCATTCTGACTGATGACAAGGACGGCCTCCCCCATCCCCATCTCCTGGTGCCGTTCTGGTTATAGCTTTCAGCATTTTCCCCGCTGTGGTTCTTAGGGTCCTGTCCATGATCCCCCGGGTTCTTCCAAGGCAGTGTGAGCAGTGGCAGGGTTGTCTCCATCCCCTGTGCAGCAGCTGGGCTGGGTCTGTGGGCTGCTCTGTCCTACTGCAGCCACCTCTTCTGTCGTGGTCTGGCTCTCCAGACCGCTGGAGAAGTGGGAAGTCTTTCAGCTAGGAAGTCAAGCAAAGCTGGTTGTGCTGCCAGCTCTCTGTTGATCACGAAGCCAAAAGTGTGCAGATTCTGGTAACTACTGATGAGGCGATAGAGGTTTAAATGTTAAAACATTCTGCGTGTTGCCTGACAGCTGGAAACCTGGCTGGATCAGCAAGCCCCAAATTGCCTCCCTTGCAGAGGGAGAGCTGCTGCTGTGCGTGCGGCCCCGCTGTCTCTGCTCGGGGCAGCTGAGCTGCCTCTGGCCCTGCGGATGGCGGGGGGAGGTTTGGCAGGACAGGGCAGGTGTGGGGAGAGGTTCGTGTTGTGAGGTGCGTAGGGAGGATTTGGGGCAGCGGAGTGAGGATCAGAGCACAGGTGCAACATAAGCCATGAGGAAGAGCAGATCTTCTGTGCTGCTGCTTGTGTAAATGCTTTTGTGGTTAGTGTGATGCAGGTAACTTGGGACTTAATTCTTGTAGTTTTTCTATAGGTGTCTCCCCTTGAAGGGGAAGAAAACAGTTTGAGTGACGTTTGGAATGCTGTTAATTTTTAAAGTGAGGCTGAGCATAAAAAAGGGACTAGCAGTAGTGGGTATCAAACGTTGAGTGGAGGACTGAGGTGTTTACCCCTTGTCTCTATGTATGAATGACAACAGATGTTGTAAGTGCCCTGGCCAGTTCCAGACAGCCTTTTCATGCTGCTCTTCTGAGCTGAAGAGGTAAGAATAGCAGAGTGCTAGACTTGGCTGAATTTTTGGCAACAAACAAAACGTGCCTTTAACTCTCCTCCCTCGTTCTGTGGGGTTTTAAGTTAGTGTTTGAGTCTGTTAGTAACAGCTTCATATTAAAACCAGAAACTTTTGAAAATACAAAAATCCAGCATCCACAGCTGTACCTGACATAGTTGTCCTCGTTAAATGTATTTTGACTGTTTTACACCTTAATGATAGTAATTTCGTGCAAGACGTACAACTTGAGTAACTTCACTGAACTGAACCTGCTGATGTCATTGCCTGTGTTGCTGTCTTCTCGTAATTGCTTCTGTTTGAGGACAGGCCAAGTCGTAGTGGAAGAACTGTGGGCCCTTAAGATTTAAAAGCCGCTGTTTATTTTTGAGGCTGCTGCTGCTCTGTTTTGCATGGACCTGCGCAGTGCTGAGCATTTTTAGTCTCTCTTCGTTCTGCTGAATGCTTTCTGAGAGCAAGCCAAGGTTATGTGCTTCTGGGTGACATCTTCGCCTAACTGCGTGATTCTCCAGATACTTCACCGTAAGACACCAGGAGGCTTGGCCCACGGATCGCAGCTGGGAGAACGTCCTTGGCCTGCATATTATCCATGGACTATAACGTAGTCCGTTATCACAGTACAGTTGTTCAGGCTCAAAGCCTTTAACTTTCTTGTTCTTCAGATGTGTGCAGAATATGGTAACGCTTAATTTTTGTCCTACAAGTGGGGACCTGCAGCGTTCAATGACCTGAAGGAATGTAAAGAGTCTGTGGCAGAACAGCAAATATCAAATGCCGTTAGTGTGCACTAGCTATCCTATCACGCCCTTCCTTGAAATAGATATGCAAATTTTTTAATTTACGAGAGAAAACATTGGTGTTGCCTTTCAGATAATTCACTGTCATGTGAATATGAGAGGATTGTGTGTCCTGTATGAATGTTAGAATAATGAATTTCCGTGGAGCATTTATATTCAACTCCACCTCCCTTAGACCTGGTCTGGAGAAGCAGTGACGGACAGTTATTTACAGTACTGGTCTGTTTAATTCTTCTGTCTAAATCTGGGGGTAAAAGCAATTAGCTGTCCTTCAGGCCTTGAGAGGAGGAGTTAAACCCCAACAGCCCCATGGCTGGCAAAATGCTCTTTTGCCAGGGAGACTGATGTTTTTAGCTAACTTACAAAATGCACATTTGTTCCAACTGATGCGTTTTGCAGGGAAGGGAAGCTAATTCAGTCAGCAGGTTCTGTGTGTAGTTTAACTGGTGTCTCAGCAGCAAGCAATTCCTTCTGCCATACTGGGAAAACAGTGGAATTTAAAAAGGGATTAGCAGATCCTCTCACTAGGACGACTGCTCTCGTGTTGCAGCCTTGCACTGAAGGGACGTTGTCTTTTCTGCTCCCAGTCCCCTGCAGAGCAAAAAGGTTTGTCGGATTCAGGCGAGGACCCCCAGGGAGAGGTTGAGCCCCCCCCCATGCTCTGAGTCACAAAGAATCAGCTGGTGAGCGTGATTCTGAGAACCCTGCTCCCATTGTTGCATCACTCAGTGCTACCCTGAGTCCCGCTTCTGAAGCCCACCTTGCTCCTATTCACCAAGAAATGGCAGGGGTAAGTGTGAACCTACCAAGTACTTCTGCTGCTGAGGGGATTTACGAAAAAGGTCCCTTCCACTGGAGGAATCTGGTACTGTTAACTCTAGGTATTGCAGCTCGCTGTCTGTCTGGCTCTTTGATCTCAAGTGTTAGCCCCTTCTAAGCTGTTGTTCCAATTAGTAGAAATGAAATTTGTTTGAGACTCCCTAGTGGGTGTGATTATACAGGACACATAATTAAATACAAAATTTAGGGTGTAAACTGTGTGTTTGTTAAGGATGAGAGCTCTTGTAAATGAGTGAGAAAGTGGGTATATGTGAGGGATTTGCTTCAAGCAGCTGGAGGAGGATTGGTTATTCCCTCTGAACTGTAAGACTGCAGCTTGACAAAGTGAGCAGCTCATGCTGTGTTTCCACTTGATGTAAACAGGAGCTTGTCATGCCAACCTGCAATGTACTGAACAGGTTAAAAGCAGCAAGAAAGATATTAAAGCAGAATTTTGAATTGAGGTACTTTGCGGGGGGGGGAATAAAATCAGTACCTGGAGGTAGGAAAAGCTATCAATGCTGTTCAGATTTTTCTGCTGATGGTGCAGCAAAGTATTTTTTGAAGGATTAGATGGCTAAGTAACTGCTACCGTGCAATATTTCAGAGTGATTTTAAAAGTGTTCCTAATCTTTCTGGTTGGTGGACTAGGTTTTCTTGGTGCAGGTGAGTGTCATTGCTCATAGTGACCACATCCACTAGGCATGTGCTCTTTCACAGATCTTTGCCTGTTAAAACTGCTCCACGCAATCCCTGGGTTGGGTTTGTCATCCTCACCTCCCCCCCC
>Ga0065711_1007717_pt1 | contig 14268 bp, 10 predicted proteins | sample Hoacrofraction12_FD_59098 | JGI IMG/M metagenome (GOLD analysis project Ga0065711, IMG submission 59098) | Hoatzin crop microbial communities from Cojedes, Venezuela - Epithelial fraction 12 v2 (version 2) | ecosystem: Host-associated > Birds > Digestive system > Esophagus > Crop | place...
GGGGAAGGGGGGAAGACAAGACAGACTGTCGTCACACTAAACTAGGTGCCTGAATTAAGAACTAAACTGAAACATCCACTTCCACCACTTCCATCATAGAAGTGATTCTATTTTCCCATTGTCTATAGAAAGACTGAAACGACATTACACTCATAATTCCGTCACCAAGAGCTAGGCAGTGTGAATCTGTAACACACTGCTTAAACATCCATGATGATGCTGAATAGGCCCTGTAAAGTTCCATGCACCTTACATTCCATTACTGTTTCTAGGTGCCAAATAATCTTGCTAAACTGTACATACACATGTTTACAGAAGACAATAGCCATAAAAAAACAGGAAGGAAAGATACAGTTTTCTACAGTATTCTGAAATGGAAGGTATGACTCTGAACTGTAAATTTACTTTTATATAGATAGGGCATATATATACATATATATATATATATATACACACATATAAAGAAGATGAGACTACAGAAATATAAAAATCTATGTGATACTTGTGTTCTGGCATACACCCAAAAGTTATCCGATGAACCAGTTATTTCAGTGTTTCCAGTCTAAGCTTTCATGTGGAACCTACTCTCCAAAGACTACACATACATTATGGAATGTTTGCTTCATCACCTCGTCTAATAACTGAAACTAATTTAAGAATTCATGAGTTCCAAAGACCTTGCAGACTGTCAATAATACGGCAGAAAATTCCCTTAATAATACCTACCTAATGCAGTAATTGCATTTACTCCTTTACTGTTTATGTAGGCAGGGACAGATTTAACTGCAAAAGCAAAAATATACAGCTTTCAGCAAATTTGCTAGTTTCATTCATTGGAGAAAAAATTAAATAAAATGTAGGCCAAACGCTCCTGAAACAACAAAACCCTGGTTTCTTCATGCTACAACAAATAAACACAGTATTTAGTATACATCTACAAGTCCAACAGAAATTGATGAGGACAGTAAAAGTTCGTGTTGCGCACCTGACATCTATGAGGTATGCTTTTTTGTGGGTTTTAGTTTAGACTGGTTCTAGTGTAACTCCACAGGCTCAACACACAATTGTGACTGGAGATCTTGGTTTAGTTTCATGCAAAAAGAAGCCCTACTGTTCTTTCCAAGGCTATCCCAAGACATGAATCAAAGTACAGTCAGTAGGCAAAATAAGGACATTCACTTAAAAGGATCCCTTCTAAATTGGACTAAAACATTAAGGTAGATTCAGACTAATTAATGTAACAGCTCCTATATTTATTGCTGCTTTAGTACTACTGTATAATGAAATGTCCTCACTAAGTTATTTCATTTAGTTTTGGTATGCATTTAACAAAATGGGAATTATTCTAATCAATTACAGTTTACAGCATGTGGTTAAACAGCTCTTGGCTGTTTATGCCCCTTTGAATGTGACTCTTGAACTATCAGAGCAAAGGCTCAAAGCCACAATACCTGAGTAAACATTGTCTACTTCAAGAATAAATAAGACCCGTACCGTATAAATCTGGAGTGTCTGAAGACTTGCAAATTTGGACAGAAGAAATTGCAGCCATTTTGAAAAAAAAAATGTTTAATCATATTTGTAATTCACAATTCTGCCTTTAAGCACCAATCAGCTAAACAGGAGACCAAATGAAGACAGTATATGCAAAGGCTACTTTTGCATTCACAATCTATGAAAAGAAAGTTCTAAGTTTCTTAGAACAATCACTGAAACCAATTACGTATTTTCATATCTATGTATGAAAAAACAGAATGCTCATCTTCTCCCGAAAATATCACTAAATTTTCTGGCATCATCTCTTCTAGTCAAGAGCATCCCCAAGTCCTAGAGCATATTCCCAACAGAATTTTAGTATTTGACATCTTATTTCAACACACTGCCATAGTGGACTTTCAAACTCCATGCTATGAGCTGGGAAGATCTTACCCCTGCCTTGAGAATCTGACTCCGAAGCAAAAATATTGAAAGCCTTGAATGCATTTCTCTGTTCCCAAGATCCCCAGATCTTGAGAAGCCTTGTCATACATGTTCTATTTGCATTTTAGACTTACAGTACAGCTGATTCCCTGCTCTATCCTTTCTCTCTTCACTTTGGCTCTGGCAAAATGTACAACCAGTTATTTTCATAATCAATTTCCCTTTCCAGAAGGATGGTCACTCAGAATACTCAAGTAAAGTAGAAAAGGTAGCATGAAACTACTTCTACATAATTAACTAAAATATCCCATATTTTTTTCTTTCTTATAGAACAGTATAGTTTGTGTAAATTTTGCGATCTGCAACTTTGGCGTAAAATATATCAAGACTGTGCTATGAAGAATTTGGTTTGTTGTTTTCTGTTTTCCTAGTGGAAGTACTAAGAGTATTATTCAACCCAAATAAAGTGTTAATAAACAGACATAAACAGTACAAAAGGTAGTGCACACAGTAAAACATCCATAAAGAACCAGTAGCTACATTTTCCTTGAAAGTTACATGTTCCAGTTCCTAGCAATATAAATCTGCAACCACAATTCCTTCCTGTATATAAATACGCAACTCATACACAGACATATATCTTTTGATAACACTAGGTTCTACTTATTCAACTAACCTTCCTGGCAGAAGGCTTATATATGTGACTCATTGGTAATGGGAAAAAAGTACTAAATATAACTTTTTTGATAATCAGATTATAACTAGGGGGAAATTACCATATATTAGCATCACAATAAAATGTAACAAACTACCAAACTGAAATTTTACTTTCATAGAGTGCTGAATCACTATTTTTTCTGGTTATTATCTACATTCTATAAAAGATATTCTACTCCTATACTAGACTGTGATTTAAAGAGAGAGAAAAGACACATGAAATTTTACCACAAAGAGCCATGCTTAGATTTGAAAGATTTTATGAAGATACCATTATAACAACCTTTTCTGATTTTCTGTTGAAATTTTCTATTTAAAATGCTACATACCATTCAGAAAGTTTCTGAGAAATAAATAAATCAATCAGTCAATCTAGTGCCATCTCAAGTTTAGCTGTCCAAGTATTTAATTGCTATTACTAGGGAAAAAAAAAAGTTATCTGGCCTGACAATGCTTTAATTGCAGTTCTGATAATTACGTATTCTTTTATTGCTATTTGAAGTGTCATTACTCTCAGACATCTCTTTATCATTTGAGTGCTTACCTTCCTCGTGCAAGGCAACTATCTTGCACGTCTTTTGGATGCATTAAATACCTTCTTTAGTCTCCTGCTGTTTCATTATTTTCACTTTTATCTGAGACCTATATAGACATGCAAATGACCACATACTACATTTTGTATTATCGTGTTAAAAACCCCAAAAACTACTTCATAAGTAGGAACTGTGTGGGAAGACAATTTGTTCTCTTTTTGTGAGATGGTATTTGTCTTTAAATTACCTGCCTATCTGGGATAGTTCTGAAACAGGCAATTGCTAGAAAGCCTGTTCCTGCCTTTGAACTCAGTCACTTTATGTGCTAACAGCAATCGATAAGTGATTGAATAGTGATCGTGTTCCATTTCAGTCAGCAGAATTATTATTAGTGACTTGAACGGATTGAATCCTGAATAAAGTTGCTGTAGAAACAGATTTTACATGCACCACTGAAACATACATAATGTTCTACCCCCACACAGTCACTGATAAAGAAGTTCACAGAATATTACAATCCAGTGATTTGTGCCACAATGTTCAGAAAAATGTCATGGAGAGTTAAAAAAAGAGTTATTTTTTACTGAAGGTGCATAATACAAAAATCTTACATTATCTCCCCCTTTTCAGTGCATTGTACTCTGTTCTAGTACCTAATAAAAATAATACTGCTTTGAAGACGTTAAATGAAGACATTCAGTACTTCAGTTTTTATTTGTGCAGAAAAAATTAAGAGCTTGATGCTCTATTTCTTTCCATTTGCAGATGCATAAAGCAGTCACTTTAGAAAATGAACCCTGTAAAATTTATAGTTAGTGTGTTCTCATTTAGTGTAATCTTTGCTGGCTCAGCGTAACATGCTACCTTTACAGAGTGCCTACTAGTAAATGCACCCTAACAAATTTTGTAACGGCTAAGGAAGAAAAAGAAAATCCTCCCTTTAAATGTTAGTATACTTTATGGAAATATAATGGTGTAATATTTGCCTGACAAAAATACCATAAGAAATAAAATAAATAAAATTATAATGCGTCTTTTCATTAAGTAGCTGAGCACCTGGACACAGAATTGTTCATTTCATAGCAGATTGATGACGATGTTTACCTTTTTATATTAACACAGACATACTTAATTTTGACAAAGTCATTAAAGATCCTGATAGTATACTGTCAATGTTGTCTTCTTCTCAGATAAAGTAAACTGAAAGCTTACATCAGTTACAATCCTTGGAAATTCCTTTCATAGTTCTACATTGCAACTCTGGAAAATTGTCTTCATAAATTGATTAAGCTATCTAGATGCTGGATGCCACTAGTTAATCTGCAAAACAAAGTTTTTCTTCTAGCCTCAAAACTTGAAGAACATTTACAGTCTAAATGGTTTTAACTGGTAAGCATTAAACATCTCTGAAAAACTTTCATATTTTAGATAATTTTTGCACACTGGAATGTTCACCTTGCCAGAATGCATTTCTAAATAAGCTCATCAGACAGTAATGACATTTCAAAATAATGTTACTGGTTGGATCAAAAGCAGATATTAGTACAAATGTCCTTAAATCACTGTTGCATGGAGATAAAAAGCTCAGCAAACGTTAAGTACAGAATTGGCTTGAACTTCAAAGTATTCTGACTCCTGCCTGTGTGTTTCAGACTATGCAATTAAGAACTCACATTCCTACAAATTCCCTTTTCATATAACAAGTTGCTACAAGCATCCTGGACTCAAGCCCTACCTAAAATTACGTTTCCTTCTCTATGCCCCAAGCACCCTAAACAGTCTTGGAATCTTCCTCCTTCATAGAAACACATTCTAAGATCTGGTGGGGACAGCACGTTTATTAAACTGCAGATCTCTTTAACGAAAATGCAGATCAGAGGAAAATTTGGCCCTCAGTATGAGAACAGTCTCTGTTTATTCACTTGGATATTAATGACGTATTCACTGTTCTGATGATTCACTTATATGAATCAGAAAATACAGTTCAAATTCTTCATGTAGCTTGTAATAAAAATGTTGAAAGATTATATTATAGATTCCACACATATGGGTAGAGGAAAAGGTTAACTCTCTTTACCTGAACAGATCACATCTATAAAAACAATACCAAAAGAAAGTAAGAAAAAAAATTAACTACTTCAGGTAGAACAGAAAATGCTGGGTTATTTCCTAGCAAACAACTACGAAATGCATCCTTTCATTTACCCTTGTATTATGTATCCTTGCGAGTTTAGAAGGTAACCATGGCATTCTAGGTACATGACTAAGTTAAGCAAGACCTCTTCTTCATCAAGAGATTCACCTATGGGGTATTTCTCTTCGTTTAAAAAAAGCTACAACAACAAGAACAAAATCCACCTTTCTGCATTAGAGAATTTCGACCTTACAAAATAAAATGTTCTCAGGCATGCTTTCCTGTTTTCTTCCACATTTCTGTATTTAAACTACATACTAAAAACATGATCAGTTTTTGTAAATCTAGGGAAGGGGTCCTTGACTGGGAACAGGAATAGTTGGTATCACTTTTTCATTCCTTTCAGTAGACCTTGTTTCTGTAATAATTAAGTTGAATTATCACCTCTGTTAAATATTAAAATAATTCTCTAATTTTTGAGACTATCCATACTAATCAATCTATGAACACCACGACCAATTAATTTTTTGTCCTCTTAGCATAATATGTTTGAAATCTGTAACAATCAGACTATGCTTGATTAAAAATACAATATTTAATAGATGTATTATCACTAGATTTTTGCTCTTACATAATCACAATTATTTAAGCCCAGGAAAAATGCATGACAAATGGTAATTTTACTATGCATACTCTAAGTAGTGTCAACTAATTTGGTTTTCTGTTCTGCACAACAGCCATGCAACTGTAGGGAAAGCAGAGGTAGCACCTTAAGGTTAAAGGAGGAAAGAGCAACTCTACACACACTTGCACACCTCACTGTCCCCCAACCTCCCAGGCCCCCATAGATGAAGAAAGATTAATGTTTAGTCACCCCTCTCATTCCTTTTCCTAATTTGCTTGTCTGTTGCAGGGAACATACTGTATAAGTTTCTATTAACTTATCTCTGAAACACCCTCCCCATGCCTTCAGTACACAAAATCGATTATGTCTGGATTCTCTTGTAGTTAATTTTAACTTAAACACAGAGATTGAGTTTTAAATGGTCTCCTGACATATTTTTTAAGAGAAGCACTATAGATGCGTGCTTTTAGGGTGAGGTAAGTTCTTCTGCTTTTAAGCAGATAAATTTCAAACATAAGTGATGTCGGAAGACTATCACACCCTTCCCATGGTTAGGAAGGCTGAATTTTGGCAATGTTTTTGGATTACATAATGAATAACTTCTAGAATGAAAATGTGTCAAAGAACAAGTACAGAAAACTACCATGTCATGAGAGTGGATGAACACTATTGTGGGATTGTACCAAGACAGAAGACAGAACTGAATAATATGAAAACTTACTTTTAAAAACAAACAGAAGTCCATGTATAGTGCTTCTACACCACATTCTAGGTCCTCAGACTTGAAAATAAAGAAAACTTGGACAGGCTAGAGAGTTGGGTGGAGAGAAACCTGATGCACAAGTGCAGGGTCCTGCAGCTGGGGAGGAATAACCCAATGCACCAGTACAAGCTTGGGGTGGACCTGCTGCAGAGCAGCTCTGTGGAAAGAGACCTGGGTGTCCTGGTGGACGACAGGTTGACCATGAGCCAGCACTGTGTCCTGGTTGCCAAGAAGGCCAGTGATCTCCTGGGCTGCATGAAGAAGAGTGTGGTCAGCAGGTCGAGGGAGGTTCTCCTCCCCTTCTACACTGCCCTGGTGAGGCCCCATCTGGAATGCTGCATCCAGTTCTGGGCTCCCCAGTTCAAGAAAGATGAGGAACTACTGGAGAAAGTCCATCGGAGGGCTACGAGGATGATGAGGGGACTGGAGCATCTCTCCTACAAGGACAGGCTGAGGGAGCTGGGCTTGTTTAGCCTGGAGAAGGCTGAGAAGGGATCTTATAGATGCTTATAAATACCTTAAGGGCGAGTGTCAGGAGGATGGGGCCAGACTCTTTTCAGTGGTGCCCAGTGACAGGACAAGGGGCAATGGGCACAAACTGAAGCATAAGAAGTTCCAGCTCAACACAAGGGAGGGTGATAGAGCACTGGAACAGGTTGCCCAGAGGGGTTGTGGAGTCTCCTTCTCTGGAGATATTCAAAACCCACCTGGACGCGGTCCTGTGCAGCCTGCTGTAGGTGACCGTGCTTTCGCAGGGGGGTTGGGCTGAATGATCCCCAGAGGTCCCTTCCAACCCCTACCATTCTGTGATTCTGTCAAAAACTGAAGTGATAGTGACATTGATAGTGACAGTGAAAGCGATAATACAGCAGTCTTATTTGGTTCTTCTTCTAGATAGGAATTAGGACGATGGAAGGGAAGATGTAAAGGCAAGAAGAATGGAAGAAAGAAAGCTTAACATACGGAAAATGTCTCCTTACCTCAGTAATCCATCTCTCAAAATAACTTGACCTCTATTTAATATTTTGAATAGGTACTGCCTACCAATGCATTATGTCTTCATTTTTCTCTTGTCATGGACGCTAATATAACAATCCGTATTGGGCATTGGGGATTGTTTCCATGCTGTATGTGCACTATTTCTATTTAATCTTGGATTATTTAATCCATAACTGAAACAGAACACTTAAAAAATACTGCCTATATCTGTGATAGCAGACAAAGAACAAAAAGCTACGACTGTTATTCAGGAGAGATGTCACCCTCATCTTATTTACCTGAATTAGATTAAATAAGCCCTTTGAATCTGAAAAACTGAGTTACAAATCTAAGTTTCCATAGTGATTATAATCTCAGCTCAAATACTGATGCTCGTGACTTTATAAAAAGTTTAACAGTAGAGAAAAGACAATCTCATGTTTTCGGGGCAGTACACTTCGGAATGTAAGAAATTTAGGAATATTTATTCCAACATCAGCAGCCAACCCATCATGATTTTGGGATCTATCAGGTCTATCATACTTGCTCTGTGAAATAAATTTCTTGATTCATAAATCTAGAAGAAATACTGAAGCAACTACATTATATTTTACAAGTAGATTTCTCAATCATATTAAAACTCTAAATCATTTAGGGAGAAAGCTTTCCATTCCATAACAGCTTGTCTCCTAGCTACCTGAGTACAGCTGATGATGACCAACGGTTGATCTACAAACAATCAAATTAATCATTAATAGATGACAACCACAACTTCCTGTGATGTTGGTTTAGGTCATGCACAATTTATTCAATCTCCTAACAGTCCAGTAATCACAAAGCTATTAGCAAAATTATGCTTTTAAATTTAAATACATGGGTCAGAATCTGCTGATTTGTGCCTCAATACTCTTGTGAAACATGGCTGTAGCTCTGGTCCCGTTCAAAATATGTAAGTATTCAAGCCATAATTCTTAGATTGGCAAATACTGTGATGACCAAAATAAAGTTTGCACTTGTACAAAAGAGAGCTCTGTTACTTCACTATTAATTAGTCCACTTTCATAACTTACAGATGGCATTAAATACTTATGCTCTTCTAGAAGCTAGTGCTAGGAAAAAAAATAGGCTAATAAAATGTTTATTATTGTTGTAGCAGAGTTAATTAAATAAAATTTCTTTTATATGAAAACCTATTTTTCTAAAGCACACAGCAGTATATTTACCAAAAGACAATGTGTAACTCTCTAAAAATATTGATCAAAGCCTCTTGCCCATCAAGACATAAATAATATGCACAGCTTCATGTACAGCTTTATTCTTTTTTGTTTCTCCTGCAAGACAAACAGGTGTTGACCTCAAACAGTTCAAACAGTGACATATGGAAATACCTATTTAGTTTCACATCTGAATTTGTAGAAGTAATTTATTTAGGAATTCAATGATAAGTGCACCAGAGATGATGTGGCACTCGTAGCAGCAACATGGAAAGTGTATTTCTGCAAGATACTAAGAAAAAAGGCCACTGGCTTTTGTTGTTAGTTTTGACTTATTCATAGCCTTGGGCAAGTAACTTCATGGCTTTACATTATGTTTACAGTAAATTAAATAATAAAAACTTGCTGAATTAAGAGAATATAGAATTCTGAGAGAGCTGAATTGTTCAAGCTTCATTCCCAAACTATCACAGTGGGGAGAGAAATCAACTGAATACAGAAATAACGCATTAGCTTCTAAGTAAATTGTAAAAAAGGTATTCTGTTAACTAGCATTAGGTATGAATTCTGTGGAAAGTCTGTGGTATTGATGGGTTCTGAGGCCTTTTAAAGGATTAATTCGATAGAAGGTGGTGTTGAGTGCTGTTTTCAGTGTCCTAGGATTTACGAGTCATCTGGTAGATATGAATCTGTGAGAGACCTACATTGCTCTGGAAAAGAAACCAGAATCCTGGTGGGATGACCTAGGGCATCTAAACCACTAGATACTGTCTGAGGGCAGAGCTCATTATCTCCTTCTTTTACACTCATATTTACTATACTACTTTTAAAAGTTTCACTTAACACACCAGGACCATTTGTTTTAGCAAACATGAAGGGTAAACTTACCTAGAAAAAATTTATTTGCTATGAATTTTTTTTTCTTTTTCTCTGACAGTTTGCATGGCCATCAGAGTCCATGCTGCAGCTTATGATAACACTCTCTGTATACTCATGAGTGAAATACAAAACAAATAACTTCATGGATCAAAACTCCTGTTCTCAAGCCTAACGAACACACACACACACACACACACACACACACACTAAAACAAAACAAAACAAACAAAAAAATAAGAACCAGATAAACAAACAAATAAACAAAACTCTATGTGGCTATGACTTCTGCACAATGTGTGTTCACCAGAAATAATAAAAAGTGAACATGACCTGGGAACTTCAAGTTTCATTATTATCCCATCTTTATGGTATGAATTTCTCCCCCTGATAGCACTGGACTGAGACAGGTTTTGAAAAAGGAAAACTGAAAACAAAATTTAAATACTATGAGGCCTTTAAAAATGCAGCAAGATGTGTTAAAAAAAATGTTAAAAATAGACACGTATTTCTAGTCCAAAATTTCAACACCATTGAACTGTGAGGCAAGGCTTGGATCTGACTTAAATGATAGGATGATGTTTTTAATTTGATTGCAAAACTTATTCTTGGGATCCAAATTTTGGAGGAGTAAGATATTCTAGGTTGCCAAAAGTGGTCTCATTATTAATATTTAACTCCAGTTCTACCTGCTCATGATAGTTTTAGTTTGAAGGAAATTATGTAGCATCCAGGAACTAGCTGTACTATCAAATCTGTAGCTATCCTAGTGGAACCTTTCACTATTTAAGTTGTGTTCTTTAATGTCTTTTAAAAGTCATTATTTAAACTGAAGTCTCTGAAGTCAATACAACACATACCATTAAATTTCATATTTTCCTTCAAAAATTTTAGAAAAATCAGGTCTTTTCATTATGCTAGCAGTACAAAAATGCGTCTTTTCACTTACATCATCTTATTTTCACACCTGTAGGCTTGCAGATATCCTTACAAGGTGGAGCAGATACAAGAAGATGGAGCAGTGGGATGAATTTAGGGCATTCACACCTGAACCTTCTACAGTTCTGCTTTGTGGCAGCTTCTTTCCTTAGGGGCTGGAATAAAAGAAACAGCTAGAAAGAAAACCAGACAGTTTATGAATCCAGGATGTTATGGCTTTTAATGGCCTTAACAGGATTTTCTGCAGCATGGGCATTGCTGCAGGGATCACAAGTGATTTACTTGTATCAACACTCATCTTGGAAGGACATGTTCTAAGTTTGGCTGCAGGAACTGGAGAAATGTATTGACACTGAAATCCTTGGAATATGTTGGAAGAACACAGTTTCCACAAATAAATGTCGAAATGTTATACTTTTTGGGACTCCTGCATTCAGTTTGAGCTATATGGACAGTAGATCTAACAAAATCAGAGAGTATTTCAACAGAGAATGAATTTAGCAATAAAACAGACAAATAATTACAGACAAACACACAAACAAACAAAACCCCAAACAGTTTCTAGGAAGTGACTTTGTTCTCATGGAAATACCATGCCAACACGATCTCTGAAAAGCAGGAGGTAGAATATATGTCAGAGAATGCAGAGGAAAATGAAGTCTTTATGTCAGCAGAAGCAACAGAGAGGGATAACTGAATCTTTAAACACTCCATTTTCTTCGAGATATAAGGAAAATATGTTCTCTAGCTACAGCAAAATAATAAATACAATGGGAAGAGCCACCTAGCCAAACGGACACTGGGAAATAAATGTAGTGTAAAGCAGCTGGAGCTGGGTGAAAGAAGGCTCTGTGTATGGCACCTGGCTAACCTGCCTCAGATCTTACCATCTGTCATCAGTTTTAATATGAATGTACCATTGTTAGAGCCTTTTTTCCACAAAGTTTTATTAAACTTAATTTTTTTTTGAGAAATTTAAAACTTAAGCATGGATTGATTGATGGGAACTTCATCTTAATTCCTAAAATATTTATTAAGTTAACCACTGTTTTGTACCTTGATAAAAGAAGTTAAATGATATTCAGTTCTAATATGAACAGGATGAATGCATATGAGTTCTGGAACAGAAAAACTTCTTAAAAAGTATTCCACAAATACTCCTTCATATGACATTTAAATCTGTCTCCTGAGAAGAAAAAAAAATACCACTACAGATATTAATTTTGTTTCTCAGTTTAGCTGAAGAACTTTAGCAAGGGCCTGTTGTGACAGGACAAGGGGTAGTGGTTTTAAACTAAGGGAGGACAGATTTAGACTAGATAGAAGGAAGAAATTTTTTATGACATGGGTGGTGAAACACTGGTGCAGGTTGCCCAGAGAGGTGGCAGATGGCCCATCCCTGGAAACATTCAAGGCCAGGTTGGACAGGGCTCTGAGCAACCTGCTCTAGTTGGAGAAGGGACCCACAGAGGTCCCTTCCAAGCCCTAACATTCTGTGATTCTGTGAGATGACCCTGCTCACTGCATTGAGGTTGGACTAGATGTGCTAAAGGTCCCTTGCAACTCTAACCATTGTGTGATTCTGTGATTCTATGAACACAGTATTAATTGCATAGCATATAGTTAGAATCTTTTTTAAAAAAACTCTGGTCTGCAGAAGGGAAAGTGAGACACAAGAAGTGTAAAGTTTTCCTAAAACTGGAGATCAGACAAGACAGGATCTTAGACTTGCAGATACAACCAACGCTGCCAGTTGCTTCCCACACTGTCCTTCTCATTTCAGCACTGCATATGAGAAAAAAATTAATATATTTAATAAATAAGTAAGTAAAATCAGTGGTTAATTGATCAAAGAAGAAGCAGCCCTGTATTTAACACATTTATGTTTAGTGCATATATATGTATTTATAGCAACGTTAGCAATTACAGCTATTTTTCAAAAATATATTGCATGTAAAATGGAAAGTATTACCAGAATGATCCCCAAATGTTTCTCTTTTTTTAGTGCTGTATTAAGCCTGGCAGACTACAAAACACTGCAGATGGAACATTGTCAATGTATTTAACACTTTATTATAAAGAAAAGAAGGATGTTCTCAACTGAAAAGTTTGCAAAGCCTGTGAAGGTTAATTAAAGCAATAAAATGAGAAGAAAAACAGGCGACGAATGATGTCTTCCCTAAGGACTGAGTAAACTTCATTACTAAGCAGAAAGTTACCCTTATCATTTACTAGAAAGACTATTTTAGTATATAGAAATAGAATATATTTGTCTCTGATTGATTTAGTACTAAAAACAGCAAAAAAAAAAAAGAAAAAGGAAATTATAAAATATTCTTCCCTGGAACTATACCCCATCACAAAAACACTCAATCCAAAGCTCTGAAAGGATAATGATTGCTTGCATTTTGAAAAGTACAGTATATGACAAGAATTTTGGTAACCTAGCTAAAACAGGCAGGATATTCCAGGTTTAAAACAAAACTAAAACTGGCATCTTTCAGAAAAGAAAATGAATCATAATTGAAACATTTAATCAAGAAATGTCGAGTTTTGTACTCAAGCCGTTTAGTGTAGATTACAGAGCGATAAATAAAGTATAATCGACTAAATAATCTGAATTTATTAAGCGTTATTGCCTTAGCTGTGAAACAGAAAGTTGCTCGGTTCAATGTACAAATTCTTACAAGTATCAATAGCAATCCAGTGGCATCATTCCTTTCACTTCCCAGAACAAACTGTTACATTTTGAAATCTGAAAATCTATCAAATTATTTCCTGAGATATTATGACGGTTCCAACTCTCTCCCGTGCCCACAAAGTGAAAGAACTGTAATGCTATAACATGGCTGAAAGTTCATGGGCAGATTCTCTCCTGCAGGTAACAAAGGTAGTCCAGTTTATGGCACCTAATTATCTGGCAAAAAGAAAGCCATGCTCTGAAAACCTTACCATGAGAATAATCTGGAGTGCCTTTTAACACACATCTTAACAGAAAGGGTATGATTTTGAGATATTCAGAATTATCTTCTGTCTAACCCTGAAATACTACACTTAGTTATTAGGATCATCACTATTACCTGAGAAGCTTTATGGGAGCTTCTTGTTCTGATGCTCCTTTCACACTGGAACTTGTTCAGAAATACCGTGGTCCTAGATCAGGAATAAAATTAGAACATGATCCAGGAACCTAAATTTTTAATCCTAAGGGAATAATGTGGTAAGGCATTATGACAACATGTAGTATCAGATACAGCTGTATTGTAAAGCTAAACAGTAAGAAAAGGCTGAGGGAGTTGGGCTTGTTCAGCCTAAAGAAGAGAAGGCTGAGAGGGGACCTAATAAATGCTTATAAATATCTCAAGGGTGGGTGTCAGGAGGATGGGACCAGACTCTTTTCAGTGGTGCCCAGCGACAGGACAAGGGGCAACGGGCACAAACTGAAGCATAGGAAGATCCATCTGAACATGGGGAAGAACTTCTTCCCTCTGAGGGTGACGGAGCACTGGAACAGGCTGCCCGGGGAGGTTGTGGAGTCTCCTTCTCTGGAGATATTCAAGACCCGCCTG
>Ga0065711_1044166_pt1 | contig 14268 bp, 10 predicted proteins | sample Hoacrofraction12_FD_59098 | JGI IMG/M metagenome (GOLD analysis project Ga0065711, IMG submission 59098) | Hoatzin crop microbial communities from Cojedes, Venezuela - Epithelial fraction 12 v2 (version 2) | ecosystem: Host-associated > Birds > Digestive system > Esophagus > Crop | place...
CCCCCAAGGTGGCTGGTTTTGGTTTAGTGAACTCTTTAAAACTCAATTTTAAAAGGCTTTGGCACTAGTGGAGGCTAAAAGCGAGATACGGCAAAAGGTCAGAAACATAGGTAATATAGCAGTAGTAAGCATGGTAATCATCTACCCTGTCTTCCATGCTTCACAAACTAAACCAGAGCTTGCAGCTCTTGGCATTGGGCAGACGCGTGGAAAACTGCACTGTGCAAAAGGTCTTTAGCATCCTTAGCCAGAGAGGTAATTGCAAACTGTACTCCAAATGCATACAGTCTAGACCCAAGCTTCTCTGAGGAACATACTGAAGACCCCAGGGATAGAGAAGGAGCACTTCTTCTCCCACAGAGCTGGAGACCTCAGCCTCCGCATGGATAGACTTCTCTGTCAAAGTAATGGCTATCTGAGGAATTTTTGAAGTTTAAAGATGGACTTGGCAGCATGCTTCGGTGACTTGGTCACACATTTCATCAACTTGCACTAGAATTCTGAGAATTCCAATTGAACCAAACCATTCAAAAGATTAAAAAGGCCTACGATCTTTTCATGTAATTCTAACTGAATTAATCTTGCATGTTTCCTGCTCCAGCAAAATAAATTACCTGCTTACTCTTCAAGTGCCATCTTGGTCTTCTAATTTTCTTGCTGCATATGTTCTACCACATATGCTGCCTTCTCTTGGATTAGATTGCAGCTTTTGGAGGAATTAAGATTGGCTTAAACTTATTAACTCTTCCTAGATAGCCAGCTTACTTTTCTCCTGCTTCCATTTCTATTCAAATTACTCATGACTTCATGGTTTATGTCTTCTGCAGCACTGTTCTGGTTCAGTAATTAGCTTTAATTCTGAAGCGACAAATTTTTATTTCCTTATTTTACTTCAGACCTTTTCTGACTAGACTCCTTCCCTTATATTTTAACACTGTTTATATGAATTAGAAAGAAAACAGTCAAAATACCATTAAAATTCTTTCAGCACATTTATGTGTTCCTTATATCTCTTCTAGAGCAATTGCACATTTTGCAGAGCTGCTTAGGGCTTTCTTCAGCAAGTGTATTGCTTTTTTACTTTTTTCCCCAAGGGGATTGGAAATATATCGGAGTAAATATTAAATAAATATTGTTTGGGGGAACAGGGGAGAAGTGAAACAGATAGTTAAGACAAATTTGAAGTAATAATCCACACTGACATTTAATGAGAAAACGTAAGTTTAAAAGTGTTGTGAATGAAGAATTACTTATATGTGTAAGGGGACAAAACATCTTTTTTAAGATTTGCTAGGAAAGAAAACTGTCTTCTCTGTATTACTTTTCCTTGAGACATTCATTTCTTTTTTTTTTTTTTTTAAAAACAGATTTATTTGCGATTTCTCGACTATCAGATGGAGCATTCCAATGAATGCAAAAGAAACTTTGTTGCTGTGTATGATGGAAGTAGTTCTATTGAAAACCTGAAGGCGAAGTTTTGCAGCACCGTAGCAAACGATGTCACACTGCAGACAGGGACAGGTGTGGTACGAATGTGGGCAGATGAAGGCAGTAGACTAAGCAGATTCAGAATGCTGTTCACTTCATTTGTGGATCGTAAGTAGATTCTAAAGTGCCTATTCTCCTAGTATTAGGGTACTTCAGGTACTTTAGGAAAAACACCAGCTATGCATTACGCAGCAGGAACACACAAAAAAGATTGTTCCCGTTTCCTTCACATACTAGCAGGTAAATTAAATACTTGCTTTACTGCAGTTATAAGCATGGTTCCTGAAGAAGGGCTTTCTTCCATCCTTAAAAGGTTTATTTTTCATTTTAATTCAGTAATAATATAGTCCCAGGCTATGTCCTTCTCACAGAGGGTTCAACAAATGAGCACAGACTTACTTAAAAAAAGATAACTTAAAAAAAGACAACAGTGGGACCAAAGCGTGCTGTGCCAGCAGCGCCCATCTTCCAGTTCCTTGCCAGACACACAACAGGCTCTTCTCAAGTCCACGCTGGGTGTTCAGAAGACACAAAAACACGTGTGACCCTGCAGAGTCTGGATCTTCTTCCTATCCACAGCCCTACCCTCAATTTCTGATGTGGTACTGCACCCGCTCCAGCTACACCTAAGCTGCCACCTCCTCCTCAGCCACCTGTGGCTCTAAATGCCAGACATGCTCCCTTGGCAAAGCCCAGTTGTGTTGCACAACCATGGATAAGCAGTTAAATTAAAATTTATTTAAGAAGGCTGTATTAAAAGCAGAGCTGTAAATGCAATCTGGATTTCTGTTTGGATTTCATAGCCTCGGTTAGAGATAGTCTTTATTCTCATTGTAAATTAGATGTTTATTGAAAGCTTTTTGTGAGATTTCTTCTAAGTGCTTTCTCTCTGAATTTAATGGAGTTTTGTTGCCTCATATATTTACAAAGGATGACATTGTCCACATTGCAGAACCTGAAGGTAAGTGGCATCTTCAGCGCAAAAGTAGACTAAGTTTAGAACTGCAGAGCAGATCTGAGATACATGGGGAGAAATGAATAAAACATGTCTGCCACTTCAGGAAATCAGACCGATGCTTATGCTAACGGGTTTTAAAAAGTTCTGCTAGAAGAATAAATAGTACAGATTTGCTGTCAAAGAAATAACTTTTTTTGACAGAACATGTCTGTAGCCAGTCCTGAAAGGAATCCTGGTCATCATGTTGCAAAAAAGTTCAGGTTATAGGTAACAAGTAGATTTTATATTCAGTTCCATAAAATAGTAAAGTGTAACATGGGGAAAAAGTTACTTTCTGTAATCTTTCTAAAGTAACAAAGACTTAAGAGAAATAGCTTATTGCTTACTTTCCATACATGGTAGTAAGAAACAGTTGCATGGTTCAAACTATTCTATTGTTTAACCTACAGTAGACGTTTAATAAGCTTTAGATATTGTCTGTTTCAATAAATATCAGTTTTAAGCACAGCTTGCTTGCAAAATTTGTTACTGTTTTTCCCATAGCTTTTATTTCAGTACATTTAGTAATACTAGTGATAGCACAAGTTATTCCAGCTTTCAATCTACAGAATGCTATGAATTTTACCAGGGAAATTACCCATTTATAATATAAATATTGGAGTGGGGTTTTTTGTTGTTGTTGTTGGGTTTGGGGCTTTTTTTTTTTGTGGTGTTTGTTTTGGTTTTTTGCATGCAAGAGGTTGAAACAGTAACTAGTCCTAAAGCTAGATAACTTTCCAAACTCATGATTTTAAAGCAACTCAAAAGTCATTGGCAGAATAAAATCTGTAAAGGTACAGATTTCTTTTCTGTAAATTCTTATTTATCTTCTAACTTGAGATACTGTCTTTATTGGATAGGGTAGGTGAAAAGTATGTGTCTGAAAATTGTTTCATATATTTTTAAATGATCTAGTGATAAGCAATTTTTCTAACTGAAAAAGGTGAATCTGTGCATATCTTATTTTCAGATTGTTAAGCTATTTTTCTCTTCTACTTTACTGATGGTTTGTAATTATGTGAAGCCAACCATGAAAACAATCAATATTTCTGAAAAGATTTACATAAATGAACTAATTGTGCATGACAGTCACCTAACACACACCTAGTGCTGCTTGCAGATTTAATTCGTTCAGCCAACAGCAATGTTAAAAAATCAATGTATTTGATTTGTGGCTTGATTCAATACATGAATAATGCTAGATATAAAGAACACTGAATATTGTACCAGACTTAGGTAGCTGTTATGAGAAAAGTCCAGCTATGTCCTTGAAGTCCTGGACTGGAACCAATCAATCATCGTGACTTTTAGACTTTGTACTGCCCAAATAACAAACAAAAGGAAAATGAAGTCCATTTGTCCCGTCTTCATGAACTTGTGAGCAAAAGCCATCCCCCTAAAATGTTAAAGCAACTACACAGGAATGTAAGATAAAGACTGTGCTGGCGGATGGAGAAGCAGCAGCAGAATGAGTCATTCAAGAATACACAAACATGAAAAAATTCCCTTGTTTAGGGAAATAAAAAAGAGAACGTGTTTTACATCATAATTCTTCCTGTGTCTCCAAAAGAAGTAGAACTCCATACAGATGCATATTGAAACATCAGCAGATACACATGGATCCATGATAACTACTCTGGACACGAATTTCATAGATCCTCCTTTATCAGAAATATTTAGAAATAATTTTAGTCAGAAATATTTTAGTAGATATATAGCCTGTTACATACATAGCATTTTTAAGCTATTCTGTTTAAACTATGATGCTATTTATCCTTGCCCAATCTTTCTTTCCAAATTCAGAAGGAAAAACTAAAGTCTTTTCTCCCCATATGCGCTAATAAGGCCAAGAGCCTTTTCTTTTGTAGTCTGCATCATGAATATTTCCATTTAAACTACTAGCCTTTCTCCCATTATCTGTGTATAATGGTTAGAAAGGTTGAGTACATCTTCCGGTTTCTATGAATTGCTTAACGTTGTCTGGGATACCTGTTTTCATATCTAGATTGATACTCCTGCATAAGTTTTAGTCTATCATCATTTAGTCCTTCAGGGAGAAGGTGTGAATCCCTTTGGAATTTGATTGCAGCATAATTTCAGGCAATGCTTATATCATGATGTATCATAGAATCATAGGTTGGAAAAGACCTCCAAGATCAAGTCCAACCGTCAACCCAACACTACCCTGCCTACTAAGCCATATCCCGAAATGCCACATCTACACGTTTTTTTAACATCTCCAGGGATGGGGACTCAGCCACCTCCCTGGGCAGCCTGTTCCAGTGCCTGACCACTCTTTCAGTAAAGAATTTTTTCCTACTATCCAGTCTAAACCTCCCCTGACACAACTTGAGGCCATTTCCTCTCATCCTATCGCTAGTTACCTGGGAGAAGAGAACAACACCTGCCTCACTACAGCCTCCTTCCAGGTAGTTGTAGAGAGCAATAAGGGCCCCCCTCAGCCTCCTCTTCTCTAGACTGAACAGCCCCAGTTCCCTCAGCCGCTCCTTATAAGATTTGTTCTCTAGACCCCTCACCAGCCCCCATTGCCCTTCTCTGGACACACTCCAGCCCCTCAATGTCTTTCTTGTAGTAAGCGGCTCAAAACTGAACATGGTACTCCAGGTGCAGCCTCACCAGTGCTGAGTACAGTGGCACAATCCCCTCCCTACTGCTGCTGGCCACACTATTCCTGATACAAGCCAGGATGCTGCTGTATCATGATTTCATATGATGCTTACAGAATAATGCTTACATTGTGCCTTAAACCATTAATAATGTGAACTGCCTTAGCATCCACTCTTGCTACATTATAGGTGGTAGTTTGGCACATTGACAACACACCAACCATGTTCCTTTATATTTTTTTTCCTAAACGGTAGCAGTTGTTGAAACAGTTAAAGACATAGTTAAGTCTGAGTGTAGGAAAATGATTTAATTCCTCCATTTACCAGGTAATTGCATGGTTGAACTTATGTCTCACTGAATCATGCCCCACTGAAAAATGGTTTGGCCCTTGAAACAAAGTGGGCATAAAACATTCTTGAAAAAAGGTTATTGATGTAGAAACTTAACTAGGAAGTCTCTCTGGTTTGAAAGCATCAAGGAGTGCAAGTTTTCCAGGACCATATACTGTCAGTTGCTGAACATTTCCAAGGATGGAGACTCCACAACCACTCAGGGCAACCCAAACCAGTCATGTCAGATGCTGCTAGTCCTTATCGTCATGCCATTTCCCTGGATCCCCCCATACATCTCTTGTACTGGTGACCCCAACACTGAGCATAGCACTCCAGATGTGGTCTCACCAGTGCTGAGCAGAGGGGAAGAATCACCTCCCCTGACCTAGTGGCAGTGCTCTTCCTAATGCAGCTCAGGATGCTGATGGCTTTTTTTTGCTACAGGGGTGCGTTGCTGCCTCATGTTCCACTTTTTCTCCTTGAGGACTTCCAAGCGTTTGTCTACAGAGCTGCTTTCCAGGTGGCTGGTCCTCAGCCTGTACACATAAGTGGAGTTATTCCTCCACAGCTGCAGGACTTTGTTTCCCTTTGTTGAACTTTGTAAGGTACTTGTCAACCCATTTCTCCAGCCTGTCTCAAATGGCAGCACAACTCTCCGGTCTATCAGCCACTCCTCCCAGTTTTGTATCTTCTGCAACTTGCTGAGGGTGCACTCTGTCCCAACATCCAGGTCATTAATGAAGAGGTTAAACAGTGTTGGCCTCACTATTGACCCCTGGGGTACAGCACTAGTGATGGCCTCCATCTGGACTTTGTGCCTCTAATGACAGCGCTTTAAGCTAGTAATTTCATCCTAGAAGGCAATCAGGTTAGTCAAGCATGATTTCCTCATCATAAATCCATGCTGACTACTCCCAGTGACCTTCTTGTCCCTGATGTGTTTGGAAACGGCTTCCAGGATTATTTGCTCTATCACCTTCCCAGGCATCAAAGGAAGCTCCCCTCTGTCCCATTCAGCAGTAGGCCCATATTTTCCTTGGCCTTCCTTTTGTTACCGATACACTTGAAGCCCTTCTTGTTGCATTTTGTGTCCCTCATCATATTCAGCTCCAGGTGGGCTTTGGTTTTCCCAGCCCCATCCCTGCACACTCACTGTGTCTGTATTCCTCCCAGGGCACCTGACCCTTCTTGCACCTAACGTCATCTAATTCGTAACTGATACAATGGGTGTGATCTGTACCTTCCTAAGCATTGCTCCTATTTTAAAACAGTGTTCTTTAGACTAAATCTACTTTCCCAACAATTAAATTCTCATCTCAGTTGAGTGAGGAAGATAGATGTGATCGTTACTGTGACATATTTAAACACAGAAATTACAGCGATAAACTCTTCCAAAATACTTTCTAAACACATTCTGTATTACATTAAAGTACTACAGCACTTGCACTACAACTGAAGCACAAGCTTCCTGCATGGAACTTCTTGCCAGGTTGCCAGGGGTTAAGCATAACAGGAAGCTAATGCAAAATCTTAAAACCAACAAGCATAGCTTACCAAAATTCAATGGAGTAAGAAATGGGAAGACAATGCATACTAGATTTAGGGAATGCAAATTCAGAATTAAAGGTTTGAATTTTCTTTTCTCTTAGGCCTAACTCCTCTTTTTGTCACTGAGACTCTGAAGCCTAACAGTAGGACTAAGTGGGAAACGCTGTATTTAGGACTAGTCACCCTCCTCTGCTGTACCCTTTGGGTTTTGCATTATGTTTCAGAGAATCCAGACTGCTCAAGAATAAATTCTTGCTATAAAACCAAGTAGTAGTCTATCATACATCTTTGCTATTTAATATATAACTGACTCCACTAATCTTGAAAATACCACATTACTGAGATAAAGGGAAAATAAATTTCTTGTCCAGTGCCCTGAATTCGTAAATAATTCCATATGTATATTATACAACAACCAGAAAAAATTACTACTATTTTTAATATATTTTTCTAATGTCAAGAAGCTAACAAACATTCACAGAAACATAAAATCTTTAGGGCAACTTTTAGATAATTTATTTATTTTCAAACTATATATAGGCAGATAGATAAACAGCTAAACTGTACTCTCTCTTAATCCCTGCATTAGCTCTAATAGGAGGATCTAAGAGCTTTGATTCACAAGCAGGAATGCCTTAGATGCCTCCAGTTACTGAAGTCTCTTGCAATTACTGAAACAGTCCTCCACAAGCTGAAATCTGATTTGCCTTAAGATATTAATGGGCTCTAAAATGCAGATGTTCAGGAACTGCTTCACAACCAGCTATTCCATCTACATAGCAGATGCACAGCAGATTGAATAAGTATACAATTGATGGTGAGCATGTGATTTTTAAGTTTTCAAAGACAAGTATTAAAGCCTTCTTCCATTATCTGTGTTGTGTGACTGTCTATGTGCTACCCATTTTGAGCAAGACAGGTGTTTTTTTTGGTAGCATTGATAATACACCTGAAAGCAACCACACGAAGAGACAGTAAATCATCTGATAATTAGTGATGTGCAGGAAAAGTGATTGTGTTTCAAACAGACATAAAGAATGAGTATGCATGTTAAAAAAATAACAGGAATTTACTAGTTGTATTGGAATGCGTGAATTACTGAAAATTCCTAATGTTTTCTTTCTCTTCTCTCCTGCAGCTCCCTGCTCAGGCAACACTTACTTCTGCCATAGCAACATGTGCATCAATAATTCTTTAGTCTGCAATGGCATTCAAAACTGTGCATACCCTTGGGATGAAAATCACTGCAGAGGTGAATATGGAGCAAAGTGTAGCCTTTATGAACTAGGCTGGTCAGTTTGCCTTTCAAGGCAGTCATGAAATGTCTTTTGCCTGGAAATATGCTGAAGACAGCTATTCTGCTAATCTCAGGAAGGTGTTACAAATTTTTTATTTAAACTCAGAAGACATGTAAGCATCCTGAATATTGATCTTACTGCTTTATAATTAAGTTTCTTGCTCTTCAGCATATACTCTCTGTTTTAAAAGGATGTCGGCTTAAAAGGAAGCAGAAATTAGTATTTGCCAGGTTGCACCCTATTCATTTCTAAACTTTAAATGAAGCAAGGATTGTAGGAACAGGTTAATACCTTTTTACTAGACAGAAAAAAATAGAGCTGAACAAAGACAAGCCTTCAAACACAAAAAGGCCTTTCTCAGGGCTGAAATAGAAGCAACAATCTTCAAATACAATTCTAAAACATTTGTTTTAAGTTGTTAATCACAGACTATCTCAGAGGAAATGCAGCTGCTGCATATGGTGTGAGAATGGGTGGGAGGAAGGAGGAATTGTTAGGAAGCAAGAAGTAATTGCTTATGGAAAACAGGCACATGTAAATCACTACTTCTTGAACATGGGGTAGAGGCTTCTAGAACATGGAGTAGAGGAGTATGGTTTAAACCATCACAACTACAGTAGAGGCTTGTTTCAGTATCAGGTTTTGTAGGAAAAATTCTCATGATTTGAGGAATTTGTTACTCTGCTAACTGTGCTTCACCAATAACTAAATTTTCAGAGTTGGAACAAAACCAGTTTAAGGTTAACAATTTTTCTGGCTAAAATAAAACAATAAAACCACAAACTTGAGCTTGGGTTTTTTTAGACAAAGAGAATGGCATAAATAGGCCAGAACACAAAACTACTGAAAGATTTAAATACATACTCCATTTCAAAGAGAATTGACCCTGCAGGAAGGGTCAAAACCTTATCTACAGAAAATCTTGAAATAAAATGGCTTTTCAACACACAAATCCAGCTTAAACTTGTTTTAGTAAATAAACATAAAAAACCCTACTTTGAAATTGCTTTTTTGGGTAAACAAAAAAATTCACACCACTAATAAATACTCTGATGCAAGGTATATTATGAAAGCTTTCCAGTTAACAAAACTGATCCATAACTCCCAAGTTTTCAATAGAGAAATAAGTTTCCTCTAAGCAATCCTTAGCTTTGATAATACTCAGTGTTCCCCCTCTTAAGTGCAATTTCTCGATCTCTTTCCCATCTCTACTAACTGCTTTCTAGAGTCTTGCTTAGAATCCACAGTTCACTCACGTAGTGCAGTATTTTAAAAAATGCATTCCTTAAAAAATGTATCGCAATGTGAAGAAAGCGTCTTTCCCAATACTTGTAAATTGCTGTATCTGGTGCTGAATAACCTACCATGTTTTATGTGGAATACAATCCAAATTCTGCTTTAATACTTGCACAGCAGATAATTAAGAGACAGCTGAAGACTGGATCCATATTCCCAGCTAAAGTAGACTGAAGGAAGACTGATGCAATCAAATGAGCTATACCTAGCCTTCAAAAAAAAGCTTCTCACCAGTTGTGCTCAATTCCTGCAGGCATCCAAATTTCTCTTTTAGCTCACATCGAGCTACCTAAATCTGAGCATATTGTGACGTACCCTATGCCTAAGCCCAGTGACAGAAAAAATGATAGAAAAGTCAGATGTGTGCAATTTCTTTTAATAGACTGAAGAAGACATCACCTTTTGCATAACAACTTTTTGATTGGAATATCTTCTGATAATAAAGAAACCTAGATGCAGATGAGACAACTGCCATAGCACTGAAATTCGTACCTCCTACAAAGTATAGTAACACTAAGGTCTAATCTAGGCAGGACAAGGGGAGATACATTTATACCTTTAATGTGAAGGAAGGTAACTCAGAGTAAACAGTCTAAGAAGTACAACTGTATTTCAGATACAACTTCTTGATAGCCAGTTGCTCGGGACTCTCTCTAGTATACAGATTGTTTCAAATAGCATATGATGGTATATAACTCTCTCCATGCACTGTGTGGGGAGTACTTAGATGCATAACACACATATCCAGGTGCCAGGAGCCAGAAATCGGAAAATAATATGCAATATTTAGGCTACTACATTTTCTTCTGCATAGTCTTAAATGCTTTTCTCCCCCATTAAGATGTTGCAGGGTCTCAGTGTAGAATTCTTTTTAGTCCCCTAGGACACGTACATTTACAGAACAGAAATCCAACTGGAAAATTTTAATCTTCAAATAAGAATTTTAAGTATGGAAAATCATCTTGTTCTGATGCTGCCATCTTGTGCGTTTTCATATGAAGTACTAGCCAAAAGTGCCATATAATTTGGGTTGGTTGGTTCCCCCTTGCCTCCCTCCCCTTTCTTTTTTCCAACTGACTTGATTAGTGGATGGTTAAAACTGGAATACAAGTAACAGACTTACACAATAGACGCAGTCATTAAGTTTTCAAAAGGTGTGGAAACAAACAGTACAGTCAACCTGACATCACTATGATAATATTTCACTTTTAAAGAACCAATGCATAATTTTAAATCTAAGTTTGCTTTAGCTGACATCAATGGGAACGTTACCAGCAGGACGAAACTATGGTAAGAGAAGCATCTCATCTGTAGCTGTCTAAACTCCTGTTTAACTTGTGGCTTTTGGAGTATGAACTGATCAGTATAGGTTCAGGATTGAAGCCACATCGCAGCTGAGTCGGCATGCACTGGCCACAGTGTTCCACCTGGCACTGAATTATCATATGGTAGCCACTGATGCAGACTGGGAATGAGACTTGATGAACAAATGCACAGATCCAGTATATAAATCCCGCTGACATGCAGGGCTAGTCTCCAGTGCCATTAAGTCATTTAATTAATACAGCACTTATATGGCAATCACAATGCAGATTACTTTGTTTTAATACATGATCAGAGTGTGGAAAATAATAAAAGCCTTATCATAATCCTAATTTTTACTTTACAGAAAAGAAAAAAAATGGATTGTTTGAACAAATCACCAAGACTCATGGAACAATCATTGGCATCACATCAGGGATAGTTTTAGTTCTTCTCATCATTTCAATTCTAGTGCAAGTAAAGCAACCTCGCAAAAAGGTTATGGCTTGCAAGACTGCTTTCAATAAAACTGGTTTCCAGGAAGTATTTGATCCTCCACATTATGAACTGTTTTCACTAAGGGACAAAGAAATTTCTGCAGATTTGGCGGATTTATCAGAAGAACTTGAAAACTATCAGAAAATGAGACGCCCTTCAGCAGCTTCCAGGTGCATTCATGACCACCACTGTGGCTCCCAGGCCTCTAATATAAAACAAAGCAGGACAAACCTCAGCTCCGTGGAACTTCCCTTTCGCAATGATTTTGCGCAGCCTCAGCCAATGAAAACATTTAATAGCACATTCAAGAAAAGTAGTTACACTTTCAAACAAACGCATGACTGCCCTGAGCAAGTCATAGAAGACAGGGTGATGGAGGAGATTCCATGTGAAATCTATGTTAGAGGAAGAGAAGATACAGCACAAGGTTCACTATCTATTGACTTCTAATTTGCTATTGAAGGTGGTATCAGTGTACATACAAGATGCTTGTGTATAATGACAGTGTATATATTACAAGTGTACTATATGCAGTGTGTGAGATGCACACATTTTTAGCTTATTATACTTCATTTAAAAAAAAACAAAGTCTTCATAACTAATTCTTGCTGAAAAATGATGGACTTCCTCCCATCTTCCGAAGCTACCTATCTAGTGGAGGAGTAAGACACTATTCATGGAAATTATAAGCTAAGGATATTGGAAGAAAAAAAAGCAACAACTACTAATCATTGATCACTGAAAACAACGACTACTCATATCATTTTCTCTTCTTTAGATGTCTGGTTTTCAAGACAATTTTAATACCTCAGTTACATAAATAAAAGTAGTTAAGTGCACCACGTGTATGTCAACATAGGTGTCTTATTGTATTTAACAAATTGGAAGTAGAGTTAGTGTTAAGTGCCAGTTAAGACTCAAGAATTACGTTACAGCCATCTGTTTCATCTTGCCTACAATTTATATTGCCTTTAATTATCGGTTCCTCACTCTATGCTTTCTGAGAAATAAGTGTAAAGGGTTACTGCCTTTTAAAAATACTGAGTTATATTAATTTTAGTACATTTGGAAATATGTAATCTTTGCAGCTTTTGGTTAAAACACAGTTAAGTACTTAGGTTATTCTAGATGCAGACTTACAACAGTTTTCTTTCAAGAAGGTTTAGGGTTTTAAGCTATTTTGCCATATATATTATAGATCCATATGGCTCACTGATTTCACAGCTCTGTAGTTCAAAAATAATTTTGTTCCTCCATTTTCCAAGTATTTACATAAATAGACTGTACTGTACATTTGTCTCCTAAGATAAGCCTTTTACTCCTTATCGCAGCCAATCTTCCCTACTGAAATCAGTGATGATACTTTTAGCTCATGTCCTAGTTGCCTGAAGAGAACTGCTCTAAGGTCTGTGTGATTGCCAGATATATGAAGATAAAGAGAAATCACAAAGCAATTCTTACTAACCCTTATAGAAGCTTTCTCGTGCCCCTTGTTTCCACTTGCAAAACTGCACATTTCATACCTTTTTTAAAATGGTAGTTTGGACCCAATTTTAAAATTTTTACAATATAGAAAAATTTTTAAAATATAATAATTCTCACTGTGGTTTTTAAACTTTTTATATAGTTTGATACTGTACAGACTATTTATTAAATCAAAATCTAGCACCTGTACAGCAGGCTTGTTCAGTGTCCCGATGAGCAGGTCTGAATAACGTGCAGTGGTTGCTGCATACATTGCAATTTGCCAAGAATACTTAATATGACTTCCACATTAGCCTACATTTTATTCCCTGGTTTGTTTGGGTTTATTTTGGTATTTTGTTTATAGCAAACCTTTCACAAAAGGTGACCTGCCAGTTCGCACTGGGCATATTTACAAGTGTATGTAAAACCATAATGTTTGTTGTGCCGACTGTAGTACAAAAAAAAAAAAAAAAAGACCCTAGCAACTGAAAAATCTTTTCTTTAAAATAAAAGATGAACAACAGCTGTATTCACGGATTCTCATTAGAATGACAAAAAAAAATTTTACAAATGCTTAGAATGTTAGAAGTTTAAGAGGGGGAGGAAGGGAAAGAAAAAAAAAAAAAGGGAATTTAGTATCTTCAGTACTTCCCAAATTCAAAATTATCCCTGTCAGATGTCTAGAAAGAACTTAATCAGAAGCTTGTAGATCAGACTCCTGAGGCCGCATCCTGATATCAGTTTTTATACTGGTCCAAGAACGTATTTCAATTTGAAAGAATGAAAATGGGCACTATTTTTAGATGCATTTCATGCAGAAGAGAAGTGTTAAAAAAATTTAGTTAACTTTTACATTTAATATTTAATTAAAACATTTATTGACAGATTTCATTTACTTCTCATTGATTTCAGTAATAAATATCTCACCATGACCTATATGATACAGAATGTTATTTGTGACGTTCTGTTAGTTCCAGATTCTTTCAACAAGTAATACATAGTTTTACACAGGTCATTTTTGTCTGTGTAACTCTTATAAGGGCTAGGTTAGCATGATGAAGTTTTAAGGTATATTTGTCCGTGCGTTAAAAATAACGTGATCCCTATTCTTTCCCAAGTTATATTGTCTTTGAACAGTAAACCTGTAATAATAAAACAAATAGCAAGCCTGCAATGCCCAAGTCTGTGGAGAAAAGGGGGAAAACTCTATTGAAGAGGTACCCAAATGGCCTGAAAAATATTTCAGTCTCATTTGTAACTTTTTGATTATGTGCTCAGAATGCAGCTGCTTTTTGGCTACCCCAGAGCATATAGGTGAGCTCCCATAACCAGTCATGTCTTCTGTACGTAAATTTTTCCAGTATCCCCAAGCTGAGCTCTACGAGCTTTGCCAGCCGCCACCCCCACCCCCCCC
>Ga0065711_1044167_pt1 | contig 14268 bp, 5 predicted proteins | sample Hoacrofraction12_FD_59098 | JGI IMG/M metagenome (GOLD analysis project Ga0065711, IMG submission 59098) | Hoatzin crop microbial communities from Cojedes, Venezuela - Epithelial fraction 12 v2 (version 2) | ecosystem: Host-associated > Birds > Digestive system > Esophagus > Crop | place...
TCACCAGGGCAGTGTAGAGGGGAAGGAGAACCTCCCTCATCCTGCTGGCCACACTCCTCTTAAGGCACCCCAGGATGCCATTGGCCTTCTTGGCAACAAGGGCACACTGCTGGCTCATGGTTAACCTGTCATCCATCAGGACACCCAGGTCCCTCTCCACAGAGCTGCTGTTCAGCAGGTCTGCCCCAAGCCTGTACTGGTGCATGGGGTTATTCCTCCCCAGGTGCAGGACCCTGCACTTGCCCTTGTTGAACTCCATCAGGTTCCCCTCCACGCAACTCTCCAGCCTGTCCAGGTCTCGCTGAATGGCAGCACAGCCTGCCAGTGTATCCGCCACTCCTCCCAGTTTTGTATCATCAGCAAACTTGCTGAGGGTACACTCCAACTCTTCATCCAGGTCATTTATGAAGAAGTTAAACAAGACTGGGCTCAGTACTGACCCGTGGGGGACACCACTAGTTACCAGCCTCCAACTAGACTCAGCACCACTGATGACAACCCTCTGAGTTCTGCCATTCAGCCAGTTCACTATCCACTTCACTGACCACTCATCCAGCCCACACTTCCTGAGCTTCTCTAGGAGGATGCTATGGGAGACAGGGTCGAAAGCCTTGCTGAAGTCGAGGCAGACAACATCCACTGCTCTCTCTTCATCTACCCAGTCAGTCACGCCATCATAGAAGGCTAGCAATCAGATTCGTCAAGAATTATTTCCCCTTGGTGAATCCATGCTGACTACTCCTGATAACCTTCTTTTCCTCCATTTGCTTGGAGATGACCTCCAGAATAAGCTGTTCCATCACCTCTTCAGCGATGGAGGTGAGGCTGACCGGCCTGTAATTCCCTGGGTGTTCCTTCATGCCCTTTTTGAAGATTGGAGTGACACTGGCTTTCCTCCAGTCCTTGCGCACCTCTCCTGTCCTCCAGGACCTTTCAAAGATGATGGAGAGTGGCTCAGCAAAGACATCTGCCAGCTCCCTCAGCACTCGTGGGTGCATCCTATCAGGGCCCATAGATTTGTGGGTCTGGACTGCCTAGAAATATTTTGGCTTTCCTAAAGACTTGAATTATAATAATATGGTAGAATAAATGGGTGAAATAAGAACCTATTTTTTTCTGACGTTTAAATTAAGACTTTAAATTTTAAAATTTTTAAGATTTAAAAAAATTAAGGTTTCTATTTTGTTCATTTTACAAAGGTCTATTTATGTTCAGTAGAGAAAACACATTATTCAAGTTAGCCACACACAACATAGAACTATGAGTCTACCACCCTAAGAGAACATTAATCCTACCTGTATAAGCGATTTGTCTTTTTTTCCACATAACAGTCTGAAAAAAAAAATAAAATTGAGGGTTTTTCGTTATTGTTTAATGCCAAGAGTACCAAGCTCAAGATGCTAAGGGTTGTCCAAAAATGTATTTTGAGACAGCCCCTTTCTTGAAAAGCTCAAAATTTATGTAAACAAGACAGGAATTGGAATGGGAGTTCTGCCAATAAAGACTTATTTGCCCAGAGTTTTGCAAAAATTTTTACAGTGTTTAATTGCTGTATTGGTATCTAATCCCAACAACAGCTCTGATCTAAAATCAGGAACAGTAATAACTAAAACTTATATTTTACATTTCATCGAACACTGAAAATAATTAAAATATGTGTCTGTGTGTGTTTTTGTGTGTATGAATGTCTGCAATCTAAAAAATTATGCTGATAGTCTTACAGAATACCATATGTGAGGGACTTTTTTTTCTGTCTCATTCCAGAAAGAAATGTTATAGGAATGCCATTTTCTTACGAAAACCCTGCGCTTTCATTTCTTGGCCCAGGAAGCACCTCCTGCATGAGGCCAGTCAGAAACAGTAGCTTGGAACAATAAAATGTGTGGGCCAGAGACAGAAATGCAACATCTCTGAGGCCATTATATGTCTGTCACTGTTACTGAAACTGTCCAACATTTTAAAAATGTTTAAGGGGGGCTAACAGACAGATGGCAGACTCACAAAAGCTTCATTTTGCTAAGAAATTATGCTGGAGAATTTGAAAAATGTACCAGACTCCAGTGTCATGAAAGATGGTTATTTTTCCTTTGGTTTGAGTTTTGAATTAAGATGTGACAGGAGCTCAAATCTCACCTGAGTCTATTCGCATATTCCAAATCAGTTTATAAGCCCTGCATGGGACGTCTCCTAAGGGTTTGCTTATCCCAGCTGAGATTCTGTTGGGCTTTACAGTGCATATATGAAGTTACCTCCACTGATCAGGTCCTGGCATGTCATCCATGTCCAGCTGCAAATGACTCAGTCTGGTAGTCATCCTTCAAACACTTTAAAAAAGACTATTTTAAAAATCTGTTTGCATTCAGAGCCATGTCCAGGCACAGCCTTATAGCTGATAGGCATGAACTTCAAATAAAGCACCAGCTCATCTTAATAATATTGCATGCTGTGGAATTGTCTACTGAAATTTTAGCAGTGCACTTGAAATGTCTAAAGGGTATGATATACATAATTTCAATAAGCTGGAAGTATTGTAGAGGTTGAATTGGAAAGTGATTCACTCCTGGATACCCTTACCATACAACACACTGCTGATATATCAGGATGAAAGAATTTGTGATTCAAATTAAAACTTGTTTCAAGTAAAAGACAGACTTTATTGTTGCTGAAACCTGAAGATCGGTAGTTTAGCTATGACAACCCAGCCAGATTTTGTTGTGAAACATATGCAATAATATTAAATAAAATACAGGATTCATGCTGTGTATTCCTGACTCTGTAATAGAAGTGAGGGAGGGAAGGGAGGCAGGGGAGCAGATACAGGTTTAGCAGGCATATGTTCCCTCCTGCCAAACAGGATGCACACCAATATGCTCCCAGCGTAGAAAAGGCTCAGAAATTCAAGAATGCCTAATCAAACATCAAAAGAAAACATCTAATGTCAAAGAGATCTTTTGTCTTTCCTCACACCTCTCAGGTGAACAGCTAGGGAGCAGACAGGAGCGTGAACCGTCATTAAGATCGACGCACCGTCAGGGTTTGCTGGTGGAGTCTCTGCTCGTTTATAGCACAGTAGCAGCCTCAATACTGGAAAAGCATCTTAATCCCCAATTGCCTGACTATTTAGTTTTCATTTCAATATTAGTTTCAGGCAGAAGGATTACATGGATATTGCTGTCCTCTACTCACCCTAACCTACAAAACAAAACCCTGTGTCAAGTAAACTAAGGAAACCGCAGTCCGGTGTTTTTCATAGAACAACAGGACCCTGTGGGCTGGAAGGGACTGCTGGAGGCCATCTGGCCCAACCTGCTGCTCGAAGGAGGTCTGGTTATAGCAGGTAGATCAGGGCTGTGTCCTGCCGTGTTTGGAATCTCTCTGAAGATGGAGATTTCAGAACCTGCCTGGGCCCCTGTTCCACTGTCTGACTGCCCTTATAATGGAAATGTTCTCACATCGCATCAGAATTTCCCTTTGCACCATTTCATGCTCCCACTCTGCCCTTCTGAGGAGCGACTGGCTCCATCTTTTCTGATCAAGTAGGTGTAGGTAGCAGTGAGATCTGCCCTGAGCCGTCTCTTCTCCAGACTGGACAAACACACCTCTCTCAGCCACTCCTCATACACTGTGTCCTTCAACTCCATTCTATCACAGTAGCTCTGAGCTGGACTGGTGCCAGCGTCTATCTTGTACTGGGGCCTTCTTGCACTTGTACTTCACAAAACTGTCCACAGCACTCCAGCTGTGGTCTCAGTAGTGCCCAGAGAGAGGAGAGGGATCATCTCCCTAGAGCTGCTTGCTGCATCCCAGGATGCTGTTGCTCTTCTTCGCTTCAGGGGCCTGCTGCTGGTTCATGTTCAACTTGTCTGCGAGGTCCTCTCCGACCAGCTTTTGTTCAGTCGGTCAGCCCACAGCCTGTACTGCTGCATAGGGTTATTCCACGCCAGGTGCAGCACATTGTTTTTGCCTTTGCTGGACTTCATGAAGTTTCCCAGCCTGTTCCCCAGCAGGTTCCTCTGAATGAACCTGCCCTGCTCCTTCACACTGAGTGCTCCTACAGTCAGATGTCCAGATCATTAATAAAGACATTGTACAGTATTGCCTCCATTACAAACCCTGACAGCAGCACCTAATAACCTGCAATCAATTGGACTTTATATTGCTGATCACAATCTTTTAAATCCAACAGTCCAGACAATTTTCAGCTCACCTTACCATCCAGTCTCTAACTCACCAATTGACCTATAAGGATACTATAGAAGACCATGTCAAAGGCCTTGCTTAAGGGAAGTTAAACAACATCCACTCCTCATCCACACTGTCAGTTATCTCCTCACAGAAGGCAATCAGGTTGGTCAGGCACAATCCGCGCTGAGTAAATCTGTACTGGCTGCTCGCAGTCATCTTCTTGTCCTTCACATAGCTGGAAATTACTTCCAGGAAGATTGGTTCCCCAAGCTTTCTGAGGACTGAGGTCAGGCTGAGCAGCCTGTAGTTCCCTGGATCATCCTTCTTGCCCACCATCTTTCCAAGACAATCTTTGGTCTAAAGGGTGTAGGGAGACCAAAAGCTGCTAAGTATCCACATCCAAAGTTCAGATCTCCAAAATTCCTGCTTGCTTTCAACTTACCTCTGAGGGCATTTAAAACTACCAGTTTTCATGAATACTTATTCACAGGAACATAGAAGCCACTTCAGGATAGGTTGAAAAAAAACCTAGTTTGGACAGTGCCAAGTAGAAAACTAAAAACTCACTTCAACAAACAAATAACTTCCCAAGTGCCTCCCTTTCCAGACCAAACTGAGTATGTGAAGTAGGCTTCACAGAACACAGCTCATTTCCTTTCACTAGGAAGACTGGTGATTAAAAGTCTCATGTAAAATGGAAGTTACATAGATTAGTTTTCCTCTTCTGTCTGAGGAAACCAAAGCTGTATATGTCACTCTGACCAGAGGTGTGTCTATCCTGTTCTTAAAAACCTGCATGGACAGAATTCCCTTGGCTTCCCAAGGCAATTTGCTTTACTGCTGCACGGTTCTCTATCTTGTGTTTTCACCTTTTTTGTGACAATTTAAGCTTGTGACTTCCTGTCATTTCCAGAATGGAGAATAATGCATGCACTTGCTTTGGTTTTCCTTACCAGCAATGTAAGAACCACTTTGATCGTCCTGTTACTCTTCTGCACACACTCTAAACTTTTAGCACAGTGTCCAGAGCTGGATACAGCCAAGTCTCCACTATGCTGAGCAAAGAGGAAAAAGTCTTTGACATACTATAAAAACAATAGCCTTGTTTATGCATCCTAATTTGTAGTATGCCTTTTTCATAACAACAGAACATTGCTGACTCACATTCAATTTGTCACCTACTGTAGTCCCCAGATGATTTTTGAAGGACTGCTACTAGCCAGGTGTCCCCGTGTGAGACATGGTCTTTTCTCTCTTTGTCCCTCTCTGTCTCTCCATTTGGGGGATATTCTTGGGTGGACAGGGTGCAGGTGTCTCACGGGTGGTTGCAGGGAATGCCATGTTTGTTTTGAAATGTTAGAGATGCAGTTCTTCAAGAGGGAATTCAGGCTGTGGAACCCATATTACTAAGAGGCCTCTGTACTCGACAGTTATGAATTACTCACCCAGCTCTCTGTAATTGTAATGCCTCTCTCACACCACAATTTTCCTGTGTTTTGAAAATAAAATTTTCAAAAGGTCTGAAGACTCAAAGGCTCTGCTGAAGTGTTTGGTGCCCTTTGTGGAGATCACCATTTCCTGAATCACAAAGATTGGACTCAGTTATCTGCTCTTATAGGGGTAAGCCATTTTGGTGAAGTCCCCATGTGAGTTGTTTTCAGCTCTATTCACTGAAACTTTAATGACACAAAGAGAATTATCAAAGCTGAAGGTCAGATGAAAACCAGCATACAAAAAACCTTCTGGATCCTCTGACTTTCCCTTTGAAAGAGTCACATTTGACTCACTGTGAATGAGTGCCCACATGCCCAGTTGAAATGAATAGTAAGTGCCCTGTTTGTATTTGACCTGAAAGTAAAATAAATTTTGAAGTGTTAGGAAGCAAGGAACATCAAACAGCCTGAGAGTTAAATACCTTGCTGCAATGGCCTGAATTGAATGTGACCCAGCAAGGCTTTGTCAAGAGCCAGAGGATTTCTTTTAAATTAGAAAGTTATTCTTGTGCACAGTACGCACACAGTGTGAGAACCTTGCTCCTCAAAAAACCCATCTGGAAGCACCCTCGTTAGCATTTTACAGCAGGCTTTCTTTAAATACTAACTGGAGAAACTCTTGTCCTAACAAGGGGCATGCCTGGGCACGGACGTGGACCATTTCGGCACGGCTGACCCTTTCCCAGGCACGGGGAGAGAAGGTCACGGGCAGGAGACAGGTCCCATCTGGGAGAGGCAAGGAGATGGCTGAGTGCCGGCCCAGGAGGACTACCTGCACGTGGAAGGACGGCAGGAATCACCTGTCTTTTCCCTTGGCTTCTCTCTGCCTTCGGCCTCCAACATCACCATGCAGCAGAGAAGTGGAAACGGTGTGGAATACACTGGTCTGCCCCGGGTTTTGGAGGCACTCGAGTGATTTATTTCGGTTTTCGATTCTGGGCACTCCAACGGGAGCTGTGAGGCGCGTTGGCACAGGCAGAGGCCTGTGGGCAGCCCGCGGCGGGGCTGTCCCATGCTCCCTGCCTCTCCCGGGTAACGCTCCCCCTCAAGGCACCCAACCAAAACAAAACTGCAGGTTTTTGTTTGTTAGTTGTGTTTTTTTAAATGAAGCCAAGAGCTGCAGTGATGTGAGAGGCTGAGCCGGGTCTGAGCCACGATTTAATTAAAAGAGCGGGGAACAGCGTACCCAGCAGACATAAAAACTTAAGTAGTCACAAGCTCAGAGGCAGTGTCCCCTGGAAAAATCATTTACAAAAGGGATAGAGATTGTTTAGAAAATGAGGCCAGTGAAGAAATATGCTGGTAACTTAGAATCATAGAATCACTAAGGTTGGAAAAGACCTCTAAGATCATCAGGTCCAACCGCCAACCCACCACCATGCCTGCTAAACCGTATCCCGAAGTGCCACATCTACACATTTTTTGAAAACCTCCAGGGATGGGGACTCCACCACCTCCCTGGGCAGCCTGTTCCAATGTCTGACCACTCTTTCAGTAAAGAAATTTTTGCTAATATCCAATCTAAATCTCCTCTGACACAACTTGAGGCCATTGCCTCTCGTCCTATCACTAGTTACCTGGGAGAAGAGACAGGAAATCAGCACATACCTAAGAAGAAAGTGGAAAGAAGAGCTAAAACGATAAGGCACCTGGCACAGTTTGCATGTGCCCACAGGGCAGCAGGGCGGGCCGGGGGACTGTGGGGTGGCTGGGCAGGACACAGCCATGAGCCGCCCTGTGCTGGTCCCAGCTGCTTCCAGCTGGTTCCAGACATCTCCAAGGCCCGCAGGGGTTGCTGGTGCCCACTGAGGAGCAAAGGGGGCCAGGCAGACAGCCATGGCGAGGAGGAGAAATGGGGAACGGGGAAGATGGGTGGAGGTGACAGAGCTGGGGACATGGCCCAAGGCACACGTTTTTACAGGACAAGGCACAGGGCCAGGCAGTGTCCTCTCACCTGCTAAAATCGCACTGAAGGCAAAAGCTTCACACACAGTTCAAGTGACAGTGCCGTTGGTCCTAGTCAGCATATATTTTTCCCACAGGCAGCAGTAATGTGGGTGTGTTAAAGCTGTAATCATGTTTGAATACAATTTTTGAACAATCCTCTCCAGAAGCAGGATGATGGCCACAACTTAATTGTCATCATAGAGCTGAACACAGTGAGTTTTCTCATCATTCAGTCATAAAAAGTTCAAAGAAATACCCCAAATTTTAGCATTTATCGGTGTTGAATAAGATCTCTAAAATTTTTCAAGGTCTGCTATCTCTGTTTGGTATCCGCAAAGAGACCCACTGGAGTCTTCAACTAATTACTAATTATTGGAGAGAATATGAAGAACAACATTAGCTGCTTGAAAGTTGCTGGGAGCAGGAAGGAGAAGGGGAAAGAGGATCAAGAGTTTCCATAACATCTCATGTGCTTCCACGTACACCATTCCAGAAAAAGTTAAATATTGAATGTTGTAAATGCTGCCATAGTCCCATGAGGTACTCCTGCTACTTACACATTACCAATGGATACTGTACAAAGAGTTAATATTTTTTTTGGTTCTTAAAGTATCGTGACAGTCCAAAAAGTGCCCAGAATTGCCAGCCAACTGGCATGATGCTAATGTGGGTTCTCCAACTGTGCAGCTGCTGCCCTAGCATCCTCTGTTATTTAGATAGAAATAGGTGCATATATTAATTACTTCAGCAGGGAGATTGCAAGTTTATGACAGTGCTTAGGGGAAGCCCAAATGCACATGGCATTTACACAGAACAGCAGAAAAGGTAGTGTGCAATCATGTCTCCTTTTTACTGGTAATTTAAACATACTCTTGTAACCTGGGCACTCTGACATACAATGAGGTGAGTGGAAATGCATTTTTAAGCTAATGCATAGGTTTAATGCCTTTAAATGGTTTTAATTACCTCTCTTTACAGATTTTTGGCATGTGTCAGCGTGAGTAAATAATGTCTGCAATGTCCTGCTTGCTTGCGTCTCTGTTACCCTGCAAGGATGTTTTGCAGGTTTCCAGACCTGGCTCCCGGGCTGCCACAGACTACCCAGAGCACGCGTAGCAAGAGACTGATTAATATTGACCGCAGGTAGTGCTCCCCGCCGCACCAGCGTTGTGGAGGCCTTGACAGCTCCCTGACCCTTGTCCCAACACCGTTCCCTCCTGTCGGCTCCCTCCAGTTCTGCTACTTGAACAAAGCATCACAGCAGCATTGTTTACTGCAGAAACTCAGCCAAGGAAGTCATAACAAGACAATAGACATATAATCTGATAACCTTGTTAGCTTGGTTGAATCAGAGCTCCTAACAAGTAGAAGAGTTTAGTAAAGTGGAATAAAAATATTACAATATTTGTTGTCAATGGCTTTTCAGCTCTGTCTTTGAAAATGTAGCATTTCTTGTGCTTTTATTTAAGATTAAAGCTAAGCTCAAGGACACAAAACAAAACAACATGAACAAGGTCAGACATGACTTTAAAAAAACCACCACAACAAATGCTAACTAGAGCAAGCAGACAGACTTCATTGTGTTCAAATAGCAGCAAGTAAAACTATATAAAAAGATATGAATGTACCATTCCAAAAATCTCAAGGCAATAACAATCTACAATGCACTGTTTCATGTTTTATTAGGACTAGGCTGTGACTGTGCCAAAAATCCTAAATGAAGAGCAACCTGTATTAGCACTGTTCTGTTAGCAATTGAAGAGCGAATCGGCCACCCCAACCATGCCAAAGCAGCCCCAGCATCACCCACTGCTCCTCTGGGAACACAGTCTGAGCTTCCCAAATACCCCCCTTCCCACAGCAATTTCCCTGATCTGACTGGTGCCCCGCAGCGGGAAGCAAACCCGAAGGCAGCACTTCCCACACCACCGCCACTCCTGGGCCACGCTTCCCAAGAGAGCGTGTGTAGCAGTTAGTTAACAACCAACAAATCATAAATCATGTTTTTCTTCATCTGTGACTATTAATCTTTTCTCCATTACCTAGCCATAATGATTGTATCTTTCATTTTAAAGCCTTCTGGGTCAAAGTTCATTGAAGACATTTATAAATACTTGAACAAAAAGTTGTATGCAGTACTAAATAATGTCCGTAATAGCTAGAAAGGGAGAATGTATTATCTGTGGTCTTGAATTTCTTTCCCTGGAGGAATAATATGTCACTTGGGATATGAAGGTCATTTTGATTGTACCATTTCCCAAATGCTAGAGAAGAGTCGCAATGTGAGATGCTGTTCATTAAAGTGTGGGTTGTTTTTTTTAATTAAGGGAATGAAAAATAATGAAATTGGTAGCATTTATTCTGTTTTTAGGCAAGATGAGCAGAAAAAAAAATTACCATATGTAAATAGTTGGAAGAAACCCTGCAACCCAGATTTGTCAGTCTTGCAATCTTTCTGAAAGTAGCAGTAGCAACTAAAAAGTAAACTGTTTCTAAGGGAATCTGCCGAGCACTGAGCTCTCCTGAAAATCAGGTCACTTGTCTATGTGCCAGAAAATAGATTTAGGGATCTGACTTCAGGCAACCAGTCTTGAAAGTACAGTGAAGAATCAATCTTGAGAAAACTTACTGCTCCATCTGTACGGTTACATCACTGTAATTTTCAGTGTAGGCGCTCTTTTCCTAGAATAAATTGTCTTGTTTATCTTAGGGAATCTGTCTTATGAGCTGCTTTCCCTGGCAGAAAACAGTTGCAGTTATACTAGTAGGTCTGTGGATTTTTTCTATTGGAGCAGCCAGCACAGTAAAGCCATGAATTTTGAGTAACGCTATATTTTTAAACTGCAGTTTTGGCAGTATAAGAATAACTCTTTAGAAAGTCCTGCTGGCATGACTGCATTGGAGATCACATTTTTTACCACTTCAAACTGTGCTACCTGTGCTAGCAAGAAAGTATCTGTGTGCGAGCAGCCGGGCAGGGTCCTCCGCTGTATCAGACGGGAAGAGGATGACGAGCTCCAATCTCTCAGTTTCACATAGCCAGAGAAGGCAGAGGAAATATCCTGTGCAGAGCTGTAAAGGATGGAGAACTGGACTTAAACATCTCTGATTCTTTAAGCAAAGGGGATAAACATTTCCTGAGACGCTCCTTCGGAAGGCAGCGTGGGGCTGCGGTTAAGAGGGGCTGAGTGGTGGCCCTTTCTCTGGTGCTGCTGGAAGGCAGCTGCCAGGGACGCGGTGATATAGGTACTCACAACTGGACTGGACAAGGCTTGAGAAACCTGATCTAACACAAATAATTAGTCTGCTTTAAGCAGCAGTTTGGACCAGGTGGCCTCTAGAGGCCCCTTGCACTTTAGTTCATTTTAGGACTGTGTAGTGAGCCAGTTCTGGAGAAAGAAAGAGGGAATTAGCTAGTTCCCTCTTCTCCCCCTCTCCTCCACTGTAAGTAGGATACACCGATGTGCAAGCAATTGTTTAAGGCTCAGGAGATTATTCTGACCTATAAAAAAGCAGCTACATAGTAAGCATTTTGCTTCACATATTTCTTCCTCAACTTCATAAACAAGTCCTGAATGCTCTTCCTATCTTTAAAAATATCTTTGTTTAGCAGTAACCTTTAAGGCTTTTTATTTATGCCCAGTGGAATACTCAGAATTTTCCATGCTGAGTACATTACTGAAGCCATATTTCAAATCACAGCCCTCAGAGCTACCAAGAAAAAGGCTCTTGGGGGGGGGTGTTTTTTTCAAAGATTGCAAAAGACTTTAACAGCTTTTTTTTAATAAATACAGCTGCTGCAAATTCAATACTACTTCACTGGTACCCACCTCATCTTATAACTGCAGATAGTTTTGTTGTTATTTATGACATCAAAAGGTTTTCCATTTTAATTTACACTACTTTTCTTCTGTGTAACACTATGGTTGTGGCCTTGAGAGGCATCCAGTTGTGCTGCAGTGGGTGAGATATTAAGGGCAGCACAGCAGAAATAGGAATTAGCACTAATTCCTATTTGCTGTGGTTTTCCACAGAAATGCAAAAGCAAGACTTACTGTCTAAGTGATACGCTGTAGCTTAATGGGATTGTGGAGAGTCGTACTGCTCCTGCAGTGTTTCACTGCAGGCATCTCGGAACAACACCTTTCCCGAGGGCTGAACCCCTCAGAGCTACTTGTGCTGTAGTAAACAATTTTATAAAACTTTTATGAAGCTAAATAAACAGTTTACTGCTTTATATTTGAAAAGCATAGCATCATGCTCTTGTTTCAAGCTATCTTCGTAGCAACAGCACTGTTCTGACAGTGCTATGCCCTGTGTGTAAAGCTTTAGGTGCGCTATTCTCCTTACCGACTGCAGAAATACACACGACTTTCAGAAAGAGAGTTACTTACAGAAAAGAGGATTACTATGAATAAAACCCGACATTGTGCTGAAAACAGACCTTCTATCTTTAAAATAGTGAGCTGTATCCTATCATACTTTGTCAAACTACAATTTAAAATTAGTAGTTGTTATTTTCATGTCTTTGCTGATTCCAGGAACTGTATCATTTATTAAAATATGGTTTTGTTTGGGAAGTTCATCATCTCTCCAAATGAGATAAATTTAGAAATAACTCTTCATTAGGAAAGGATAATATTGTCTTCTGATAAGTAGTGCAAAATGTGGGCTTGCTTTTTTATCATTTGTGGGATTTTGTTAAACTTTTAAGCTCAGTGAAGAGAGTTTGCATGTTGTGTACATTGCTCCTTGCTTTTTCTTGTTTTTTCTCAATCCATAGTAACCTGGGCTTGCAACCATTACCAAAGCACAACTAGCTGAGTTGGAGATGGTGTGCAGTCCTCCACTGATTCTCTCATCGCCGTGTTTCTGAAGCCAGTTCCTCTGAAACCTCTTCTGACTGGGCCAGGCTTTCACAGCACCAGCCTTCCCGTCTGAATCTCCATGTGCCTCTGAGCAACAGTCCTCTCCTGAAGATCAAGAGCCGCAAGCACGGTCCTGATCCAGCAAACAATGTAAGTACGGATTTAAAGTGAGTGTTACCAGCTTACCTGATTTGCTGATGCCTGGAACAAAAAGGATGAAATTTCTGCTCCAGTAAGCAACCTTTTGAATAATAGACCTGAGATCTGTCTGAAACCATGCAACCACTTGCTTAATTTCTGCCACTGAAAGGTGTACTCTGGGTATTCTACAATGGTGCTCCAAAACCTTGTAGAATATGAGAGGCTTTAGTTTTGCTAATCATGCATGATATGAAAGATTAACGTTTGGATAGCTTTTACTCCCCTGAAACTTCTATTGAGAAAGAATAATTTTTCACTGAAGTGTATTACCTAGGGTCAAAATAGTTTCATCTTTTAGAAAAATCCTATAGAATTAAAAGAAAATAAGTGCTTTTTTCAAGTAATTCTTTAACAGAGCTACAATGTACTATAACACTGTAGCAGATATTTTTAAGATTACCGAGAGTATTATTTATTATCCAGTTCAATAATATTTGTCATCAGTCTTTGTTTAATACTAGCAGAGAAAACAGGATTCTTCATTTCTACCCTCTGTTTCCCAATTAGTGAAGTCATGTGGTGAAACAGTATACCTGCATGATTTTCACAAGTTCTTTCTTACTGTATTCTCTGATCTTTCAAGCCCTGTGTGATTTGATGAAATATTGTTGGTTTTTTCGTTTTTTCCAAGGTGAAACTTCAAATAAAATAACATTTACTATGTCCTTGTTTAATGAGCTATGCTTGATTTGTTAATTAACATCTTAATGAATTTCAGATGAAAGAACAAAAATTATTTTCAGCTTTGAATAGAATTATTAGGGCTGTAAAAGTAGATTTTCAAAAGCATTTTAGAGTTACTTTTTGTATTTTTATTTAATCACCGGACGTCTACTGCAGGTTGTGTCATCCCCTCCAGACTTCACAAAGGTGCTGAACACTCATCTTGTGGATCTAAAGAGGAGCTGGACATACTTTGCACATTTTCTTCTTTGATGGCTCAAGACATGCAGGCTGATCTTGTCACCACCTTCTCAGGAAGCACGTAAATAAAATTTTTGCATACAGTGGCCATTTGCTCCATTAATCATATTCAGAGGAAGGTGATACTTTGTAGTTTCTCCTCCACGTTTCTTTCCATCATTTTGGCTCAAGGTAAAAAAACAGGCAGCCCAGAATTATCTCAGATTTCACCCAGGAGTTTCCCAAGATTGGTAAGCAGATAGACGCTACTCTTGTCATTACCAGTCAGAGAAACGAGTGTCCGCTTGTGACATTATTCCTTCTCCTAGTCTGAGCAACGTTACGGGTACCAGAGACAATTGCAGGAACCCTGATCATCTCTTCATCTGTCAATATTTTTCTATGCCTCCCTGATTGCTTCTCAAGGCCCTGTAGCTCTGGCGTGCCTCAGCCTCACAGTGTTCTGTTTCTCCATGTAGAAGTCTTACCCTCGTAAGCCATTGAACTTCCACTTTCAACTGCATCCTCAGTTGCTCCACACTTCACAGAATCACAGAATCACAGAATCACAGAATAGTAGGAGTTGGAAGGGACCTCTGTGGGTCATCTAGTCCAACCCTCCTGCCGAAGCAGGGTCACCTACAGCAGACTGCACAGGACCTTGTCCAGGC
>Ga0065711_1044168_pt1 | contig 14267 bp, 9 predicted proteins | sample Hoacrofraction12_FD_59098 | JGI IMG/M metagenome (GOLD analysis project Ga0065711, IMG submission 59098) | Hoatzin crop microbial communities from Cojedes, Venezuela - Epithelial fraction 12 v2 (version 2) | ecosystem: Host-associated > Birds > Digestive system > Esophagus > Crop | place...
CTGCCCTCCTCCCGCTAGGCCGGCCCCGCTCCGGGACACCGGCCCGGCCCCCCGCTCCTCCCCGGGGCCAGCCGCCGCCGCTCACCCTCCTTCTCCTCCTCCTGCGGGGAGGGCAGCGCTCCGTCCCGCCCGGCCCGGGGGTCGGCCGGCGCAGACAGTGCTCCCTGTCCCGGCGAACAAGACCCGGGGTGGGCCTTGGCGGGCCGCGAAGCAGCAGTGCAGAGGCCAAGGAAAAGCGCCGGCGCTGCGCCGAGGTGCCTCGGCGGCTGTGGGGCAGCACGTCGCAGCCAGAAGGAGCACCGCCAAGCAGGAAAGCGCAGGGAAAGGGAATTCTCACCACATTCAGGAATCAAGAGACGCTGCCTCTATTTCTGTGGCTTCCCGACACTGGAAAAAAAAAAAATCATCTCTGCGCCTTTATTTGTCCCTTTCCACCTCGGTTTTGTCTACCGAGCTCTTTGGGAACACGGAGCAGCTCTGACGCCGCATGAAGAGGTTACTGCGCTACAAGCAAGATCGTTGCAGAGCGTCCTTCTTGTTTCCCAACCAGCTTTTAATTAATGCAGTACACACATGCACGCGCACAAACCTGGAACAGGGAATTGCCTTTTTTTTCTTCTTCTTTTAACATTGATATTTTATATAAATCTTTAATTTCAAAGAAACTGGCAGCACTTCACAAACCACAAGCTGAATCTTGTCAAGTAGTGAGAACTCTAATCTGGATCCAGAAAAATAGCTATGCACATGCCCGACTCCGAGCGTATGGAAGTCGGACTGATTTGTAGGCTCGAAGCGTCCTATTCTTCCAGCAAAGAGAGCTGCAAAGAACACCCTTGGCTACAAAAGCAGCCGGGCAGGACCGACGCTGGTTAAACACCCTGAGTGAAAGGCAGCAGAAAGCCCACGGAGTTGAAAGACCCACTTTTTCCAGGTGTCATCCGAAAGACTCCCACTACACAGCACGTGCAACTCTGCTTTCCTCAAAGGGCTGAACCAGGTGCTGGCGCAGACTGTACGGCCTGCGAAGTGACGACAGAGCAGATACAACCATGCACCAGCTGGCAGGGTGAAGACTTCCCAGAGATAAGGGCAGATTTAAGTATACGGGCAAATTAGCTGTAAATAAACAGCAGAAAATGATGACTCTGCCTATCAGAAAGGGAGGGCCTGGAAGAGCCTTTCTATGGGAACACCAGCGACAAAACTGAACAGGTCAGACTTTGTCAGGCATTAACGTGATGCGATGCATGTAACAGCAGAGGAACGAATGTGGTGACTCAGCCCTATTTCCCTCATACGACCGAATTTTGGCCTAGAAGGCCTCCCTGCAGCAGACAGGCAGGGACTGCATCTTCCCTCACGCCTCACCATAACTGCCTCTGTCACTAGCTCCGGTCTTCCACCCTCCTCGTCTTCTCATCTGCCTTCCCTCTCCTCTGCTCCTCCACGGACCGTGACACCCCATGTTTTCGGCAGCTGCACAGCTGAGAGGTGCGTACGTGCTGGCCAGGGGACTCCTCGCCTGCGCTAGCCGGCAAGCCGGGGGAAGGCACGAGAACCTCGCTCGGGGACCCAGTGACACCATGGTGTCTCCTGACCATCCAGCAGGCCAAACAAATTGCTTAGTCAGGCACACATGTCCTGCAAGTCATATATGGTTTAAGCCTGGTCTAAAACTTTCTCCAGCTCCTTCAGTCTGCCTTTTTGTCGCAGGCTTCAAGAGGCGACATGCAGCTGCACAGCCACCACCCCCCTAAATCCTGTTGCACTCCTCTGTATTTAGTAGGCAGGGTGCAAGCTGCGCCGCCACCTGGGAATTCATTTCTGTGCTAAGACCTTGAGAACGCACTGGGGCTGCCTCGCTCGCTGGAGCACAGAGGCCGCCTCAGAGGTGCAAAGAGCTGTTTGTCGTGTCCCACTCATTCCTGTTTCTTCCGTTGGGGACTCGCCATGGGGTTTTGACACGAATCTCCCGTTGGTCACAAGATGACTCAGGAAATTCCAAGTCTCCCAAAGACCAAAACGAATGCACACAGGGGAAGACCTGACACCAATAGGTAATAAAGGAAATTACTTCTGGTAAAGACCTTCAGGAGCACTGTATCAGATTCTAGTAATTACAGATGCTTTTAAAGTTCCCTTGATCTACGTTGCCTGTCAGCACCATTTTTTCCTACCTTTCTTCCTGCATGCGCATCTTCAACATCATGGGAATCTCTCTCTATCACACAGCTAGATTTCCTCTATCAGGGATCTGAACTTTGGCCAAACCTCTCTGTTATGAAGATAACATACCTTCATTACCTTCTTTGTTTCTTTTCCCTCCCTTTCATTTAAATATAAACAAGTTTTGTAAGAGACCTCAACTGAAACTCTCAGAAAAACCAGCAGATTCCTCACTGCTTCCTTGGGTAGAATTGGCAAGAAAAATAAATAAAAAAAGGAGGTAAACAGTTTAGACCAAAATTTTCCTTCCCATTAGCATTCACTGCCTGTCCTGTCTCCAGCATATCAGCCAGGCATGTCCCTGGCAAGACAGAAAGCCGGCAGCAAGGGGCGAAGGGAACTGAACAAGAGAGGAGTTCAGGATGAGCCATTACGAAGGAACAGAACAGTGACGTGGGATGGATGGGCTTTGATGAAAGCAAGAGTTGTCCGGGGCTTAAAGAAAGGGTGCTCCAGGGCACAGATGAGTTTCAGTTTATATTGCTCCTTTTCTTCCTGTGAATGCCTTTTCCAGATCTGCTGTTTTTCCAGCTTTACCCTGAGTGAGGCTCTCGTACATTTAGTTGACTGTGTTTGTGCCTAGCAGAGGATTGATTTGTTTCTCTGAGAACAGTTTATGGTTTTGTTTTTTTGACCTCACTTCTCTCATTCACAGCCTAGCCCTTAGAAAGGGTCTTTCTGTTTAACTCTGATGTCACTTTCCCAAGAGAAACGGCAGGCAGCAAAGCAGGAACTGCCATTTTAGAAATAAGGAAGGCCCAGATCTTTTGTAACCCTGAACCTCAGCAGAAGGAGAAAGAAAAGGATAAAGTTAATGAGATGGGAGGAAGTGTAAATTGGTTTTAGTGATGGATGACGCAGTTTACTAACAGCTGATTCTGGGGTAGAACAGGCACTTAAACTTCTTCACAGGTAGCAGCAGAACCTGGGACTAGAAAAGACAAATAATACCTCATACCCATAAAGAGAAGGGTAAGGCAGGAACCTTACCTGAAACCTTGGGCAAGGGCAGAAAGATTCAAGTGGATCCTGGTTTTCCAAGATACAATCCAAGCTGTCTTGCTCACCAAAGCCAGGCTTTCACACAAACTTCTGAGCTCACAGCATCAAAGTCATTGCTTCAGTAACGAAGTCACCTTCAAAGCGTTTTAGAAAAAAATATGCATTAGCGTATAAAAGCTGACGAAACGACTGGACAGTGCAGTTTCAAGAAGCATGGCATACAGTGGACATGGGATTGCTTAGTCCTGCAAATATCTATTTCACTCTTAAGGGCTCTAACAGTTAAGGAATGCCATTTCAAAACCAACGTGTCCTAGAGCAGCTTTGCACAGATAGTGATACCGTTGTCCAGATGTTCAGGAACAGGGGTCAAGGAAGCATCCACAGGCACTCAAATACTATGGCCGTGAGTTTAACATCAAAAAAAAAAAAAAAATTTAAAAAGTAGCATGGCCTTACTCGGGATGGTCAGAGTGTAGTTTTCAGTTACAATTCTTTCTTCTGAGTCCATCCCTGTGACTGGCCGCGACTTGAGTCCAGTAGGTCTCTTCTTTAGGGTATTTTCACTCAGCCACTGAAGAGTGTTTGTAACCCTATCCAGGAAAGAGCAGTAACCTTTTTGGCAAACATTTCATTACTGTTTGTAGATTTGTAGTTCTGAGTACATTTATATATATTACTGAACAGTGTATGTTTCAGAACAGTCAAAAGCTGAATAGTGACTGCAAAGCAAGGTTAATTATATGTTTTTGTTCCACATGAAAGTTGTGGGAATTCATTTATTAGCAGAAAAGTGCCACAGGAAAGCAAGGCCATGTAAATCAGAGTCTTGCGATGCTGCAGATGAGGATTAGAATCCACTGCACAAACACATCAGAAACCAAACTCCTTGCGTGTACTTTAAAATGCACAGTGAGGGAATACGCATCGCGTTCTCCTTTATGGCTCGCATAGCTTCTTAAAACAGATGACAAGCACGTCTACGAAAGCAATATGGAACCATGCGGCCATATCTAAGGCATGTGATTTCACAAAATAACAGAACAAGCTAGAGAAAAAAAGGAAAACGTGGTGGTATTTTTCCAAACCCAGCTGGGTGAAGACAAGGTAGCTGCATGGAGCACTGTTCAGAGCATAACAACATGCCTTCCCTGGACTCCCTAGGACTTGCAGCCCTTCCTTAGGATCCACACAGTCATAAGCCTTACGGGGCTCAGCAAGCTTATCTTCCCTTGCCACCACAGCAGCTTAAAAGGGATGTACAGGAGCAGATGTCAGATGCCAGGCTCAGTCCTGCTAAATACATTTCTGGCCAGAGGGGAAGGCAGGGAAACGGGCAGATCCCCAGGTCAAGTACTCACAGTGCCGAGACGCAATCTTAATCACAGCTGAATACGCAGCTCCTTCATTCCCCTTCTTTTTTTCTTATTTTGATAAGCAGTGCAATAGTTCACCTGGTCTATATTTAAAGTACCAGGACAGCGCGTGTGAGTTGGCAGGCACCGAGATGAACTGGGCAGGTCAGAGTTACTGTTTCACATTCTGCAAGCACAGCCAGACATCACCGCATCACTTTGCCTGGAAAACACAAATCAAATGCATCTCAGCAACCTTACCATCGTCCAGGGGCTTCTCATTTACTTTCATTACATTTGTAGACAAGTTTAGATTTTGGGGAACAAAGCAGTGCCTCTGGCAGTACTCTCCCTGTTCAAACGCCCAACAGAATGTCTGAAGTGCTGCACAAAGACTAACCCTACCAGCATCGCGGTGAAACAGGCAGAGGACGCAGCCTCATTTCATCCGTGGGGAAAGTCAGATACGTTTTGGGAGGCAGCGTCATCGCAGAGCCGGGGGGACAGATAGTCTGAGAACCCAGCTATGGTCTAGCACTACAGTAACCCAGCTAACTTCATTTTGGGCCCAGACTTGGAAGAGACTTTATCATGGTTATACAGTGAGCTGGTGTCAGCACTGGGATTTGCCCTGCTCATGCTGTTTATCAGCACAGCCCCACTGCCTGAGAAGAGGAAAGACACTTTGAGTCTGGGGCCAGTTCTACAGAGGCCCTGTTCACAGCCTTGTTGTAGACTGAAACAGTCAACTCTGCTGTGTCTAGCCATGCCCCGTCTTACCCCAACCCCCTTTGCTCGAGAGGAGCAGGCAAAGTCCCACTGGAGCTGTCACAGCCTACGCTTCGGGTGTTGTCCATCCCTCGGTGCTGAGAATGTTCACGGGGGACACGGAGCAGAAGGGTGGCAGGAGGCTCAGGGCCCACGGTTCCTGGAGAAGCAGCATGAGAGGTGGCACACCCGTCTGAGCTGATGCTGAAGGTTTTATGGGAATTGGGTAATCCGAGATCTTAAGTTGCTCCCTAGTGCACATTTAAGCAGCTTTTTCTCACCATCACCACAACAGGACAGGCTATGCTTTACCAAGGCCACGCAGTACTCACAGGAATTACAATATTGGTGAGCTAGATCAGCGATTTTCAACCATTCTCTGATTTGGAGGTCACAGACCACAAGGCAAGATCTACCAAGCTCTGGTACGGGGTTTTTTGTTTGTTTGTTTGGTTTGGGTTTTTTATGTACCCTTCATCTAGTAACTTTTAAGTATCAAACACATAAAATCAAGTTTGGTAGATACAGCACTGAAAAAAAGGTGGTGAAGTACATCTGGAAAATTAACCCATGTATCTTTATGGGTGGAAGAAGGACAGAAGAGGTAAGACACGTTCTTCTGTTATAAGGATGACTTGAAGTATGAAGAGTTGCCTGAGAAAAAGCCACAGAAACCAGCAGTTTCAGATAATCAAATGCAAGACCAAACCTCAGAAAAGAACGATCCCAGCATTCACCATTCTGTAAATCTGACTCTTTTCCTGCTAGAAACAAATTCTAAGCAGAAAAAGACACTAAAACAAGAAGGATAACAGACTTAAAGGTAGTTATATGTGCCCTGGAGTTTATAAGGAAGGAAACCTCGTATAGATTTACATCAGTGAGAGATGAGCAGTGGAGAAAGAGAAAAAAAAAAGAGAAGTAGCAGAACCAACATATTTGGCTTTAAACAAGCTTTTGAAAGACTGAATCACAGAAGCCTGAATATAGCATTAATTCACATCTCTTTTGACATAACAGCACCCACATAGCTTGAGCACTGGCTTAAGAATTGTGAAAAAGGAATAAAAATAGCAAATTACAGAGCAGGGAAAGGTACTTCATGTGTTTAAAATTTATCATGGCAGTGCTGTGTTAGAGTTGATCTCAAGACTTTCACAGTGATCTAGAAGAGACTGTAATTGATGAAATTATCAGATGACACAGAGAGACATTTTGAATAGCAATGAGGACAAGGAAACAATTCCAAGAGGTGCAGAAAATAAGAAATGGTAAAAAACTACCAAGCCCTCAATCTCTAAGCCACAAACCTAGTGAATCCTGGTTTCCTACAGATTACGTTTTTATATCATCGCCACACTGCATCTCGCTTGGCCTCATGCTACAAATCCCCTTTCCCAGTTCCTTCCCATGTCTCCACACTTCTTGAATCTCCGTATTTCCACCTACATTCACCACCTGTTTTGGCTGGGGAGACAGAGCAGATGCTGTGGCTGGTTTCAGAATCTATCCTGCCTGGTATATTTTATTGTATTCTTTACTTCAATCTAGCTATCTATAAAAGCTTTTTCCTAAATAAGATTCCACCTTTTTGTCCAGTATGCTCTATGTATGCGCAGATGAGCACTGGTTTGTGGACAGGGTAAGACCAGGGGTCTTCTCAGTATTTCTGAAAAGGGGAACACTTTCTTTCCTCTAGTTAGTCTCCGATTTATAGAAAATTTGTGGAACACAATATTTTACTCTATGTTTCTACCAAATTTAAACAGCCCAACAAGTTCAAGAAGCAGTTAAGAGCAAGGTCGGTGTAACGTTAGGGTGGTGTTTGCCATGCTCATTGCATAAAGAAAGGAAAGCTCTGTGAGAAACACAGCAGGCAAAACTGCACCTAGAACACTGCAACTGTGATCTTGGCAGAAAATCAGAGCAAAGCATGGGACCTGGGGGACAGATTTTGGAAGCCCTTAAAAGGGCTAAACCCCAGAGCTAGCTTCTCAGATGCAGCCAATGTCCCTTAGGATCCTCCTTTACACCCCCAATCCTAGATCTGACTTGCACTCGCTTTAGCTACAGGCACACCACAGAGAAACCTCAGGACAATGCCGCATCTGTGTAATGCCTATAAGAATGCAGAGTGTGGCAATATGCTTGCCAAGGTGATTTTTTTTTCTCTAGCAAGAGTCTTACCTTGTCCCATACCTGGCTGAGGAAGATTTATCTGGCTTCAAGAACCAGTCTCATAAGCACTTTAACTAAGGGATAGTTAAATAGGGATGCACTAGCTTTCCACGGGGACAGAAGGAGATGAACAGGGCTGGAGGGAAGGAGTTAAAGGATCTTTATCATCCCCTCCCTGCCTTAGCACGTGGTTGTATCTTCTAACCAATAACACAGGTAGTTGCACAGCACCCCATTTGTGTTCTGGCTCCCAATATCTGCAAGCACTAAGGAGAGAGAGAGGGATTATTTAGCATTGATATGCACAGAGCAAGCTGGGATTTGAGCAAGAAAAATGAAATTAAATTAAACCACAAAGAAGAAAACATAACCTGAATGGCGGCCCAAAGCTTCCTGCCACTCTGACGTAAGAGGCTCTAGAAATCTCTGAGAAAGCAATGCCGTGGCTCGGAAGAGCTGCCAAGAGTGGCCACCAAGGCAGGGCAAGGGCGGCCCAAGGTGGGCACGATGGGGAAGGCCAAGGCTGTGATTTCACAGTGGCAAGGCAAGAGGGATAAGGTGAGCTGTAGGGAAGAAGTGTTGATTCGAGACTGCTTAGAGCTTCTGGCCCAGATGTTTCAAAGTGAGAAGACTAGCCCACAGCGGTGACCCAGCTTTAGTGCCTGCTGCGCTCCTGACTCCAGGGTTCAACAGCTTGTGTGCTCAAGAGGAGAGAGAAGCCCCTGTAACATCAACAACCCTGCAGATAAAACAAGAGATACTGATAAAAGAAGGCAGCGGCCCTTTTCCACGCTTTGAAATAGTTTTCAAGTAGTCAGGGAAGTCAATCCTATTTTATCCATCACCTGCAATGGACTGCAGGGAACATGCTGAAACGGGGTGAGTTCTTCGACTCAAACGAGCTGTGTAAAAACTGAACACGAGCCCCAGAAAGGAAAAAAGCCGTTTACTTTCCCCTTTCCCTGTCTCATTCTCAGGTTCTTGACAGCTGACCTGGGCTCACATAAACTAAATTTATACAGTAATATTAACCCAAACAACTAATCTATGGAACTATCTCTCCGCGTGGCTGTTCGCCTTGTGAGCAAATATGGCTGACCATGAATTCTTACTCATTCTTCATGTCGATCATGCTGTTTAACAAAATGTTTTTACAGATGAGATTGTGTCTTTGTGTCCAGGTACTCCAGAATCAGCAAAATCAACAGCATACTCACTGATTTATCTTTGCAGTTATACAAAGGCTTATACTTTCATCTCCAGACAAGGAGATTAGCCAGTAATGTTCTCAAACCCTTTTTCCATTCACAAAATTTAAACTTTTTACAAGAAGGGCTTTTAGAAACACACAGTGATTTACCAGCTGGTAGAGCTCAGCAAATAGCAGGAAGATTTGTCCACAAGCATTCTCTGAATTGGAGTGAACTGTGACTCAGCCACATTTATTAACCTTCTGCTTTCATTTCCACAAAAGCTCACACCTTTGGGATCTCACTGCTTTTCCACTAGCAGAAAGCATCATAAATGCACTGAATTCACTGTGGAGTTACTACTACCTTCATCTACTGAAGATCTGCAAAACAAGTCTCCTTGGCACAAATGCGCAAACGTGTCTAAACAGCTCTAACAGTTGCAGGTAGGTCCAGTTATCAACTGCTGAAATTAGCCAAAGCGTTAACTTCTAATGGACCTGGTGTTGCTGAATTCATGCTTCTCACTGTTTTGTTACCCAAGTGGGTCAGCCAGAGCAATAGCAACAACTCCATACAACTCACAGGACCAACAAATATGAATCATAATACATAGACTAAACCACCTGTCTGATTCTGATAAACGGCCCACTGAGCTCCAGCTGAAGCCTGCCCACCAAGCCCAGCGAGCTTTGCACGAGGCCCCATCTGAAGGGCGTATTAATGTGAATGAAATATTACATGTTATCTTTCAAATGTATTTTCAACAAGAATCGAATATTCAGCATTGATGCCTATTTGAAGAACCATAAATCATGGACCCCACTAAAAGATGCTTTAAAAGCCCCAGATCTTTGAAGTAAAATACACGTAGTGCCTTCTTAAGTTGTCTCCAGTTTTTGTTTGCTTTCTTGGAGACATAAGGATATTTTCATACTTTTCTCAGCCACTTCGAGTGCTAAAACATACCTTAAAATGAAAACAGCAATTCTTTAATACTTAATCAAGCAACTGAGTCTTTAAAGAAAAATACAAAACACCATGTGAGCAGCTATATTAAATTAGTTCTTTAATTTGGAAGCGTGCATGCTTGTGTTAGACTGAAATCATGATCAAACTTTCTAGAGTCCTTAAAAAAATTCTTCTCCTCATACAATCAATAGAATTAAGAATTAAAAGATGTCCAGCGTCCTAAGTACTGGAAGGAATTATGAAAAGCATAATTCCAATGCTTTTCCAGGTTGCAGAATCACAGGCAGTGATGTGATCTAATCAAGCATTCAATTTCCAACATATTCTCTTAAAAAACTTCTGTCTGGGCCCACTTTAGACCATTCCTGTACTGGTAATTTTGATGATTATGAAACATACACGGCGTTTTGGCTTAACTAGAGCAACCAAAAGGTTCTACTGGGCCACACCAAACTCATCTAGGAAAAAATTAAAGTGTAGGCTTTGTTCTAGGCATACAAGCAGTGCCATAAAAATAATTCGGATTTAAGCACATACTTCACATTAAACGCAAATGCTCAACTGTTTTGCTGGATCAAGAGCTGTAAGTCTTAGTGATGCCATGGTTTCTATGACAACTAAGTGTGATATTACATGGAGGATTATGATTTAAAGGAACACTATTACATCTGGCCTTTTCAACTGACGTGGCCCTAGTTTATCCGGTACGTACCTTGTGTACGAATCTGCTTGTCTTTGTGGAATAACTGAGGCCAGGACCAGCAGGGGAAGGCCTCAGCAGACCAGGCTGAAAGCGAGCAGAGGACACTGCTCCACTCTCTATTCCTGCAGACTGCAAGGAGAAAAAAGTATATTCAGAGACTCGGGGCTGCACTATCCTTTCAGGCATAGCTGCAGCTCAGGAGCTTGCTGACAGCCAAAGGGTACTGCAGCTGTAACCCAAGAAACCAAGAGCCAGGCAGAGAGCGGCAGTGCGGGTGCTGTGAGCCCACGCTCCCTCCCTTCAGAGCCCTCACAGCCCTGGTGCTGTTCCCTGCACCCACAACCTGTCCTATGGGGCTGGCTCCATGCGCCGTTGAAGACTTGAGTGCCTGTGAAATTGCTAACAAAGCTCTAGTATGAGCAGGTCTCACCTCCACAGCCTCCTTCCTCCATCCCAGCAGTGATCTCTGCTGGTTCGCTGCTCCTCCCGGCCCCGAAGACTGCAGAAACTCCACTTCACCCTTGCTTTCCGATTAACTCATTCTCCATTTGGCTCAGTTGTGAGCATGTCTGATCTCTTGGAGACGCCTTCCAGCTAGCTCCATGGTCCTCGGTGATCTCTACAAACATAACCAGAAAAGTATTTTCATCCCTTGAGAGTAGGTGCCAAAAGCAAATACATACGACTTCATACTAAAAGCTGCCCCAGACTAGCTAGTTTGGAACAGGGCAGGAAATACCCAAGAAGTAGTAACCTCTCTCACTGTTAGTGTAGTAACAGCAGCCTGCTTGCTAACTGAGAACCGTTCAATCCACGCCTGCAGACCTCCAGCACCTGGATGGCTGCAGCATGTTCTCAGCTGCTCCCATGCTGTTGCCTACATTCATCGTGGCTAGCTGCAGCCATTTTGGGTAGGAATATTGTTTTCTCTGTCTCTGCCTCATTTCCAGAGAGCAGCCTGGCTCTCGGGCCGCTATGCATTCAGGACATGCCAATTCACCTGCTGCTTTTACAGGCGAATGAGAGAGCCAGGGCTGCAAATTTGTTCAATGGCCCTTTTAAGGATCAGGCTGGCTTGGTAGCCAACAGCTCCCTTTAGATTAGGATAAATGCTTTACCAGGGAGATTAGTGTCACTGCACTTGTGAGGTCACGATATTCCTTACAAATAAAATCTGTGACTATAAATAGCCAGCACATCTCCCATCCTATGAGATTATGAGTTTCTTCCCTGCAAAACAGATGAGCTCACCGAGAGAGAATTTTGTGATGGCCAGAAAGCTTCAACATAAAATTGAGCCCATCATCATTAGTCCAATTAAAGCTCCTTTTTATACCAGTAGAATAATTGATGCGCTGATAAACTGCATCAGTTCATTGTTACTGCAATATCCACAGCTGCTCTGAACACATCCATGTAATTGATATGGCCCACTGAAATGTTTCTAAATGAGTTAACTCTTCCAGGAACCAGCCAGATTTCCGAGGGACTATTTGCTTATAAAATCTCATGCTTTTTGTTCTGTGTTTCTTTTATTTACAGAGACATTAAGTCCAATCAGGAGCTGATCACACACAGCGGAGCAGAGCATAATACAAACGTCGCATGCTATTACTGTAATAGAAGTTGAGCGAGGGAACCTGGCCTTGAGGCTACTTTTCCCATATAAAAAAAATACTTCACCTAACCTGCACCACTCTGACAGAACTAGGTTAGGGAGAGACTATCTGTGCAGTTACATCAGCAGAGCACAACGCACCACGAGGGATGGGAGGAGGGAAGCTCTTACTCAGCAGCAGCCAGAACCGCGTCAGGAACATGACTGAAAGGGCCTGTTTTGGCACCACGCTGAGCTGCGAGCCATCATTTCAACACAAACCGGGTCTCTAGTGTCCCTGCTCTTTTTCGGTGGCATCGCCCCCCTCGCTCTGCTGCAGGTGCAAACAACTGCACAGCTCCCAGGGCAGCTGAGAACTGAAACCTTGTTTAAAGGGCACAGCTGTAGCTACAGTCATCGGCCTCCTGCCCTGCTTTCTGGGATAGGGGAGCAACATTCCCAGCAGCCACACGACATCTCTCTAAATGCCTAACTGTACTGCACGTCCAGGAGGAACAAATCTCTCAGGTCAGCCTCTCCCTACCCTGCTTCAGGGGAAGGGTGGTGTGGAAGACAAGCCTGCACACATTTCTCAGGGGGGTCAGAGCTTTTGTTGTCAGCTCCAATTAACAACCCCAACGAAAACTGCAGAGCCTTTTAACAGCTTTGTTAGCCTTCTATGAGAAAACGCTTGAACTTCAGACTTACTCATCCACAAATCTCATTTCCGAATCCAACATTTTGATTTCATGTATTTTCTGCATCCTGGAGATACAGGTTTTCTAGCAGCTGCAGGTACTCATGCAAAAGCAATCGCTCCCGCATGATGCCTGCAGCGTTACGTGAGAACTTCACAGTGCGAACTGCACCTTCCGAGTTTCCTCTGAAAGTTAACTCCAGGCAGCCGCATACCAAGCAGTAACGCTGGGTGCTGTATACGCATCCGTGGAGCTGCAGAGAGAATTTTTTTTCACACCTAAAAGCAGTCATCATATGCCTACAGCCTATTTTGGGGACTAGGCAGTGAATTCTTCTTGACCTAAACAGAGCTTTTCACTTGTTCATTGCTATCTGCTCCTGATGTTGCCACTAGAAATGAAAAAAAGGCAACTCTACGTTTCCCATGCTGAAACCCAAACTTCTAAAGAGTTCATTTTGAATTGTGCCTCAAAGACCAGACAGAGATGGTAGTAGGATGCATAGCTTTAAATAACTTGTCAAAATCCTTTTGGGAGACAAAATATAGCATACAATTTTTGAGGGGCTCCCATCTGCCTGAATTTCTAATTTGGTTTTTATTGCACCTAAGACAGCTCAGATGGGATTTAGCTGAGAATACGTATCCTGAAACTAGGTTTGTGAAGTTTTCGTCACAGCAGGACAGTATCTGCATAACAAGATTCATAAGCTGCAGAGCTGCAGCTCAGGCCCAATGTCTCTTCTGCCTTCAAGTAAGGAGACTCACCCAGATCCCAGCGACAGAGAGCTCCTGAATGGACCCTGCAGCAGCTCTCAGTGCCAGGCACAGCTGCAGGGGAGCAGCTGGGGACAGGGGTACAGCATTGAGCTTCCTGCATGGGCTCCATCTGGTTCATCCCTCTGGCCACCTTGGCACCCCACCATTCCTGCTGGTCCTGGGACGGCTCAAAGAGACCTTGCAGCTACTACAGATCCAGCTCTCAGCTGGCCCAGGTGGTCAGCACAAGGGTTGGCTGGTTTGTTTTTAAGTCCCTTTGGAGGTTGTTTACAAAGGCTTTGCAGCCCATGAGAAGCAGGAGGGCCACTTTGAAAGGGTGATGTTCCCAGAGGCACTGAATTCTACATTGTTTCAGTGGTAGAACTCTGCCTTACAGTCCCCGTGTCCAGGGAGGTGAGCCAAAGACAGCTACATCTTCCAGATAAAAAACTGTGGAGACTGCATCACCCTCCGGTGTTCTGAAATTTCCAGTGGACCACACCAGTCACATGGAAGTGAGTAGCAGCGTTTCAACCCAACCCTTCATCAAAAAGTAGAACCTCATCCGTGACGGAGATGGCATCTTCCTGTTCCAAAAATGACACATCTGTCAGAATCCTTCTGGCTCCTATCACAACATATATTGCCTAAAAATAATTGCTTGTTTCCTGTTGTTTCAGTTAGTTTGCTCTGCGTGTCTGGCAGCATTTTGCAGGGTTTCACTGTTTCCCTAAGACTGTCAATCAGTATCCCGTTGTTTGTGTAGGTTTTTCACACACCACACAGAAGAGGAAACTAAAAAAAAAAAAAAAAGGAA
>Ga0065711_1007721_pt1 | contig 14266 bp, 5 predicted proteins | sample Hoacrofraction12_FD_59098 | JGI IMG/M metagenome (GOLD analysis project Ga0065711, IMG submission 59098) | Hoatzin crop microbial communities from Cojedes, Venezuela - Epithelial fraction 12 v2 (version 2) | ecosystem: Host-associated > Birds > Digestive system > Esophagus > Crop | place...
ATGTTCAGACGGAACTTCCTCTGCTTCAGTTTGTGCCCGTTGCCCCTTGTCCTGTTGCTGGGCACCACTGAAAAGAGTCTGGCCCCATCCTCCTGACACCCACCCTTAAGATATTTATAAGCATTTGAAGGGGAGGTGTTTCTTACCAACAACAATTCCATATGATATATATAGAAAGTATATGTTGGGTGCAAAACTGCTCATCATGAGGCCCCCAGCCACCATAAAGCCACTGAAAATTGCTACTGGCCTTGCTCCAAAAGATGATACGCATATACTGCAGACAGGACCTAAAGGAAAAGCAGGAAAAACATTCATAGTAAATACTAGCACCAGTAAGAACTTCTAAAAAAATCTCAGTCTATGGAAATGTTTCTTGCAATAATTATTTAAATATATAATCATATTACACAACAATTCAGAGTACTCATTTTTATAGGATTCTTTCGGAGAGTCACTTATGAAAACATACAAGATCAGGCTTGCAAGTTTTTTGCTCATGGATAAACTGACATCAAGGCCACAAAATTGTACCAAGGCTGGGATGGAGACAGCAAGCAAAACACTCTTTAAACACAGGATGCATACTAGACTGCAACACTGTCACTACACACCTAAGGACTTGTACAAAGGTTCTGAAAAGAATCTTCCTCTTTAGGTACAAAAGAAAAAAGAATTTGGACCATCAGCTAGGCTTTAACCAAGAGAGTATTCTATGACAGAGGCCAAAACCTGTGTTTCAGAAAAGATAGCATCTGTATTCATCGTGATATGAGATTTATAAAACTGAAATGGCAAACAGTAACTTCTGATCATAATCACGGTAAGAATGCCACCTGGTGCTTAGATAGAGGAAATATCTGCTGATATACCAGACAAAGGCAAGCAGTACTCTTCCCTGATTTTCTAGGGAATTAAATAGCTGCTAGTTAGTACTCTACCAAATAACTGTTTGCTACCTATCTTGGTTTCTACTGTAAAACTATGGAAACTAAAAGACATTTACTGAGAAGGTCCACAGCAATGTTCATGAAGTTTGAAAGAGGTTTGTCCCTCTCTTTCCACCCCCAGAATTCCTTCGTTGGTCAGCTTTTCAAAACAAGAACAAAGTGCAGGCAACATTCGTACTCTGCCTCTACTCAGCCAGTTCTTCTCTCAGAAGTTGTAGAACAAGCACTTATTTTCAGTTTTGTGACCTGGAATACACCTTTTAGTCTGAAGTAGCGTGCAAGCTTGGTGCCCTGCATAAATAAGCAACCAGCAAGAGACTTAGCTTGCAAAAGATAATCTCTCATCCGAAACCCCACAGTTACCAAATGTTCACAGATTTATACATTAGCCCCAAGATCCTAAATTCAGCAACTCTGAGATTAGAAGTTAGATACACAGATGAATGACCTTTATTTAAAAACTGACAAAAAAACCCCAACTGTCTGCACCTTTGTATCTCATTCTCAGTGATACAGAAACACTCCATGGTTGATACAATCTGCAAAAGCAGCAACTTTGGAGTCTGTTGGTTGTTAAGGTTGGTCCTCCCTGACTCACACAACTGAGATTCCCAGCAGATGGGAGGTGAGCCCAGAAGGGTGATCTGAGGTGAACAACAGTTGGAGCTGAGGAGGGTGCTTGCCTAGGTTTGCAGACAGGAGCTAGCAGCTGGGAATGTAGGCAAGGTTTTCCTGTGGTTACCAGCCACGGGACAAGCAGTTCTGGCAGGCAGGAGCACAGATTCATTAGCAGGTGAAACGATTCTCAAAGGCAAGGCAGGTTAGAACTTTTGTCCTATGTAACAGCCATCTGCCTAGGGAACACTAAGGGAAGCGAGTCTGAATTGGGACTTATCCAGGCAGAGTCCAAGTTAAAGAATAATCGAGAAAAATCTTCTGGGGAAGTGGGGTTTATTTGGATTTCGGAAATGATGAAAAAGGAAGATGTAAGCACTCACTGCTTCTCAGGAGCCAGCATGCTGTGGGAGCGAAAGCTGGCCAGAATAACTTGAGCAGAGTAACTTGCCAAGAACAAAAGCTGAGAGTGTTAGATCATTGCTGATTCTTAGAATTAATTACTAGAACAGCAAATTACGATCGATATGTTTCCTAAAACCATGGAATTTAAAAATAAACAAAGGATTGAATCTGTATTACATAAAAAATTCTTCTTCACTAAAAGAACACTAGGTAGCGATAACAGTTAATTCAATTAAGCAGAGGAATTCACACTCTTTCTATTCTTTATTTCTTACCCACTACCTTGCTAAAAGAAACAATACTTCCCTTCCACCCGCTCTCTGTATTTCAACACAGCTTCTTTCAGAAGGTCTCTGTCCAGCCTGGGTTGGTGGTACCGGTACAGACTGCACTGATCACTGCCAGAGGATCTGAGGTGAAGCAGGACCCTCTAACCCCAAGCCAGAACAAGGGAGACACAGAGCTGAAGAACGTGTCTTCATAATCTGACAAGGACACTCTCCTCTGGAACACCATCAAAAGCATCTCTGACAGGGTCCAAGGAGACAGTCTTCCAGCTTCTACCACTTACAAAAAATAATCCCAAAGGAAAAAAGAAAGTACAAAGAGATCTTTTTGCTCTGAGATGGAAAACAACCTGCACAAAACTGAAGAACCTGCTCCAATAAGATCAGTAGTAATGTGACATCTCACACAGCAAGAGATCTGGCAGTGCAGCAATGGCCTGGTTTATAAGAAGGAGTGCCAGTAAAAGTATTAAAATAGTTATTAGAGGTCTCCGGAATGAGAAGAAAAACAGCTCCATCTTCCCCTTCACACTAGGCCCTGCTTTCACACTCCCCTCATCATACTGCCAGAACATTAAATCCACGAAAGAAAACCCGCATGCCAGCTAGCACCTTTGTTCTTTTCCCTGCCTGCTCACATTCCTTCTTGTTCTCCGTTTCTCAAAGAGCTAGCATTTTTTTTTCCAGCAGGCACAGTACCTTTGGTTTTTACCATGGTATTTGCACAGGACTTCACTGTACACAAACATGTTATTCTCTACAAGTAATTCAAGCATAACGGGTTCAAGGCAGTTAATTCTGGTCAAACACCCAACTGTCCCAGAGTGGGACTGAGGCTTGCTCTCTGAAATCCCACCCTGTGGATTTTATTCAGAAAGGATTTTCTGAAGAATGTGAGAGTCTACATACAGCCGCATAGGAAACAATTCTTCAGGCAGTGTAAGGGTTTTCATTGGTTGACTTTCTTTCAGAAAGATCCTTCCACTGATAGTGTATTTCTCATTGTAACATGAACAACATAAAAATAAAATCCCAGTGGCAATCCTCAATAGTAAGCATGACTTTTAAGCCAGAGTTTTGTTCAGTTTGCCAAGCAACTCCAGGAGTTAGCACTAGTATTACAAAAATATTTGGAGACATTGATAAATATTTACCTCTTTCACAAATGAAATCCCTGGGGTTTTTTTCCTTTCAAATGACGTATCTTAAAACTAGACCAAACTCTATCAAAAAACGATACCAGCCCCATTTTATAAGAATGACAGCTAACGCTAGGAAGAAAACCATATTGTTCTGAAAGACCTAAAAGCCAGCACAGGGACAGCTACCGCTCTTCTGCGCACAACCTGTCACGGCTTGGCAGCCAGCAATACAATTGTCAGGCTCTGCAGAGGAGCTGTCAAGAAGATCCCTAGACAAAATGGGAAGAAGCAGCAGAAAGAAGATGGCCTCTCACAGTCGATCTTCACGCACAGAGACTAAAGAGGAAGAACTCCTAGGAGGAATCATTTGTACATTGATATTTTCCTTCAGATTTTTTTGAATAGACTTTACCCTCAGTGAGACACAGATGTGACAGTGAGTCCTTCCTGACATAACTGAAAACTGCTGCGATCTTCTGACCTCATAGCAAGTACAAAGCTGTTTTGTTTAATGGACATCAAAAACTAACACTCTCTTCCTCAGTCTTCTCACATGAAGAGAAAAATTCTGCAAACTAACGCTCCCTTCCTCCACTTGCTCATCTCTAGGGTCCTCCCTCCTTCACCTCACATACACACAAAACCTTTTGCTAAACAAACAATACCGGACAACTGGGTACTTTTTCTTATCGCCTGCATTAATCTGACCCACCCTACTTGTTGGTATCTGTCCGAGCCTGTTGAAACCGTAGAGCGGCAGCAATGCTCAGCTCATGGAGCGTACGAAAAATTCACTGGACAGAATGCAATAATATTTTTTGCATATTAAATGCATTGCTAAAACCTGGTCATAATAAATATAATATTTTTCAAGTGTTTGGATAAGAATATAGATCAGAAAAAGCCTTTTTACACTGGACAGCAACCCACTCCCAGCTGATTGAAAAGACTGCTCCTTTTTGATGAAGTTATTAAATGAACTGGGCTCCTCTCAGGAGCAATCTTTGGGACACCCTTTCCCCTCCCCATGAACTATGCATAGATTCCATAGTTTGCAGTGGGCCTTATCCATGTGCAAGCTTTTTGTTCAAAAGCATGTAGAGGTTTTTTCAGAGTTATAAAAATATTGCTTGAAAACACAAAATCAAGCTTTATAAACATTCACCACTGAATGCTTCAGACCAGCAGAAACTCCCAGTTAATTTATCAAGACATGCCTTTCTGGGAAGGATCTTCCCTTTGTTCTTTCTCCATTAACAAAGGAGAGTGGGTATGGGAGGCGTATTCCTGGCATCTCTTGCTACGCCAAATACTGTGAAGTCAACTCTTACTACAAACAGCTGTGGTGCCAATTACATGCGCCAAAGTCTTGGTCTGTTTTGCTTTTAGCAAGTATAACATGGATCAAATTTACTTTCAGGCTTGAAAAGGGTGTTAAATTAAGAACACCTGGTGCAGGAGAAACACACGTTCTTCAACAACGTAATAAATATCCTCCTCTGGCCTGTTTTAGTACAGGAAAGATGCTAAGCTCTTTCAGTTACTTCCNATGCAACAAGCCCTACATCATCCGTGGAGCCAAGTGCCACATCTACGCCACCTGATATTTTACAGGAGGTCTCACCACTGCCCTGTACAATAATACTGATGCTTTGCTTTCATTGTTTTAGGCACATTTCTTCCAATACACTGTCAGGCCATATCACAGGAAGTTATAACTCAAGTCATCCTGCAAGGAAGAGATCAACCAGGTCCCTGTCCCATTCCCTGCTCCAGCTGATGAGCTGAACAGTCCAGCTCAGGGCTGAACACTGGCCTTAGCAATGCTGTCTGTGCTGCGAGCAAGAGGACAGAAATCAAACACCAGGCGGCTAGGAAATTCATCTCAATAAACAAGGTGCTGTACTGGGTTTCCACGTCTCAAGTCTAAGTTTAGCTCTTACGCAAGTCAGCAGTAAACACTGTAGAAAGGATACCAATAGAGCAAATGTGAAAGGATTCGCCAGCATCAGCTACTCCAAAAAATGTTTAAGACCACATGTACAGAGGGAAGGGGACAAGACACACAGAACCTTTTTCTGTGCCAGTTGGCATACTTACAAGGACATTTTCTTCCTTTTGGTGAAATTACAGTACTAATATAGCAAATTCACTGGGCCTACCTTCCACTGTTACAGAAGCTAGCTAACACGATTTCCAGTGCTATCAATGAGAAAAGCCTTCCATATGAAAATGGACACTAACTTATTTCATGTATGTAGCTGCAGATCTACCACAACTGCCATTCTTTCTCCAGTCTGGCATCTACTGCTTCAGAAAGGTGATGATAAGTCAGAGAGGGCTCACAATAGAGTCTTAATGGCTCTTCAGAAGAGCCTTAATTGAAAGAGCGGAAGTCTCTTTTATCAATGGCAAAAAGACTGTATCAAGGTACAGGCTTAAAAGAAAATATAGAAGTAATTTGATTGCAGCCTCTGGACGTACACCACGCTAATTCAGGGGCACTTCAAAATATACCACTTAAAGATAACATAATACATCAGCTGAAAACTAAAACTAAGCAACTTGTATCATAAGATTACATACTTCTAAGGAGGCAATTAACTACTGAGAAAAGTTATGAGAGACGGAGAATGCACTAAACAAACATGTTCTTAATCAAATGAGAATTATAATATTTTCTGCATGCAATGGGGATTGCTTTAAGAGTACAAATACCTGAAAATATCTCTTTGGATAACTTTATCAGAGGCTGGAAACCAGAATAAAGGAGGAGAAGAGAATGAAGAACAGATACTAGAAGAGTCAACTTAGGAACAGTAAAAGGCAAGGGGACTACCAAAAGGCTTTGGGGTAAATCTGTCCTGTTACTAGCATTGCCACATGCAATATTGCTGCTGAAATAAGCTTGCCTGGGGAGATTGTTAAGTTATTAAGTTACAGATAGTATCTTTTCACATACATGAAAATACGCTAATTTGAAAAATGCAATTAGCCTGATCATCTGCTTAACATAGGCTATAACACACAATGGTCCCACCTGGCCTGTATTACTGGAAACTGTAACAGCAGAAATAAAAACAGAAGCAAGTTCTCTTTTCCTGTGTTCACGAAAAGGGCCCAACTTTGCAATGCATTATTTCAGTCGTTTTGCACTGAAAGCATATGTTCTTTACACTTGTTTCTAGGTCTGAAAAAGGCCTGCTATGAAAACTGCATGAAAAGTTGTAACTTGTCCAGAGCATTCTAGTTTTAGGTGGAGGCTGTGATACTTACAGTGTCCTTCCAGCAAGTTTACTTTAAGTAGAGTTATCATTAAGGGCAGATCCCACCTTGATAAGACAGTGGGATCTTCCATTTCAGGTAAAGCAGGGAACATATATTTTGTTTTCAGTCAACTCCTATAACACCAATGCAATTAAACGGCCTTCACTGTACTTTTCTTTGAAGGCACGAAAAATAGGAATTATTATTAAGCTTTCAAATCCCAAACTGAAAGAATAAAAGCACACTGACAGACAACATTCCTCCTAGCCCATCAAAATTTCAACTTAATCATTCGAAACGAAAATCAATTACAATAGCACCTTTTGTTTGTATTATTCAGTCACAGAAGTTTCTATTTGCTCTAAAGCACACTACTGACAATCACTCACAGTGGTAAGACAGAGGACACTCAGAAATCTGGAAACGAGCGTGGTGTTAACATACNACAAACAGGGCTGAGGCTCCTGTCAGAGGGGTGAGCCAGAGACTTCTGGTCTCCAGGGAGAGGGTTTTTCTTCACCTTTTCTCTTGCAATCCCCTTCTGCCTAGTTTTTCTTCAGTAACAATCTTGTTTAGCCTTTTTTCCCCCCATTTTATTCTCTCACTCAAGTTTATTCAGGTCTTGATCCTGTAATAATAGGAGTTAGTGCCCTTAAAACAGGAAAACAAAATGTACGATGGAAGATCAGTCTACAGTCCTTTGCCCTCTCACACCTTGGGACTGAACATAGTCTTCTCGTGGTTAATGGTCCACGTACCTTTACCCACTTATGTTCTGCCTAGAACATAAAACCCTAACACAAGTGTGATACCAGTATTTGTCCCGCTATAGTGTCATACAAAGCAGTGGTCTTTATTCAGTTCTGTATCACTATTTGAGCGTCAACTGTCTTTTAAGGAGAGGTTTCCTCAGAATCCTGATCTGCATTTTGTCCATTAAGCTATGTAATTGCTTTTGCCCATAGCAATTTCTCTGCTGACAGGCAATTTTTTCCAGATTCAGCAAAAAAAGAACAGTTCCCATGGCGAATCTTTGAAAAGAAGAGTTAGTGATATTACCCAGGACAATAACCATGCTCGATATCAGAAGAACAACAACAAAATGGATCTTAGGACTTGCAAAGTGGTATTTTATTTCCCTAAAATCCTGCTGTTACTCTCCAAGTGACAATGTCTTACTAAAGAAAAGCTTCCAGAAAAGTTGCTTTATTTAATGCTACTGTTATCTATATTCTAGGTTTCAAAGTTAGTTTTTTCTCGAACAGTGGAAAAGAGTCCTCACCTACCCTAACTGGTGGGTTTACTTTTAGAGCTGAAAAATGAGTAATTGGTTTATTTATTGACTTTTTTTCCCTTAAAGCACTTCAACCATTTCAGACTAACGGTTTGCTCTGATTTTAAGATACTAATGCAACTGTTAGTCTTAAAGCCTCATTAAAAAAAATAATCCCATCAACAAATTTACCATGCAGTTTCCCAGACCGAGCTTGTTTTTTTTTATTCAAATACAGTCATTTTGAATTTTCTGATTTTTATATTGCTGTTTTACCTTTATATTGTTTTACTTTATGTACAGTGGAACTATAAATGTAATCTTCTTACCCATCTTGACCTAAAACAAAAATGCAGCATCCTCATTCTATCATTTGCAGCTGCCTTTAATATAATTCCAAAAGCATACACAGATGAAAGCATCCATTAGAAAGAAATGTTTCAATTTAAGATAGGTACTGCATCTGCACTTACTGGCAAGCAATCCGATTCCATTTGCTAGTGATCCAACCCAAGCAGTCTTGCCTTTCCCTTCTCCAAAAGCATCCAGCCATTCTAAATACAAGACTCCCACCGCCAGTGGTGATCCGTAACACAAGAACTGGGTAAAGAAGGAGACTACAACAATCACCCAGCCCCAGCCACCATCTGGGGGTTTCTGAAACACCATCTTGTCAGATGAGTGCAGATGTACAGGCAGAACCTGTGTAAACAAAAAGCAAACAGAACAGAGCATTAGAAATACAACTGACCTAGGTTTGCTAATGCATGTGAGATATACAGAGAAGGACACATTCAAACAGATGTTTGTTTCAACCATCCTTGAAGAAATATGTGTAAAACTGCACACAGGCAATGACAATTAGTTACCATTTAGTACTTCTGGCTCTGCTGCATAGCACAGGAACAGTACACAAAGCATTAATAAGTCATACGTACATCAGCACTGTATTACAGAAAGGCGGAACATGTTATTTTCTGAGCATTAATAGGCTTTGTGAAGACCTCAGGCATTAATATCTGCCACAGTTCAATGAGAGAACCACATGGCCACCAGCTGTTAAGCGCTCAGCTATCCTCAGTGAAGCATATAGGCCTGAAGGACAAGAAAAGCTACAAGTATAAAATAATCCAAATAAATAATTCGGGATTTAAAAAAAAAATCACAAGTATAAAAATACTAGTTAAAAGTCAAAAAAAAAAAAAAAATCTCTACTTAGTTGTAACCTCAGCATAGTACCTTGCAGTTTAGCAAGGTGTTTGTCACCAGACAGTGTACTCTGGCAGGGGCAGGCCAAGAGGAAGACTGACATTCGGGAAATAGTAACAGTTCAGTATTCTGTTCTGCCAACAAGGTGATGTGTAGAGGAGTGATGCATCCAAAAATCACTTTGTACATATTAGTAAGTGAAGTGAGTTCTAAAACTGTATACAGGTGTTGGCTTATATGCCAAGACATGACAACATTAAACACGCACATAAAAATCTCCTATAACCTATTGCAGCGCCCACTCTCTGCAGTTCGCACACATCATCCACCCCAAACTGGCACTCACTTCTTGGACTCCATAAATACCACCTCACTCCTTTGCACGGCAAGATCCATCACCTGCACAGCTATGGCTGTACATAGCTGACTGTCCTCACGCCTTCTCAAGGCTAGTTCCTGAATGTAGGGACTGATGCCTTTAACATCTAGCAAAGACTTTAGAAGTTTCCAGGCTAAACTGCTTTGGAGTTCAGACGACTCCAAAGATACGTGAATCCCTACGCACACAACTAACCTGCCCTCCCACTCTACAGGGAGCAATCTGCCGAGGTGATGATCACAAAACCCATGTTCTGCTCCTGGCTCTGTCACTAACCAGACGCATGATTCTCAACAATTTTATTTCCTTTACCCTGTAAGACAGAAACAGATAAGATCTTACCCTGTTTTCTTCATGAAACACTCTCAAGGACCTTCTTCACACTACAGCTTACGCGTTAAGACTGCCACAGTAGCAGTTCTGCTTTGGGAGACCCCAAGAGGCAAAGCAGAAAAATAAACATGTCTCATTGCCTGTTTGGCTTACAACCCAGAGGAGATGGAGTTCTTCAGCTTTTCAGTGAAAAGAAAAAAGTTACAGCTTTATGAACACAATGGTGTAATTGAGTAGACAATAACAGAACTGCCATTCAAGCTCCCTGTACTCATTGATCAAGCAATTTGTAAGAATTTGCGCTGAAAACTTGAAGAAAGCTGCAGTATAAAATTTTGAGGAATAATTAATATAGAGACATGAAAAAAAATCCAGTTCTGGTTTACAGACACACTTAAACGTCACTTTGAGGGTAGATACTTACAGATGACGACACCAAAGTCCTTCAGCTCCCTACAAATGTACCTTCAAGTGGCAACACTACCTGAAGAAAGAGAGCAGCAAAGCGAATTTTCAGCTGCAGTATCACTGCAACCGTGAACACAACTCTGAAAAAGTGGTGTCTTCACATGAAATGTTTTCTTTTTAACATTTTTTTACAGGAACTTCAGAAGTAATCAAGTTATCTCAGTGGAGAAATACTGATTCCCCCCTCAGTTAATTAACAGCTGACAGCAGCCTTGAGCTCCAAAATAACAAAAACATAGTCTACTAATGTAAAATCAACTTTGATGTTCTAGGTCCTTTAGGAGTGATTTACAGTTTTAACATACTGACAGTCCTTCAAGATACAGTATTTCTAGTTACAAATGTTACAAAGTTATACATTTCAGTTACAAATGTAAGCTCTCATTTATTTCCCCAAATGTCTGATAAGTGTCTCTTGATCACATCAGAAGCAAGGGTGACAGCTGCGATACAGAAATCATACCATATTGTAAGGCATCAAAGCATTAAAAAGCTGCTTATAGGCACTTTCCTACAACAATAACCTTTATACAAAAGGAGATCTCCATATTTCTACACAAATATTTAAACTATACGTATACAGTCACCAAAAGAACTAACATATGCCTCTCTCTGTGCATTAAACAAGCATCACTTGACTTGTTTTGTCCCTGACTGGAGTAAAAATGGTGGAAATAAAGCACAGCTTCAAGAAAAGACACTTCTACTGAGACAAAGCAAGGAAGTTTTCAGTAACCCACTAAAATATTGGAAATAGTGAATAATCCCAACGTGTATTTATTTAAAAAGTAATCTTTAGAAAACAAACACATTGTAGCTGTTATATTGATGCTCTAAAATTTGGCACAGAGACAACTCCAAGTTCAGTTCTACTATTCTAAATATTTGATGGGAAGGAAGAGAGGGCGGGGTAGGAGACGAAAAACGTTTTTATAATCTTAGGTCATGTAGTCTTTTCTAACAGAAAGACTAAAAAACCAAACCAAACCTTTGGATCAGTTCCTCATCTGCTGCAAGACTGCACAGCTTCATTGACTTTAAACAACTGCTCTAAACTTACGGCAGCAAAAGAGCTGATCCCCTACATCCCAACGCCTCCTATTTTGCACCACAGATCTCTTTTGCACCTTTTAGCTAAATAACAGGAATTTAGGTAGCAAAAACATCTCTGTTTTGTAAACACTTCAAGCCATTTACAGTCTGCAACTGTCAAGCAAAAACTGAAATCCACCATCACTTTTCCCTACAGAAATCGCCCTCAAAGTGAAAAACAGATCTACAAAGTCCCAGAGTTGTTTTCAGCAGCCAGCATGACCCAGCTTTTTCTTCACTTTCTAGCAGTTTGCTCCTTCACCTCACACCACTGTGTGCCTATTACCTAAAATAAGGCATATTTTCTAACTTCCCTGAAGGCACAAAGTTCTCCTGAAGAGAGCACGTGAGCAGAGCCCTGTGCTAGGCGCCTGCTCCCCAGAGCCCTCTGCTACGATACATGGTTAAAGATGTCCCAGTCAACCAAACTGCTGCTGGGACTGTGCATACCGATACATCTGGTATTGGTACATTATTTCATGCTTCCCTGAAAATGAGAAGTTGTAGTACAAACGATTAGTAGCACAGACAAGAGCCGATAGTGGGAACTAAACCTTTGCTACTTCCAACACTGCCTGCATGGGCATCAAATCTGCGCACCAACTTGGGAGGGATCCAAAGCGCCTTTTACTATGTTTTATCTCTGTGGAAGAAGGACGCAGACTGCACAGATACACACGGTCATCAAAACAAAGAAGCAGAAACACACAGAGAAAAGAGCACTTCACAGTGGTGTTTTATCTTGGAACCAGCCAGGAAGACTTGTGTGATCCTGGAAAGAGACAAACCACCGTGGGCTTAAGATTCAGGTGGGAACCGTTTCACAAACCCTAAGGATTTTGTTTCAGACTCCAGGAAATGCAGTCACTTCAAAAATACTGATATGGAGAAATGAAGCATAAGGAATTAAACAGTAACTTGAAGTTTGGTCAGAAAAAGCTTTTCAGTGAGTTGTACTCACTGCGAATAAGAATCAGAGGAAGAGAGCTGCTTGATGAAAGCCTTCACCAACAACAACAGAAAAAAAACCCTAGAGAATGAACTGAACAACAAGAGTTTTAATGTGGAGAGAGAGAGGTGCCTGGCTGCAACTGTTTTCTTTTATCTAAGCAGCTTTATCACAGTTTCGAGCTCTTTTTCTATAAATCTTAAAAATTGGCTTAAACATGACAAAGGAGCACAGAAAAAGAACTGGTCTAAAGAACACAAGTACGACTGAAATGTTAGCCCTCAGCACAGAAACTTGTATTAATCTGTGGCAGAGAGGAATCTTGAGAAAGACAGCAGCACTACGACTGTGTCCAGTTGGTTATTTGTGCAACTGAAGTCTGGGTAAGTACGCTGCTTTCTGCGAGCAGCACATGGCTGCAAACAAAGCCGATGTCAGCAGAAATCACTGTATGATTAACACTCAACTATTCCAGCTTTGCAAGGCACTGGTACAAATTAAGATGGTACCAGCCAGAACGGTAACATCACTCATTTTAAGTTGAATTACTTTGCACGTAAATTTCTATCTATTTTTCAGGCAACCTTCTTTCAATTGTCATCTGAAGTTTCTGCTACCCTTAGCTTGCAAGAAACACCTAGAGCATTAGAGCAGCAGTAATACATTACAGCTGTTTTTAACATACTCATTGGATCCAAGCACCTGCATAGGTACTGCCGTGATGGCATAAGCATTGTATTAAATGCACTGAAAAAGACACATCGGTACTTTGACGACATCAGACTTTAACTCACATTCTAACTACAGTAGCTCCCCACGTTTAAATATTTGTCCAAGTTCTTTCACACTGAAGACTTATTTCCCTCTAAGTTCTCAGCGCTCAGATCTACCCGTTTCTCCTGCTCCTCTACCTTCCCTTTTGTAAGTCAAGCAAAAGGTTCACCAATATAAGTATTTCCTTCCATTTCTGCCCGACGAAAGAAGCAGCATGGAGTTTAAAACAAAACGCCAGAACAAAACTTACTGATGACATAACCACGTTTTTCCATTGTGCAAAATAAGCTCACATAACGCAGCATCACCCAGGGCAGCACACGAACCAGCCAGCTTCGTACAAATCTGTCAGCTCAGCAGAACCAGTCCTACCTGTTTCCAGAGCCTGGCTGCCCCCGAGGGGACGGGAAACCCCCCCGAAAGCATATAGCTGCCTGTCGGACACTCGCACGCACCCGCACAGACAGATGGAAGCCCGCGCCGCCACGGACCGCCAGCCAGCTTCATCTACCAGAGCAGAACTGCTCTGCAGAACGAGCGTGCGGTCTGCGTCGCCGTACGCATCGCGACCCGCGACGGCTGCCCTTGGCGTCTGCTCCCTCAGCAGGTCCTCGGCCAGGCCCTCCGTGGGGATGGAGGGGCTCTTATTGCCCCCGGCTTGCCTCGCCTCTCCCCGCGGGATGGGGGCCAGCCCCCGCCCCCGCCGCAGAGGGACACGCCACGCGTCGACGCCTTCCACCTCCAGACCCGCTTCATCCCCACAGCAACGCGCGCCGAGAGGTGACTGCAGGCCGCCCTCGCCGGCCCGACGCCATGCACGCGGCGAGACGGGGTCACACCACGCTGACCCGCTGCCGGGCACCCGCAGCCTCCGAGACCGGCACCCACCCATGCCGACGGGCGCCTGCTGCCCCGCGCCCGCAGCGGGCATGACACCGCCACAGCGCTGGGTGCCCGCCAGATGCCCACGGCACCCACGAGGGACACAGGAGCCCCCGCAGCCCGCACCAAGGGGTGCTCGCAGCAGGCACCTGGGGGAGACGTCGGCGGGCACCACAGGGGACGCAGCCGCCCTGGCGGGCACCGAGGGGGGACGGCAGTTCCTGAGCCGGCTCCTTTCCCC
>Ga0065711_1044169_pt1 | contig 14266 bp, 6 predicted proteins | sample Hoacrofraction12_FD_59098 | JGI IMG/M metagenome (GOLD analysis project Ga0065711, IMG submission 59098) | Hoatzin crop microbial communities from Cojedes, Venezuela - Epithelial fraction 12 v2 (version 2) | ecosystem: Host-associated > Birds > Digestive system > Esophagus > Crop | place...
CTCCGCACGCCGGCGGGGGGAGGGGCGGCCGCGTGGCGCTTTTGTTGCCGGCGGCAGCCGAAACCAAAACACCTCCCTATCCCTCCTGCCTGGCTACTGGAGACCAGCCCAGTGAGCTACGCAGACACAGACATACACATACACAGAGACAGACATACATGCACACACAGACTGACATGGACACACACAGAGGACCCTGACGCAGCCGGTCACACGCACCGCCGCAGAGGAGGCACTACCGCAGAGTAGGTGCAGCCCCCGACAGCACCCCCACAGAGGACTCACACAAACACAAGGGCAGACGGCTCAGCCCCCTTCTCCTCCCAGGCTGGCAGAGAGAGAAGGTCACCAGTGCAGCACACACAGGACACTCTCCACGTTCACAAGCACACGCACGTTTGCAGATCCCTCAAGTAACTGGCATGGCCCCTCTGCCCACCTGGCGGCCCTGCCTAGCCCAGGATCTCCTACTCGCCAGATGGTCCAGCTTGAAGTTTGCTGGTGATTACACACGTACACCCCACAGACACTGGGACTGGGAAGACACAGACACTCACCTCCTGCCAGCTTCTGGCACTGAGCCCCTCACTCACACCGGTGCCTAGCAGCTGTTTTTTTAGGACACACACTGTTCCCACCCATTGGCTAACTCCAGTTGCTGGCACTGAGACCACGCACTCGCTTCACCACAGGCCAGGAGCACCCACACCCCGAGTCTGACTCCATCATCTGGCACCCAGTCCACTCATGACAGTCCTCCCAGTAGCTGATACACATTAGCAATTCAAGGGAAAATTACAAACTCATTTTAGAGCAAGGCCTTAGATGGCTCAGTCAAAAAAATCTAAGAAGCTTACAAGCATTCTATGCGTTATTTTTGCATGCTGTGAAATACAGCACGGGCCACATTTTTTAATTAAACAAAAAAAAGCTTATGAACAAAATAAAAACCTCAGTGTTAAGATGTACTGAAAATTAAGTAAAGGAGAGGGTATATTTAAAGTACCATCTTTGAACATTGAAAGTAGTTTTCAGCAAGTGGGCCAGTCCTGATTCCTCTGAGCAAAAAGGCAGAGAGGAGGAACTACACTTTTCATTTCTATGGCCCAAGGTGCTAGTCTTCTTCTTTATCGCTGTCTTCCAGAAGACTCATGTGAAAACAAAGGCAGGAGAATTTAAGAGAAAATAGCATTAAATAATTAAATTTTCTCTTAAGATAATTTCCAGTGTCACCGAAGTAACTTCTGCTCTTGAGATCCCACAGTTGCATAGGCAGTGCTGGAAGGTGCCTGCTTATAGTAGACTATATTCATCTAAGGTTAAATATAAGATCTTATACTTGGGAATACGGATTTATGTAACCATCCTGGTGTTCTTTTATTTCATGAACCGTATCAAGTTTTTGCTGAACAGATGTTCGACTTTTTTACTTGTATTCCTTGTTACAGTAGAACAATTTGCCACAGAGTGAGTGCCTGGAACTTCTAAGGATAAGTACTTCTCAGTATGAATCTACTAAAATAGGAAGTTTGGTTGCCATTACCATCTGGAGTTCAGTTCTTTGGGATGAGCAAGATATATATGATCTTCTTTTCTTATTTTTTTCCCAAGATGCAACACATGTACTGAAAAATAAGTATTGGCTTTCTGAATGACAGGTGAGCCAGAAAGTGACAATAAGGCAGGGAGGATCAGAAGGTTTATTTATTTGTTTGGGTTTTCTTGCTTATGCATAAAAATACTAAATACTAACCTCAGTAGCATCACTGTCATCTCCCGTTTCAAGGAAAGTTTTAATGCTTGTATTTTGCTTTTTGATAGCATTACTTTTTGACAACATACGTGTTAAATACATAACACATCCAAAGTGAAGAAACGAGAAACCAAACCAATTAATACTCTATTCTTCTGAGCCAAAAGAAAAATACAGGCATTTATGTTCCTAGCAAGCAGCTGAGAGAAAAAATTTGCATCTAGAAGGTATGATAATGTGCAGTGATAAGCATGTTAAAAAAATTATCATACAGATCGGCGAAGACTAGGTGACATGTCTATGTATTGCATACCTGAAACAGGACTGCACAGACAAGTCTGTGTCAGTTCTTCAGAGTGCTTGCTTATAGGGCTGTACGGAAAACTATTTTACTCTGGAGAAAAAATTGCAACCAAACTTGCACTGGCTGAATCACTTATTTTCTTAAATGTTCTACTCTGACAAGAAGAAACTCTGAAGACAGGAGAAATTATAGCAGCAGAAAAGCAGAGGAGAAGGGCCAGTATCTGGGTAATGTTTGTTTTGCTGCCTCCCCTTTAAATAATTAGTCTGGGCAACTAGTCAGAGCCTAAGCTTCTCTCAAAATGCTCTCTTTCTTCTACCCACATTATTCACCGGAGAGGAAGCTGCCTGCAAAGCCAGACTCTCCCAAAAGCCAAGGTCAGTTTTATGTGTATGGCAGACAGCTGGGGGTGCTTCCTTTCAGCGCAGTTCTACAAGCACAGCACATTGTCACCACATTCATCATCTCTATTAATAATGTCTCCAGTATTTTACCTTGAAATCTAAAAATGCTCTAGAGGTAATCAGCTTTGCGAAATCCAGAACAGTATTTCCCATGTACGTGATCTGTAGATATTCTAAATATATTGGAGTAGTTCATCAAAATGTTATTGAACAAAAGAAATAGCCCTGTCACTGTTACATTTGCATTTGAATCACAATACAAGCACAGTTTGGGAAGAAGAATGAGTTTACAATACTTCTGAAATGCGAAGCACCTTAACACATGGTTAAGAGATGCAAGAGCTTGGAAGTGTTCCTTGCCAAATTGTTAAGGATCATTATTGTGTTGTGTATTGCTGAATATTAGCAAAAAATTCCAATCCAATAAGCATAAACCAACAGCCCTCCTTGAAATATGTAGAAGTCTGAGGGGCATGTTGTGGTGTTTCACACTGACCAAAGTGTTCTGACCTACTAAGGATGATGTTAGACCTGTGGGATCAGCGTAATTGAAAAGAGCAAACACATTTGCAGATTGAATCAAGGTTTTCACTATTTCAGTTCAGTATGTTTTAAGGTGATTTAGGATAAAGCAGCATTCTTTATACTCTGCCCTAGTAAGGCCCCATCTGGAGTACTGTGTCCAGTTCTGGGCTCCCCACTTCAAGAAAGATGAGGAGCTACTGGAGAGAGTTCAGCAGAGGGCTAGAAGGATGATGAGGGGACTGGAGCATCTCTCCTATGAGGAGAGGCTGAGGGAGCTGGAATTGTTCAGCCTGAAGAAGAGAAGGCTGAGAGGGGACCTTCTAAATGCTTATAAATATCTCAAGGCTGGGTGTCAGGAGGATGGGGCCAGACTTCTTTCAGTAGTGCCCAGAGACAGGACAAGGGGCAATGGGCACAAACTGAAGCAGAGGAAGTTCCAGCTGAACAAGAGGAAGAAATTCTTCCCTCTGAGGGTGATGGAGCACTGGAACAGGCTGCCCAGGGAGGTTGTGGAGTCTCCCTCTCTGGAGATATTCAAGACCCCGCTGGACAAGGTCTTCTGCAGCCTGCTGTAGGTGACCCTGATTTGGAAGGAGGGTTGGACTAGCTGACCCACAGAGGTCACTTCCAACCCCTACCATTCTGTGATTCTGTGATTCTGTGAGTCATATTTAAGTTGGTACGAAACCATTCTAAATGCCATCTGGACAATATATAAACATCTAGCAACTGGAAGAAAAGAATAAATGCTATACTAGAAGACATTCAAAATAAAGGCACAGCAGTGAGCTTTTTCAAAGAAGAAAAGTGATATAAGCAAAAAAGCCTGCTATATGGTTTTAAAATTAAAATTTTATAAAAAAGTATGAGCTGTATATTAAAAAACCAAATGATCGCCAAATGCAAGCTGCGTAGTGTCTTCAAAATGTATGTCACAATACTAGGTAAGGAAATTCACTTTTGCTGAATTTCCTTCATTGCTGGGTCTAATTCTTTGGAATAGCTGTCCAACTTCTCACTGCATTTATTTTGCTTTGGAGTTCCCTCTCCACTTCTAGCCAATGTCTTCAGAGAGATCTGTGTTCAGACTTCCCCTGTTCATTTAAATACAAGGCTTTAGAATTATTACTTTAATGAAGGATTCCAAGTTTTTTCTGATTGTTAAGTGCATTCTGACTTTGAAAAAGAAAATCACTGTTAGATAACATAAAATGAATCAAGATTAAATACCATGGAAAGAGTTTATACCGGTTTACCTTAGTAGTCTATATATCGCAGATTTAATTACAACGCTATAGATTTATTGCAATCTTACAAGTAATGTCCTTGAGCCATAAAGTGGAAAATAGTTTGTAATTCCTCTACTTATGTCAGACTTGAAAAAGTAATGCATGTTGTTACCTAGTAAATCTCATCTACCTACAGATATAGAGAAAACTTAATAAGTATGTCTTCCTTCACTGTTTTGACAAATGTAAGAAAAAATAGTGTCCATTTTAAGTACGCAATTCAGGTAAGGTGACTTATTTGTCCCAAAACCAAAATAAAATCATGCTATATATGAAAATAAGACAGAAAAAAGTTTGGTTAAACACTGGGTAATTTGAATACATTTATTTTACCCATTTCTGGCTAGCCCTCCAATCTGGTGTGCAAATAACGATCTCCTTTACGAAAGTAAAAGAGTAACAGTAAGAAGAATGATAAACATATACTGTAACTTTTATCTTAAGCACTCTTTTTCCCTTGCAAAAGACAGCATCTGGCTGCGCATGTTCATGTCTGCATTGCAAATTGTACTTTCAGGACTTCTTTATTGGAATTAATCATTCCATGCACAGGAGTAAACATCTACACAGGGCTATGCAAGTTTCACAAACAAATTGCATTAACATTAAAATTATATCTTCAGTTTCTCATAGTTCACTTTGAAAGTGTATCTGTAATGTAACCTCATGTCATTGACTTCAGACAATATGACACATCAACAGTTTCAAACGGGAATTGTAAATAGGAAGGTGAAAGAAAGCAGAATTTTGGTACATTTGTTCATTGCCAAGTATTTTCAGTATTTCTCTATGTTAAATCTAGAGAAACACAAGCACAGTGGACATGAAGTCACTCTTATAAGAGAGGAGTCTGGAGCTACAATGCAGCAGAACTGGATAGACGTACTTTGCAAACTGTAAATTGAAATGTTTCCATCAAATTGTCATGTGCAGCTTCTTAACAGGTGCATTTGTGGTGGTGCTTTACTATTACATGTTGACTGGGCCTCACGAACCCTTCTGGTTTTTTGTTGCCACTGCACTGTCTGTCCTCAGTAAACACCAAATCCAGATTCATTTAGCATTCATAAGGAAGGCTCTACAGCACAAGGAGCTCATGCTTCCAGGTGTATTTCTTGATCTTGTTAGTTCATATACTCCAGAAGAAGACAGTTTATTTTCTGCTCCCTGAAAAGTTGCTTTTACGCTTATGGCTGAGAAGGGAAAAATTCTACTGACATTCATGACTCTTCCTTTTGATGGTTTTCTCCTGACCCTCACCTACCGGCCGTATTTGGAAAAAGGTGCTTTGTTTTTATGACCACCCTGGAAATGGTGATACAGCTTCAAAGCAAGACAACAGCACAACAGTTCCTCTCCCTTCTGGCATCTGTGTTTGTGTGCCAGTCATGAAGATACTCTTCACTAAGGACATGACTGCAGTGAATTAACTTCACTGAAATCAGGGCCAAACCTTTGAATGAACTGTCTGATTACTGGAGAATGTTTCTTTTTTGAGAACTTGATCCTACTATTTCCGGTTGTGAATTAAAAATGTTGTGACTGAATGATACCTTTTAAAGTAGAGACTGAAATATTTTCTTATATCCAAACCAGTTTTATTGAAGGCACCAGCTGTCACTTGTGATACGTTGTTAGACATTTGCTTTAGCTTGTCCAGAATTCTCTGTTCCTCTTTAGTAGCACTAAGGAGAAGAGCAGCTTGTTTAGTAAGCTGACGGAAAAGCACCGTATTTCCTTGGTTATGCCAGATGTTTCTAGTGCACTTACTGTTTAGTGACAACTGTAAATAGCTGTACTGCAGAGTCAGATGACAAAAACCTGCAAAGGCAAGGCAGTGTTTTCCTTGTGTTTGTGTAAGTTATGGTGCAAAGGTAGAGACTTATGATATCATAAGCTATCCCAGGCTTAAGCAGACTAGGAATGAAATACGTTCATGACCTCTCAAAGGAATAGTGTAACGCGAATATTATATTGCTTAATGATGTCATGGGTAATTAAAGTTAGTTTCCTACCTGAACAAAGATGATCTCCTGATTGCTTTTCTCCTTGTTTGGAATTGCAACTTCAAAACTGTGAAAAATGCTCCCTACTCTTAGAAGATGGTCATCCACAGTAGAACATTAGACAAATATTTTCATATTCCACTATGGGCAGGAACACAAGGAAGCTGTGGGGAAAGACTTAAAAACCACTTAAAACCCCCTTTTTTTGGAGAAGTTGGGATAAACTTTGGAAACTGGGAACTATTTGTTGTTAAGTATGCAAACTGAAGCTACTATAATGTCATAGCTTCCTGTCCCGAACTGTTAAGGGAAAACAGAGCTTTCACAATGGTGCTTACTTAGAACCAATTTTCAGGCAATTTGTAGTCTAGTGATAATTCATCTTTCCACTGCAAAAGCATTAGCTGCTTTGTTGGTTGATATTGCCTCAGACAGCATTCACGGCTTTTACTGCTTATCCAGCATTTACTGACTTCTGTGAGCAATGTACCATACAGCAAATCCAGAAGTCTTTTGTTGTCTTATGGTGATTCCTTTCGCAGAGGTTCTGCATCTTTCATTATCTTATTTTGTCCAGAGCTTTGGATCAGTACATTTAAAAATATTAAAATGCTTGTCTGGATGGCTTTTTATTAAAGCTGAAAATACTCTTTGAGTTCTATGAATAGTCTTGAAAACTTGTTTTTTTGTATTTTTTGCAATTTCTACTGAGCTTATTACAGAGTAATTTCCATTCTCTATTGTATTTAAGCACAAAATATTTCTTAAGGATGCTGTGAGGAGGCAATCTCACCCTCCACATCATATCAAAGCATAAGCTGATTGACACAGAGGGTCACCTCAGATGCTGCACTAATAACTCTGATAGCTCATGGGCACACATCTTTTTGACCCACAGTCCAGGCATTTTCAGCATCTAAGAACAATGATGTTTATCTTCTGTTCGAAGTAACAGCTTCTTTATGGCGAAGCTTAGAAATCCAGAGTAGTGCCCTCAAGAAATGTGTGCCGCTAGTTTTCCCTGTGGAATGCAGCGCCATGGTGCTATCTAAACATAAGAAAGCACTTGGAAATGAAAAGGAAATACCATAGGTTATTTACTTTTATCCGATCAACACACAGCTGGACGTATTGATTTCATATTTTTACTCAGCTTGTGAATGAATTGTGATTAGGTAACTTACTTTATTCAGCCTGTCCCATCCTACCAAAATGCTATTTTCTGCTTTATACTATTTTATAACTTTCATATGACCTTTTTTTATCAGGAAATCTCCTTTTTCAGTTTCTTATTTTGGATAGATATGCTTTCTCAGACACTGTTTCTGGAATATTTTCCTGGATGATGCTAGTAAAAATATTGAACACTAAGACATTGAAGAATTCATGTTTGATAGCTAAATACACATTTAACATACTCGTATTTTGATGCCTCTAGCTATATTATTTGTGTATTATTGATCGTATTAGGGTTTTTTCCATTTTCTGTTTTCCACAGTAAATGAACACAGCTCTGAAGGAATCCACATATGAATAGCACAGATATTACTTTTTTAAAGTAAAATGCTTTAAACTTTTACATGGTTACCACAAGTTTGCTATTTCTGCATCAATATTTGTTTTCTGCAATAGGGAAAAATTCAGCATTTACTCTGTGGCATTTAACTTCTCTCCCAGTGGGCCTACTGTACAGGTTTTGAACTTCAAGAGTTTGTCGTTTACCAGCTTCATGTGAAATTTTCACTGCAATAAGTATAATAAGTGTCTGTGCCTTCCGCTATATTAAAAACCTTCAGCAAGTATTTCAGAAACGTTTGCAGTGTTAGATTGAAAGAAAAAACACTTTGCCTAATGTTATGGAAATTACTTTCATGTTAGCACAGCAAAGAGAAATTTATGATGACTTTGCCAATATGTACTTTATTTTTGGAATTAGAACCATTATGATAACCTAATGAAATGAGCAGGAAAAGGTGTGGGATTATTTACAGTTAGTGACAACACGTACCCAGAAGCTTAATTATAAGCACATGGATAGCACCATGTATCCAGGAAACATTTGTCTGACCCACCGAAAGTCTTTTTTTATGTCTGAAACCAGTGTATTCAGAGAAATATTTGTGTACAGGGTGAAGGTATAACACGAGCAAACTGCAGACAAAGTATCTGATGCAAAATCAAGAAACCGTTTTGATATATTATTTGACAAATACAAGGTTCAAACATAACTCTCATATTTTTACTTCCCATTTAGTTGCTTTTGAGGGGAAAAAAGTATTGAATAGGACAAAATTGCATTTTTATTGCTTTTATTTACATTTTTGTCAAGATACATTGGTGCTCAGGTTTTGTTAAACAAACAGTTTTTTGTCCTGGACAGTTTGTAAGAGCTTGAGAAAATCCCATAATCTTTGTAATGGGCTCCTTGGGCATGTGCTTGACAGGTATAAGAAACTAGCAGCCACTGAACATTCTCTACACTTGACATCATCTGTTAATATCAGTCCTCTGAAGCTTAGCTGCTGAAATGCCATCTGCTGCCAGAAACAAAAAATGCAGTGATTCCTGATGGAATCTTAAACGAAGACTTTAATAATGAAGCTTGAATTAGTTCATTTATTATTGAATATTGCATCAGCTGTGATAAAGCTTAGTTTTGTCATGTAGTCTTATTACTATGGGCAATTGGTTTCCAAAAAGTGATTTAATGCTTACGGAGGATTCTAACTGGACAGCCTGGTGTCCAAAACAGCAAAGTCTGTCTGCTACACATGTGTCTCTTAAGGGTGACTCCTCTGGCACTGCCGTGACTGAACTGCTTTTAGTCATTGCACTTTATATAGCCACAGTCTTTCTCTTGCATATTCCCTTGTGTGTGATTGGCACTTTAACACCTGAAAAATGTTGTTAACTCATTATGAATGTGTTATTGTGCAGATCCTCACGTAAGGCTCTTTACTAGAAATACATCTTACTCTTTGCATTTGCAGCCCTACCAGCTTGACAGTACAGGATACTGCCCTCCCTGATGTATTCATTTGACTTTGGCATGCAGTGAGTGGGGATGAAGTTATGTTTCTGAAGTACATATGGGTGAAAAGCCAAGCCAGAGATGAAATGAGACAAGTAGTAACCTGCTCATCTTCTGTAGGTGATGCCTGATCCTTCAAGGCAACGGGAAATGCAAGGTAGCACTCTGCCGTTTTGGAGATTGGACTGTGGTTTTATGATGGATTGAGTTGGTCTTCCCCATGATATTCAGAAGTAAAAGGAGAGGGAATTTACCCTTATTTGTGTAAAGTGCGGGAATTTGTTAGGATATAAATCTCCCATCAGTAAGAATTTTAAGATTATTTTGGCAGAAGGATGGGGACTTAATGGCAGCCTATATGTACTGCATGTTTGTACAGCAACCGAAGCTATTGATGAACAACCTTACATGACCTGCTGTCTGAAGAACACTAGGTCCATGGCCTGGGGTGGCGGGCACTCTAGATTGGATCTGTACAGACATTCTATGACAGCTTGTCTTTTTTTGTTTGGTGGGGCAGAGAAATCCTCACGTAAGAGTAATTTTTGTCTATTTTATGTCATTAAAAGCAGCCTGTGAAGCTAGATAAACTTCGTGCTTTTAACAGGTAGACTTCTTTTGATTGTTGCTTTGATAAATTGCATTGGTTTAAGAAGTTTGCTGTTCTTTAGCACTCCTCACATCTCACCTAAAGTTTGTTAATCTCACATTATTAGAGTAGTTTGTGTTCTTATGCAAATGATATCAAAGGGTTTCAACTGTTTAGTTGGGATGCACTGAATATTTGATTCTGCTTTTTTTGCTGAGTGGACATAGAAGAATTTCTAAGTAGAGCAGTAGCTCACAAATTACTTGATGAAAATGAATGATTATAATATTTCCTGTATCTTTATTTTGGAAACTTTTTTTTAAAAAAGTTTTTGTTGTAGCATTGATGACCACTAGTGTAGGGAGCAACCCTACGCTGGCAGAGTGATGACCTATAAAACTTAACACACTAGGCTTTTTTTTATTTCCAGCTTGCAGGACTATGCTAAGCCTTGGAGGCTGTCAACAGAAAGTGATAGTGAAGTCATAAAACGGTTCAGTGACTTAGGATTTTAAATGAGCCTGTAATCTTTTGGAGGAAGAGGTGCACTATGCTAAGGATATGACCCAATGTTACTGCTGATCTGAAAGGTGACATGCTTCCACTTCTCTTTCTCCTGTTGGGTTTCATGCTGCTTTCCCCACACCTGTGGGGCTTATTGCACTGCTTGATGTGTCATTTAAGCTTGTGAAGTCAATATTTTTACATGGGTCAGCAAGCTGAATCAGTTCAGCTACTATTCTGACAAGAGTCAGAGAAAACAGGATGGCAGGAAGGAGAAGGTAGCAAGTCTCCTCCCAGGAGCAGCAAGTAAATACGTTAGCACCCAGTTATTTCATTACATTGTACCCACGATAAACAGTCACTGACCTAAGGCAGTGGCTCGCATTTTATGGTACACATATCATATTATGATCCATGGGTCAGAACCTGGGATGTAAAGAATGCTATAGTCATTAAACTGGCCATGTTCAGTCTCCAGCAATCTTGACCCAGGTTTTCCAAATATGTTACTCCCCTAGCACATTGCAGGGCACTCTCACAGGCCAGCTTAGATTTGTCTGCTTAAAGTACATGAGTTCTCAGGTCGATATAGGCTGTTTTTTCTGTGAACACTTGCTGTTTATATGCAAGCTTTATGTAGTTCCCTTTCTGGTTTAGTCTTCAGTAGCACCTGGTTCTTAAGCATGGCATTGGTCATCTATAATTTGCCAACCTTTTCAAGCACCTTAAAAGGACTTTCAAGTTATATCACAGAATAATACATCAGCAAGTCTTTAAAAATCAGCCGTTGATGTGTGTTCGAAATTGTGTGAAAAAGCAAAATAAATCAAAACAATGTTCTTACGAGTAAGAGGGGCTGGCTGAAAAGTTTTGCCAACTGGCTTTTTCCTGGTATACAGTACCAGGAAACGCCACCCACTTTCTTCATTAACTGATGAACAGTTTGCTAACTTTAATTAGCTGCAGAAAAACCAATAGCACAATCAGTTTTTTTAATGGTGTGTTAATGATTTTTCTGTAAGCAATTGCAAATTCTTAGCAATATGACAATAAGACATGTCCACCATTTCTCCCTTTCAGTGTGGACAGCTGGGAAATAAACGCAATTTGAATACAACTATCTCCGAATTTTTTTTTCACAGTACATTCTCTGGATTTAGCAGTCTGAAGCTACCCTAAATAGCCCAAGTAGGCCTTTTTTTGGGGGGAAGGTGGGACTGAAACAGGTGATAGCTGAGGTAGTGAAGATTACAAACAATTTTCTAATATTATTTAGTTGACATGCTTTTCAAATTACAACTACTTCAAGGGCAGTTGCAAAAATTAAAGAGCCAGTGCTCCTGGGCAGTGGTATCAAAGTAAAATGGCCACAAATTGCGTCTTGGGCATTAGGAAAAAAATATCACTAACAGGAAAAGCTGTGCTTATAATTCAAAATTCATGTGCCTTTTACTTGATCTCTACTAAAATTTGTATGCTTGACTTTTTTTTTAGTAAGTCTTAAACCTAAATGTCTATCTGAAAACTAATACTTTTAATACAACCAGACAACACTCCTTGTATGAAATCAGTGGTTTAAATACTTACCTATATTGTGTCAGATAGGTATTTTCCAAAATATAAAGTAGTTTCAATAATTCATGGATTCATACATTATGCTTCTCATCATCCATTCCTCCTCTTCTCCCAAACCTTACATTTTCCAACTAGGAAACAGTAGACTACTATTGACTTTATCCTATATAAAATACAGATAGATCTAGGTCCTTTGGATGCATTCCAACAATTCTTGTTTATTGTATAGATATATTGTTAGGAGCTAAGGTCACTACTTAGTTCATTCTGTCACTAAAGACGTGTCTGTCATTTTTAATTATGAATGATATAATGAATATGTGTATCCCAAGTTTGATAATATGGATTTTGGTAGATACTTAGTCAAAAGAGTTGAACATCCTGCTAAGATATTTAACACATTCTTCCATTTAACACTGCTGTTGTAATTAGATCCCTTAAATACTTTATGTGGATGTCAGTATCTTCCCAATATAATTAAATAAGAGATGTGGTTGCATTGTTCAAATCCAGTAAAAATTTTAGTTTAGTTTGAGTGCATGCAAGAGAGGTAGCAAAGGAACAAAACCTCTCAGTACCCAAACAAAATACTCTAGTCACAGAATAATAAAAAAGAAAATCGTGTTTGTAATATTCACACTGACAAGAGACAAGTCAAATGAATGTTTTATATAGAGCGAAATTTCAACAAAACAAAAAGTCACAATTTTGTGGGAAGCCCAACATCTGAATTGTCCTTAGAGGTGTTACATGAATAGTTTCTTTCAAAACTTCACCATATTAGTACCTTACCTAGTGGACAGAGTGAATCACTTCTATGCTTATATTACATTCTATCTTGACTGTAAGATGTGGTTATCCAAACCAACTTCTATCAATTTTCTTTATTGCTTTCATTACAACAGCTCCTCTGTCATGGCTTAGTTAACTTCATTGCCGTAAGAAATAATCAAGCAGGTAGTAAAGGCTTTATGCTCATTTGTCCAAAAATTTCTTGTATTCTCTGATGGTGTTTCAGAAGACACAGCTATAGACAAATTTTTATTTGTTTTTACTTTTTTATTATTTTTTTACTGTTTAATATTTTTCCATGTAAAAACATCCAAAGTTAAACAAAATATGTCTTTCAGTATTCTGTCAAGTAGTGCAGCAATACCAGAAAATCTTGTATATAGTACCATCTGTTTATTTTTCCGTCCTATGCTTAGAAGAAAATCAAGCCTTTTTAAAAGGAGTTGTGGGTGTGTGACCTGACGAATTATAACATTTAAGGAACATGGCAAATGTGAAAGTCTTATAGGAAGGCTCAGAATCCCTAGCAAGATTTGAACAGACAGCAGCTCATTGATGGGTTCATTTTGTAAAGGTACAAGAAGTTACCAGGTTTATTGCTTCATACAAAGTGTCATTCTGGGAGGGAACTGCTTGAATTCATTTTCCTTTAAAAGCAACGTGTAGGATTCCTTTCTCTCACCAAATCTGTTGTACTGCTTCTCACGATTTTGTAACTCTGGAAATAACATTTTTGATAGTTTAAAAAGCAAAAGGTAAGTGCTGTCAATTTATCTGCATTAAGTAGCCAGAAGTTGCAATTACATAGAAGTTAAGATAAGGTGATGTCTGTTCAGAACATACAACACTACTTTTTTTACACAGTTTAGCATGAGTATGTAAATACAAATCAGAAGAAGTTCTGCATTCAAATTCTGGTTTCGGCTGCAGCCGGCAACAAAAGTGCCACGCGGCCACACCTCCCCCCGCCGGAGTGCGGAGGAGAATGGAAAGAAACAGGCAGAAACTGGTGGGTCAGGATAAGTGCAGTTCAACAGAACAGCAAATAAAGGGAACAGGCACAACAACGATACAGAAGAGGAGAATACACAAAACAAACCCACAGAACAGAACCGCTCACTCGGATCAAACCGCCGCTGCGCGCTCCCGAACAGAGAGTGAGTTCCCGCCGCGCCGCAACCACCACCAGAACCCAGCATGACGGCACATGGTATGGAATACTGGGCTCTGTTTGGCAAGGTGGGGATTGGGTCAGCCCACCCGGCTGTGCCCTTTCCTGGATTCTGGTGAAAATTAACCCTGTCCTTGCCAAACCCAGGACATTATCTACCCCTTATTCCATACCATCTACATCATGCCCAGCTCCCCCATTGTCCAGTTGATCACCACCGCTTCTCCTGTCTCCAGATATCATTCCCTTAGTCTATGGATCATCACTCTAAAGTGTCCGTTGAGTTCATTTAATCCATGACTTCAGGCTCCATCTGTCGTAAT
>Ga0065711_1044170_pt1 | contig 14266 bp, 12 predicted proteins | sample Hoacrofraction12_FD_59098 | JGI IMG/M metagenome (GOLD analysis project Ga0065711, IMG submission 59098) | Hoatzin crop microbial communities from Cojedes, Venezuela - Epithelial fraction 12 v2 (version 2) | ecosystem: Host-associated > Birds > Digestive system > Esophagus > Crop | place...
AGAGGAGAGCAGCGGTGGGGGCGCTGGTGCGGAGCAGTTCCGGTGCGGGTGCCGGTGTGGAGCAGTGCGTGTGCGGATGCCGGGGCGGATGCCGGGGCGGGTGCCGGGGCGGTGCGGGCGCCGGTGCGGGTTCCAGTGCGGTGTGGGCGGCGGTGCGGAGCGGGTGCCGGTGCAGGTGCCGATGCGGGTTCCGGTGCGGTGCGGAGCGGTGCGGGTGCCGGGGCGGATTCCAGAACGGTGCGGAACGGTGCAGATGCCAGTGCAACACGGTGAGGATGCCAGTGTGGTGCGGGTTCTGGTGCGGAGCGGTGCGGGTGCCGGTGCGTTTCGGTTTCCGCTGCAGAACAGTGCGGGTGCTGGTGCGGAGCGGTGTGGGCGCCGCTGCGGGTGCGGGCGCCACCCAGGGGCCGGGGGCTGCACGCGCCGCCGCGGCGGGGACGGGCGCCGGTGCGGGCTAACGCTATTAAAATATTGATGTAGTTGCAAAAATCGTTCATTAAGGCAATTTAATCTTTGCTATTAAATGTCCTTTCAATTCATTTGGGGTAATTAAGATGCAGTTTAAGCGATTAAATTCTAATTACTTATGCTAGACAAAGGAATATTTGTCACAGTAATATGGCTAACCAAAGGCCCAGCTCAAGAAACTTGACGTCTACTTTAAACGGTATCGCAGGAAAACTGGGTGCTCCCCGCCGACGGACCCGCTCAGCGGCGCAGGCGGCAGCGGTGGTGTCAGCTCACCCAGCCCCGTCAGCACCCCGCGTCGGTGCACGCCCCAGCACCCCGAGCTGCTGAGTCAGCGCTCCGCAGTCGGGTGGGCTTCATTATTCCCGGGGCGGCACATCAGGGTCACGCATTTTAATACCATGCGCCGGGGCGAGATGTTTGCCATCCGGTCTCCGCTGGGATCCGTCCGTCGGCAGGCTGACGCCGCTCTGAGCTTCCCGTACAGCAGCACAGTCCTGTCCCTTTTCCGCAGGCACGAGAGGTGTATTGCCTGGGCTGGGTGGCAGAGAACTAAGACACTGAGCAAACAACCTCGGTGTAGGTGGGTACGCCTGCGCTCTAAATAAGCAAAAGACGAATCCCTAGAGGGGCAAATGAGCGATGCCAGGAGCAATGAGAACTACTTCAGTCTGGGTTCGGACATTTCAGAACAGCCCGTGGTCTCTTCAGCTGAAAGGGGGAAGTGTTGGGGAGCGACGGATGAGCTGTGTCACCCGCGTAGGCTTTCATCACTGGGATGTGAGCGGCCTTACCCTGTGGTGGCTGGAGCTTTCAGGAACGCTCCTTGCAGCATGGGTGCTGCCTGCCACAGCGGGAGCGTGCGCCCACGAGCTGCCCTGCCGCGCCGAGGCTCTGTCTCAGGCAGCACCTTCCCACAGAGATCCCCTCTCCCAGGTGCCCACGAAGGCCCCGGGCAGCGACGCACGGGACAGGGCAGTGCAGGGGACCAGGTGACGGCGATGGGGCAGGGTGCGTGGCACACGGCAGCTGTGGTGCTTCATCCAGGCCAGGCAGATCTGCTCGCTTCTAGTTCACATGGCGAAGTCTGGCCAGGGGTAGGGTGTGTCTTGCAGGCCCCTTATCTTGTCCTCATATTCCCTCAGGTCTGAAGTTCTTGACAATTAGGAGAGATCTGCCATCTGCCTGTCTCTTTGCATGCTCCAGGGGGATTAATCACACGATAAGGATGGAGCTTATCACACTTTATTATGTGTTATCATCACCATGAATTTACCATAAACTTTTGGCTACTTGCTTCCACTGAGCTGTTCTAGGCCGTGCGATTAAGACTATCTCTGATGGCCAAAGTCCTCAAGCTCTTTCAACCTCCCGTGGAAATCCTGCCTCCTTTTCCACCCAGACATAGAGCCTCCTTCACAAAAATATCCTCCAGGATATTCTCTAGCTTGTCCCAGTGAAGAGTTTTCACTCTCTAAAAATGTGATGGGATACTTTGCGATGTTTCAGTACTGGAAGCAGATGCTTTAGAAAGGGATTCCCAGGGTCTTAGCGGGTGCAGTTCAGACTGTAGCTGAGGCAGGTCCCAGCCTTGATAGATCTGACACAACAGCGATTAAAAAACACACATAAGGAGAGAACTCTAAAAGGGTTTGTTACTTCCCTGAGATGTATCCTGTGCATGTGAGGCTGGGACAGTTAAAAGACTAAGCTTTGCAAGAGGTGAGGGAAAAGATGGTCAGCACAAAACTTTTGAGAAGTCTCTCAAATCAATCTAAAACACGTCTCCTCTTTCTCCTCTTGCACCTGCAGAAATGCAGGGCTTTTGTTGGCACTCCCTCGAGTTGGGCCACACCATCTCTTGGGGTTCTCCCACTCAAGAGTGACTGCTCTGAACCCACAGCAATGAAGCTGTTGGCTTGTAATCTCCTCTTGCTTTCCAGGAATCTTTCACTGGAGTCTTTGAGACAAGCGTAAAGCTGTTGTTTTTTCTCCTACCTGTCTGAAGCAAATATAACGTTCATCAATAGTAAAGGTGAGACAGTCCTGAAAACTAAACCAGTCCAGTGAGGGTGGCAATGAAGACCCCAGACCTCAGTGCTGAGTTTACCTTCTGATGTGGAGCAGCCACAAAGTGCCTCCTCAGGCAAGACAGAGCCCAAGGTCCTGTTAGCCCACAGTCCTGAGAGACCCCCAGTCCGCTTTAATCCCCAAACCAAACATTTCAGCTACCCAGCGAGTTCCTACAGACTCCTTCCGTCTGTAGCATCCGGCGCAACCTTCCAGCCGTGGCACTAATTGGTGTCAAATAATGTGTCAGCTGTGATGGAAATTAGCATGGTGTGAACCTGCTCACCGGGAGCTGAACCAAGACCACCGGCTCATCTCATACAGGGCACTTGATGGCCATCAAGTAATAATGGGTTGTGGTCAGCGGTGACCCGGGCCAGAGCTGGAAACGTGACCTGTCACCTCAGGGTGAAAGGCCCCGCATCCCATCACTGGTGGCCAGCACATGGTCTCCTCTCCATGTCAACCAGGCTCTGAATTCAGCATGGCTGGAGGCATTATCATGTGTGTGTCTCCCTGTTGCTGGCCTGCACCCAGTCTGGGTGCAAACAGAGGGAAAAGGGGCTCCCTGTAAGCAGAGACCCACTGTGTGCCTTGGCCTCCTCCTCCATGGGAGGAGAGGACTCATGCCAAGGCACCGGTGGGACAGCACACCCTCCTTTCCAAGAGGAGCCGTAATGCCGTGCTGCTGTGGTGCACTCAGCGGGCGTGCTCCCCTCCCACTGCCCCGTGTCCCTCCTGCACTTTGTATGGTAAAAAAACTGGTTGTGGCATTGTGCGTGCCCGTCCCGGGGCTCTGGGAAGTGCTGCTGGCAGCCGGTGAGCAACGTGACCCTTCGGAGCACATGGCCGCTGCCTCAGCCTGTCGGTGTACGAGGAAGGGCACGGCTCTCTCGGTGCCAGGTCTGACACCCCCTAAATCCACCTTCTTCTTCGTCAGCACCTGCCACTTTTCCATCCCATGTCTGGGAGCGCGTGCTGAGTGATGGCAGAGTGGCAGGCCACCAGCTGTGCGATGCCTCTCGCGGCGAGCGCGGTCCTCTGCCTTCACAGCCAGCCACAGGGCTTGGGGCCGGTTTGCCCACGTGGGGCTTTCCGTTGTTGTTCCCCCTGCTCTGGTGCCAATTTTCCAGACAAGCAGCCAGCAGAACTTGTGGTGGTATTTTATTATGTGCCCAGAACAAACCAGCAGAAAGCAGATTTATTGAGAGCGTTACCAATTTCGTTCTTTGCTTCTTGTTTTCAGAAAGGAAAATTTGTGTCTGCCAGATGCAGCTCGGAGCATGTGTATGCACCAAGTGCTCCTGAAAATTGATTTATGGTAATCAGGGTTTTTTTTCCTTAGATTTTAAAAAGAAATCCACCCTCTAGGGATGAAAGACTAGATCAAGCGTCGGGGTTAACACCTGAGCTTACTGTAATCTTGACTTTTAGACTGGTGGAAGAGCGTAGTTCACATCACAGGTGGGCAAAATATCCTTTTCGCTGTCTCGACTTGAAGATGCAATTAGTGCATTCTGATAGAGGACACGATCCTGCTCACACCTCCAGCAGAGCAGGGCTGATCCCGCTGAGCTCCACACAGAGGAGCAGCGACCAGCGGGGAGCTGCAGCGGTTAGACCCCGGTTCGGCACCACACGCAGGCAGCCGGCCCTCAGTGAGGGGTGCAGGTCTGGCAAGTTAACTCGGCCAAATCCCTCGGGTGACTTAGAAGGAACAAAGGGAGACAAAAATGGATTGATGGACTGTATCAGGAGAATTGCAAGCGTCAAAAATGTCTGTTGCTCAGGGCAGAGGAAGATGGAAGTGACTGGAAGGGGCCAGAGTTCAGCAGTGGATTTATAAGGCTCCTTCTGGCACTGATAGTATTACATTGTCACATCTGTGCGTGCGTTGCCAGCGTCAAAGTGACTCTTTCTTTCTCCTCTGCTTCGCTTTTATCTTAAGCAGACTTTCTTCAGGCTTTTTCAAATGGCATCGCGAGGAGCATCGCTCAGCGGGGGCAGTCCAGAGACAAAGAGCACGGCTGTCCGCAGTGGGGAGTGAGGGCAGCGTGCGAGGGCAGCAGGCAGTGTGCGAGGGCAGCGTGCGAGGGCAGCAGGCAGCATGCGAGGGTAGCAGGCAGTGTGCGAGGGCAGCGTGCGAGGGCAGCGTGCAAGCAGGGGTGCCATGGGAGAGGCGCACGCCTTGGTGGGCCTGCGGCCCAGGCAGGCGCAGCTGCTTTGTCTGAGCGTGACATGGGCTGAGCACAGGCTGCTGTCACCGGGCTGGATGGCTCCAATCTGTCAGCCCTGGCAGCGTGAGCTGGCCGGGCTCTGTGCCTGCTCTGGACAGACTCTCACGTTGGAGCTGATTTTATCCCGTGGTGTACATTTGTTCTCTGGCAAGCTGGAAGCTACAATTTATTATTAAAATTGATTGGCTCCAGTGCAGGGAAAACGATCGTAAGGAAACCCTATTACGGTTTTTCATTATCACCATTATTTATTTTTAAGTGCTATTAATATTCCTGAGTCCAGACAAGGCAGAAGATGAGAGGTGGTATCCACCCTCGCTGCTCACGACACGAGGCCTGGCAGTACTGCCTGAAAGCGCTCCTGGAACCATTCAGCCTACTGGAAAGTTTTGGCCCTCGCTCTACCTCTGGTGAATGCTAACAGGGGTAGAGCTGAAAAGGAAACAATTTTTGCATTGCCTGAAAAGGAAGGTGTTCCCGGTCTCCCCCACGGCTCTGCAAGCGATGCCAGGCAGAGACAGGGCGCTGCAGGGGATCCGGGCTCGAGGCTCGGCTCGGCTGCGTTGTGCTGCTTGGGGCAGCGGCTGCCCCGGCGTCGCCTCTTGGGGCTGCGCCGTGTCCAGCGAGGATCGAATCTGCTGTGCATGGGTCTTCGTGTCTCAGATCAGGTCCCAAATTGCAACGGTGTCAATATCTCACTTTCTCTGAACCAACACATCGTTAGTCCTTCATTCAAAGTAGAAGAACTCCAGCTTGCATGTGAGGACAAGAGCTGTCTTATTTCGTAGCCTAAACTAGAGCGTACCTTCACCTGGGTGCGGACCAAACCTTGGGAAACCAACAAACCTGCACAACAGTTTGTCAAAAAACAAAGTCCCCAGCAGTCTGCAGGATGAAGGGGCGGCTGCCAGCTTCTCCAGGGAGCACCATGGGAAACTCAGCGCACGCTTTCTGATGGGCTTGACTGAAATGAAGCTTTATTTGCAAAATAATAAAATTGGCTGATTTGCGTCATAGACTGGATAGGATTTGTTTTTCTCCCCAGCAACGAGCACTTTTTTCTTCCCTCTGTAACATCACTAGCAGCAATTATGAGGTCTCTGATACAACTGAAGCTGAGGAACAAGGTATGATGTAACCCTGGGGACATTTTGTGAGGAAATACTTATTCAGGAATATTATATTTCAGGAGATGAGCACAAGCTCAGGAAGACAACGTGTTAAGCAAGTAAAGTTTCACAATAGACAGTTGCTTTTTTGTTCTTCTCTATGATTTCAGAGAACTGATGCACTAGGTTGTGATTGAAACGCCAGAAGTTTATACCACTGATTGAACTGGCTTTGTATCTACTGCTGTGACTGTCTTTTTGCCATGTGACAATTCCTGCTGAAGCATCATACAGTGCTGACTCGGGTCACTCTATCTGTGTCGTTAGGATTTTGCGACTAACGATGGTCTGGCCAGGGTATGTAGGCGAAAGCTGGAATTTGTGTGATCTTTGAAAAAGGGGAGTGTAAAGCAGCGTGAGCAGAAATGAAGTGTTGGGCACAGCAAACGTGACCCGGGTTCAGTTTGTCTCCTCTTCCACGGGAGCCGGTCAGCAGGGGCAGAGCCAGGGCTGGAGGCCGAGGTTGTTACAGAGCCGAGCATCTGCGGCTGCTTTCACGGGAACTGCCGATCGTCGGGTGGTTAGACGTGTATAAAAGATTGAGGTGCTGGTGATATCTTCTGTGCTCCTCATTCCTCACATTTGTCAGTAAAAGACTGTTCTTGCAGAAGTATTTTTAACCCTTGAATTATCAACATTAACGTTCAGTGGGGATGCGGAGTTACTGCTTTAGGCACCGATCCCCGCAGTGAGTTCAGCAGCTTGACTTCAGTGGGGGTCGCTTGCATGAGGAAACCTGGTTTCCAGCCCAGAAGCTCCACAGCATTGTAGAGGTCAGGATGTAACTTCAAAGCACTCTTCAAAGGTTTTCAGATAAAAATAACTGTAGAAGATATAAGTTTGGCTTCCCAGTCCATTTGATCTATGTGTCATTGCTTATGAAAGAATGCGGAGTTGGAATATATACTGTTAGGGAGCTCTTCAAAAGCTTCTCCTTGGAGGGGCTGAGATGCCGGTGTCTCGGTCCCTGCGTGCCTGGGCCTGCAGAAGGTGCCTTTGCGTCTCCTGAGTCTTGCTGTCTGATCTGTGCAGTTGCCATTTCTTTAAGTACAAAAGGTGGTTGACTATTTTTGTACCTCCCTCGAGCAATTAAACCTGCATGCCAACGCTGGCTCTCGGTAGCAATAAAAGATGTAGGAAGGACCTTTGTAAAGTAATTTGCTACTTTCTTTCTAATAATCACGGAATAGGTGGAGATACTGCATGAGACTCTTCATATAATCAGCACAGATCTGCATGGATGTCAGGACTAGACAGGCACAGAGATAGAACATTCATATTGTCTTCAGAAACACATCTCTAAATCAGCATTAAAGGACGTTGTTAGAGAAAAAAGGGGAAACAGACAACTTCAGACTCTTTTGAAACTGAGACAGAGCAATCTGTCCTCCCAAGGAAACCTTTCAGGCTAGTGAAATGGTAGCAAAGATGAGCTGGCACAATCAAAGGGTGGCTGAGGGATCTGGGAGCCATCCTCCCATCCCGTCGGATCCTCCCAGGTGGTCTGCAAGGCAGATTTCAAATTGCAAATGTCCTTTAATAATGTAGAGCAGAATAACGTTCTGGAAGGGAAAGAAGGGATGATAGATGAAATAAGGTAAAATTCTATAAGGAAGATTTACTGTACCATTGTTCTGCATGTCAAAACATGGTTTATTTTATTCAGAATACATGATTGTCTGGCCTGTAAGACTGTGGTAGCGTCCTGGTTTCTACCAGTTCCTTATTTCTCAGCCAATAAAAATCTACAGAACTGGACTGACAACAAACCATGAAGGTAAAAGAGGTGGGCAAGGCTGACTTTAGAGCTCAGTGAATTTCCACTCTACCTCGTAGGGATATTACATAGTTAAATTCCCAGCTCTAACGGGTGTTAGCAAAATGTAAGCTCTCAATAATAGCTTTTGCTGAGTTTTAACAGATGACGACAAAGGTATTTTCTAACCTCTGTTCCTTCTATTTTTCATACTTTACAATAAGTTAGAAAATTAAATGTCACGCGTCCTTTCCAAGTTTGGAAGCTAAAGGGAACGGTCTTTTTTGCCTAGCTTGTCCTGTAGTGTGTGGCCACGCACCCCTCTGCCAGCCCTCTCTAACCGTCCTCCTCTTTGTTGCAGCGTGCAAGAGGAAAGAACAAGAGCACGGGAAGGACAGAGGGAATACACCCAAAAAGCCTCGGTTGGTCTTCACAGATGTCCAGCGTCGAACTCTACATGCAATATTCAAGGAAAATAAGCGTCCATCCAAAGAATTACAAATCACCATTTCCCAGCAGCTCGGGTTGGAGCTGAGCACCGTCAGCAACTTTTTCATGAATGCACGGAGGAGGAGTCTGGACAAGTGGCAAGACGAGGGCAGCTCCAATTCAGGCAACTCATCTTCTTCATCAAGCACTTGTACCAAAGCATGAAGGAATAACCACGAACTAAGCCTCGGTGGAAAAGCTTTAAAAATAATTAAATAATTAAATAAATAAAGACAGACCAGGACCTCAAGATAGCAGGTTTATACTTAGAACTATTTGAAAAAAATGTTATTTATAAGTCCAAAGAAACCAAAGACTTATTTCACCTGCATTATGACTTTGTTCTAAGACACACGCTTTCGTAGGACGACGACTTGCAAAAAATAAAGAGGAAGAAGAAAGTGAAATGGAGGGAAAGAAACGGAACGCAAAGAGAAGAGAAACAGGCCACTGGTCTTACACCTTCACCCATGATCATCTTCACCGTACTTGGCTGTTTAGTGGTTTGGAGCATAGTGATTTCTCGTCATTGAACAGACATCTCTTCAGATACGGCTCTTCATTTCCACTGCAATTGCCATGAAGGTGTATAGTGTCTCCGTACTGCATACACGCCGGTGGTTAGGGACCTAGTCAGGGCTTGTGTTCAGAGAGGGTTGTGCCATGGCACAACCGACAAAGCATGGAGTCGTCTGAATTCATTTGAATGGTAGTGTGATTTTTGCTGTTTCATGGTTTGAACTTCACAGGTGCAATGCCTGGAAACAAGTTCAAACTGGGCAAAGAAATTTTGAATGGTACCTAAACCAGTGCATTCTCTTTGTTTGTTAAGGAATGTTCAGATTTAAAAAAGGAAAACTATTCCATCCATAAAAAAAAAATCAACTAGCTACCAAAGAACACATTTAATAATTATATTGCAGGTGTTTTATTGCAATGATTTTAATATTCCAAAGCTATTTTTACACAAAATACTATGTAGAGTTATAGGTATAAACTAATCTAACTGTATAACACATAAAACTTGTAATCAAGACTGTTATTTGCAATTAGTAAAACCACATTATTGTTTCTTTCCATGATTGGCAAGAAAGAATGTCATCCGAGGAGGTTGCAGCCCCTGCCGGAGCACAGGCACTGATAACGGGATGCTGCTTGCGTTGATGTCAGTGAGCCTTTTTGTCTCTGACTTCAACAGGAGCAACAAAAGGGCCCGTTCCAGCCATGTGTAAGATAGTGTGGTAGCTATCGTGCCTGCATCCCCTTATTACACTCCCAGGCTGATATTGCTGGCAGTCCGTAGAACAGCGCTCTTTGCGAACCCTGCGCTGCGTATAAGTACAGCTCAGCTCTGCCATCTAGCCTGCAAACAGGAGACTGAGGCGTTTTGTATGCAACAACGAGGAGAGATGCGAAATGTAAGACCACAGGACTCACCATCTGATCAATACTCATTGACATTAGTGGTATTTTTTTACCTATTGACTTTACTAGGCAAAGGAATAGCAACAGCTTTGAAGGCTGGTGGTCTATTCCTATTGAAAACAGTGGTACAACATCAGGTGATGATGGTGGGAAGAGCTCCAAGAGGAGCCGCGGTAGTGCTTTTGGAAGGCCAAGTCATGGTGCCTCTGAAGTCAATAGCAAAATTCCCATGACACCGAGACACAGCCTGATGTTTCATGGCGTTGTATCTGTGTGTAGCAGGCTGAGCTTTTGCCCTCTGCATTCTTTCTTGCTCATCTGTTAATCAGGTTAATGCATGAAATAATAGTTTCAAATTTGTAGCTGAAAAGCTTTAAATGCTCTGTTGCTAACAGACCCGTAGAAGAGACGTCATCCCATTCCTACTCTGATCAAACTAAAAAGAAAAGCGTGCAACATCTGCGTATTAACTTCTAGTGTAAGGGGAAGACAGACTTTGAAAACCATACGTGTGCCTGTCAGATTTCTAACTGGTGTTTCAAACTACTGTAGTAATTCTATAATTCTACTAGGTATAGCAAATTCCAAGGTAACCAAATACGCAGTTACAGGCCCAATGCAAGGATTAGAAATAGGTAACCTTACTTACACCTTTTTTTTTAAAAAAAAAAAAAAAGAAAAGAGAAAGGAAACTTCAAGGTAAACTAGAGTCCAACCACCATCAGCAACAGCAGATACTGGTTTTTGGGACGAAGCCCACTCAAAATACTAGCAGCACTGAAGTTAAGCAACTTCTTAACACCAGTTCTTTCCCAAGCGGACAGGGTCTAGTCAAGGTTCAGGGTATACAGTTAATTTCCAGTAAGTGTTTAGAACACAGCTGAAATAACGCTTTACTGAAATAAAGTCAAATAAACCCAAGGTTTTTGGCACCAAATATTACTCCACATTTTCCTAGGTTAAACCCATTTTAAGGCTGACAGAGCAACTGTCTGTGAAAACGTAATCTAATCCATGAGTCTCTAGCTTACCTTAAATTTTAGCCAGCTTTCTTTTTAAGTGTTCCATCCTCACAGAGACATAATTGACATGGAAATATTAATAAGCTCACATATAAAGTATCTTATGAATGCAGTCTCATTAGTGTAAGGTTAATAAAGGACAGTGATAACTAATGTTTTAGGTTTTTTTCCAGCAAAACACTGCTTTATAACATACCTATAGAAAAGAAAGCCTTATTTATTTAAAACTTGAGAATTTAAAAATGCAGGGAAATTCAAAGTACATTGCCGCATTTTTTAGTATTTCCATTGTATTGTCTTTAAAGACTACTTGCTGAAACCAAAGAGAACTTTCATACCAGCATTAAATTTGCACCCAATATGCAATTTCAGGATCTCTGATACACACACGCAAGCCCCTGAGTAGCTCTGAGTATATATACACGCACACACATGATTATGGGGTGTCTGTATGTATACATGCGCACACATACATCCACACACGCTAAAACTGATGCACAAGTTATCGATTTTAAGTGTTTTGATTTTTTTTCACATGGCTGTTGAAGTATAGCTAAACCTTTTGTTTTTTTCTAAGCCATTAGGAACAAAACCACTCTTCCCATAAGCAATATGGGCCTCACTCTGGATAGGCAAAGAACACACTTTAACTCCTTTCGAAACGTGAAGCAAATAACTCTGGAACTGCTCGTTCTACCTGTAAAGCTGTTTCACCTCTGAGCAGACTGCCCGGCCGCGCCGACTGAAGCACGGACAGGTTACCTGGTGCTCCCTGGCTCGGGTCGTTGCCATTCCTGAGCAGGGCGTCCTTGCAGGGGAGCTTCTTTCTAACGCTGCGCTTAGCGTTGCACAGGAACGCCTGTCTGCTGTGCTAGCGTTAGCCTTTCGGTTCACTTCATTCCTGACAAAATGGAAATTGGTTCCAAATTCCACAAAAGGACCTAAAAATCTGCCAGGAAGGGTTAGGAGAGGGAGCAGAACCTGAAACAATTTGGGAGCATCGGGAGATGGGGCTTCAGCCACAGGTGACTCCATGGGCGAGAGGGCACTGGGAACGCGCGTCCGGCTGCATCCCAGCCTGACCGCAGTGTCCCACGAGGGGAGGCTGGCCGAGAGGTGAACCGTCCGCATCCATCCCTATTGTAAATGGCATCATTAGCTTTCCAGGGAAAAAAAAATTTTAAAAAAGTAAAAAAAAAATATTCAGACTGACCTGTACCACTACATTCGCCTCTACATTGCTTCCCAGGGGCCTCAGCCTCCTCTCCTTACTCAGGTAAAGCAAACCCGGCCAGAGCGAGTGAGTCAGCAGCGGGGCTTTCGCTTGAGGGTTTGCTCCTGCTCCAACTGATGCCAGAGCAAATTCCCAAGCGGCCGAAGCGGCCGGGGGTGCCCCTGCGTCCCAGCTGGGGAGCAGCCCCGGGGCTGCCCGCGCGCTCCGCTTGCCTCCTGAGAGGGATTTCGGGATAAGCGGCGGGCACTGCTGGGGGGCTGCTGCTGCCTGGGGGGCTCGGGAACACTGCTGAGCTGGTACCAAAGAGTCTTAGGACACCTCTCCTCACCTGAGTGGTAAACAAGACATTTCTACCCTGAGAAACGGTCCTTCTTTCTACTACTCTTCCTCCTATCCTCCTTCTCTTCCTCCTCCTTTGTACATAAGGATGAAAACTATGCATTTAGCAAACAAAGAGAAAGCACTTACCCTTTTCTATCTCGCTGCGTTTGGGTGCATTCAAAGGCCCAGGGGCTAATTTTGAGACTTTGCTTAGCCTCCTGGTTTATTATTGTAGTGTGGTTAGCTTTACAATACATTTGGTAACTATTTGCTAAAGACAAAGAAGCAAAAGGTAAGGAATAGCTACTTCCACATGTTAAAAAAAAAAAGAAAAAAAAAAGAAAAAAAAAGTGTGTAAAGATCTACTATTTATAGTGTGAACCAAAGACGCTACCTCACTCGATTTCCATTGGTGATTTTAATCACATTGATGATACCAAAGAATACCAAAGATTTTTCATGCACGGCCTCGGTCTGGAAAGGGAACTCATCCTCCGTCCTACCCCCGTACCCCCCGCTCCCCTTCCTCACCTTCACTCAGTGCGTGACCTTGTCTGCATTCTTAATGGTAATGCTAATAACCTGACAAATACTTCTCTTGCTACAACTGCTACTACTGATGATGATAAGGATAATAATAATAATAATAATAATAATAATAATAATAAAGCTCTAGGCAAACATGTTGCAAACTTTGTAAACTCCTAGGACGAGTGCCTTGCTTGAACCAAAGTGTTAAACCGCTGTTGACCTCTTTATCTCTCACCTTATACTCTTTGAATACCTCAGCCTGTTAGAAAGGCCACTAATGAAAAAAGGAATAATTCTTCACCGTGGTGCTTTTTGCCGTGCAACCATGCAATGAACCTTTCTTTGATACCAAAGGAAAATGTTTTTTTCCACTTTCTTGCTGACAAACCAAAGGTTCCCTCTTCTTTCCCCCAGAGCAGCTTGAGTCCCTCAGCCCAGACAGGCCGTGCATCGCTTTTACCAATTCCTCCAAATACCTCATAGTAATAAATCTTTAGGGTTATGTTGTATAGAGAGTCTATGTGATAAGGCAGAACTTACTAGTTTGATAATTGTTAAGGTTACTTTAAAAAAGCTTTATAATTCTTATTTATTTTGTAGGGGTTGTTTTGTTTGTATATTCCTTTTATATTGTTTGGTTTGGGTTTGGGTTTCTTCTTTTTTCCTTTTTTTTTGGCAGAACTTCTCTGTTGTACTCAAGGAAGATCTTATTCCTGGGAATGTTTCAAAGTGGGTAAAGATCGCTGTTCGCAATGAATGCAAGGAAGGGAAACGTGGCTTTGATTTCTTTTGTTTCAGCTAGGATGCTTTGTGTTTGCTAGGCAACGTTCTTTTCACAGGGTAAAAAAAAAATATTCTCTGCTGTGATAAATGGTTCCTATTTTTTCTCTATAATGTGCTGTGATTTTTAATTTAATTACATTTTGTATACACTTATTTAATCACTGCTTTAATTTATGACTATGTAGTTTAAAAAAAAAAAATTGTATATAGTAGATTCGAAAATGGCCAAAGCTTTATGTTACAATCTTTTCGTTCTTGATGCCGAGATGAACTGAAGGAGAGTGCTTCTCTTGACTGCAGGGTGTATCTTCAGCCTTGTCTTGGCATGCACTTCCACCGTGTTACAAACACTGCCAGGTTCTCCCCCCGGCCCCCCCTCCCCCTCAACTTGTACATGCCAAAATGAGTGTTTCAAGGTAGTACTTTTGTCACTTAGGAAGCAGAAAGGCATTATTAGTGTGTTTTCCCTTTAATTTATTTGTCTTTTTCTAGAGAGGTTGCTTTGCGGGTGAGACCCGCACTTCCAAAGAATTTAAAAGTCGTTTAATGTTTAAAAGCACTGGCATTTGTGAGAGACTTTGCTGAGTTTTTGTTTTCCTTCGCCATTCGCACGGGTAGCGGGCGCAGCGGGCGCCAGCCTCGGGAGAAAAGCTGACCCGAATTTGGACACCTGGCTGGCGGAAAGGCCCTCGCCCAGCCCCGGGGCCCCGCGGGGTCTCGGCTCCCCGGGACGGGCAGGCGCGGCCGCGGGGCCGTGGGCC
>Ga0065711_1044171_pt1 | contig 14264 bp, 7 predicted proteins | sample Hoacrofraction12_FD_59098 | JGI IMG/M metagenome (GOLD analysis project Ga0065711, IMG submission 59098) | Hoatzin crop microbial communities from Cojedes, Venezuela - Epithelial fraction 12 v2 (version 2) | ecosystem: Host-associated > Birds > Digestive system > Esophagus > Crop | place...
AGATTTTTTTTTTTTTTTTTAATTATTTCATAAAGATGTCCTCTGGGGATCTCTTCTGAGACTCAACTGATGGGCGTGCACAAATTCCAGGTCTGCCAGGCTCTTTCATGCTTGGGATCTTTTTATTGATGTCTCTTGCTGTCTCAGATCTGCCATTTCCTGTCTGGACACTGTATTTTTGAGAAATTGGCAAAACTTGTGACACAGAAACAGTAGTCTAAGTGTTTTCTGTTGTTGCTTCATGTCTCTGTTGCGCAGGTCTGTAGGGGAGGCAGTGTCTTCATTAGGCCTACTGGAAAAGGACTTGGAATACAGCAACGGGCTTGTATTTGCAAAGCTTTTTCTTATTGCAGACTGGAATGGAAACTGCAAGTTAGAAGATAGGTTCAATCTGGGAACAATTTTTCTAAATTCAGCTGAGTGACACAATCATAGATAGCTTGAGGAAAAGGAGTATTTAACATTTAGGGAGGAAAGGCGGAACTGCAAAGCGGAGTGGTGTCTGTCCCTCAGAAATCCCTCTCTAGTCTCAGAACAAGACGTAAGGCCTTCAGAGGCACGAGGGTGAATAGTGAAAGCTTTAGGATTATCAGTTAGTACTCCTGTTCTGTGTTTATTCTTTCAGTGCAGCGATGCATATCGTTATGGTAAGTGTAAAGCTGTGGTTGATTGCTGATTTAAAAAAAAAAAAGTGTACTGTTATTGTAGAGGATTGTGGTAAATGATCCATAAAGTAAAGGGTTTGGGTGGGGTTTTTTGTACTACAGGTGGTTGAATTCAGCTTCTTTTCTGGATGTGTGGGGCAGAGTCCCAGTCACTGTGTTGTAAAAATACATGACCTGCTGTTCTTGTCAGAATTGTGAATTACCTGTCCTTGGAAAGTTGAACTTTTTTTTAAGCTGTTAATGTGCCAAGCCCAGAAGTTTGAAGGCAGAAAGTTAATAATTGTTGGTCAAGATCCCATTCCTGCCTAAGGCAACAGAACACAAAGGCTGCACATTGGCTAGGAACAAGTAACTTCGCTCAGCAGCCTTAGCCTCTGTGCGCCTGTTCGCTCGGGAGCATCGTGCTGATTGAGATTGAACCACCCCGGAGGGTTAGCACTTCAGTATCGTCTTCTTCCGAAGAACTGGAAGGGAATGGAGTTGCTTGGATTTGGGCCAGGCTTTGCAGAGTGTAGGTCTGAAGTACGTACTTACTTGGCAAATGAAACTATGTGTCTTTTAAGGTGATATTTAGGTTCTTTCACACAAGTCCTTTATTAGAGTAATTTTGCACTGTAGGCTGCCATATGCTAACTTTGTGAGTTTTGAGTGTGCTTACAGAGCAAAATCCCCTCTTTTGGCAAGCATAGTAACAATATGCCCAGTGTAGTGTAAGACTTCCAGTCAGACCAGTTCTGTCATGCCGTGTTTGCCTGTGTTGCTGTTCCTGTGCTATCTGCTTTCTCTATAGTTTCTTGCTGTGGAGGAAGGCTGTTGCAGTAATAAATTATTTTGGATCCCCAGGGTTATGGAGGAATCCCTTTTAAGACCTGATGCACCACTGTCTCCTGTAATGGAGTGCTTGATGACCACTGTCTCTGGAAAATAAAAAGCAAGTGCCTTAGGTTGAAATTGCTCAATTAAAGCATCTGAGAGGAGCTGCTTAAAAACCTCCTGTGTTGGCCAAGACCAGTCCTGCCCCTGTTGGAAATCCTGGGAGATGGGAAGCAGAGGAGCAGTTTTTGACAACAGGGTAGGTTAGAGTGGCTGAAATGTCTGCAGGGTGCAGTAATCTCTGTAAGTTCTGCAGGTGTGTCTTCTTCACCCCCTGCAAGGAGAGGAGTTCTAAGGTGCCGGGTTATTTACCAGTCATCTTTATTTTCTGGGTACTCAGAACTACTGTCTCTGATGAAGCTGATTGTTGATGTCTTTGGAGAGACGTGAGAATGTAATGGTAGAAAAGGGTCTGTTCTCTGATCTTGCCTGTCTTGCCTTCCTGCTTCTCAAAACTCCTAGCTCTCTGTTCGCTGTCTTTCTCTCCTATTTATTTTAACTCTCTCCTTTCTGGACAGCAAGTTGTGTTATTCTGCTGTGCAAAGTCCAAATCAATACATAGCATAGCAGTTAAGTTAGCGTTCGAAAAGACAAGATGACTGATGGACAAAGGATAACAGATGATCAATAAAACATAGCAAACAGTGGTGTTTTCCCATAAAGGCCAGGAGGGTAGCACAAATGAATCGTTGTATGAACTGGGCTTTAATATTCATTACCTAGTGTCTCTGTGGTTTATAAACTGCTATGCTCTCTGACCCCATTGGTGTTGGATGACAGGAACATTGCAGAAGAATGTCCTTTAGTGCTGGTGGAGGTATTGCATGTTGTGGACCGCTTATCCTGTCAATGCAGGATTGTTAGCCTGAACTTGTGAGAAGATGGGATGGTCGAGCTTAAAAGAGTATGGTCTCTTAAAAGAGTATGAAAATACATATTCAGGAGTTAGGGTGTTCTTCTAAAGGATCTGTTTGAGTCTGAAAAATTGCTATACTGTGTTTTAGTAGCTTATGCAGGGGACTGAGAGCTGTAAGGCTCTAGATCTTACTCTGGATTTCATGTGTTTTGTTTAAATTATACTTCGTTTGTAACATAGGACTGCAAAAATATAAGCGCAAACCAAGCTGCTGTCTCCTTTGATACTGGGAATTTCAAAGCAGATGATAGAGGACTGGAACGTGGATGCAGCCTGTCATGAGCTGCAAGGAAATTCTGACCTGAAATTAGAGAGGGCTACAAAAATAATTTCGTTTCACTGGAAGTCAATATTAAGACTGATGAAATAAAAATGTCTGTTTTATGACCCCAGGCAGGCCCAAAGAATAAGGCTTCTTTGAGAGGAAGGGAGATAGTCATGCTCGCACACTTTTGGTTGTGGTGGCTTGATTGGGAAATATTGCTTAACATGTGATACTGAAAGCAGACAGTGAAAGTTGCTGTCTAAGTTTGGCGCTATCTTGTCTCTTGGCTTCTGGTTGCAGTACGTTGTAGCACCTTCTCCCCTGAAACTTGTGAGCCTGTGCAAGGCTCTGCCAGGTTTCTGAGAGCATCCTGTAGCTGAGGCCGGGAACGAAGATCTCGCAACCGAATCATGGAATTCCCATGGCATTCCCATACCCCCTGCTCCCTGCCCGCGGGTCGCCTCCTGCCTCTTATTCCTTCACCCTGCCTCAAAGTGGCCAATGCAAGGTGAAGATTTCTGCTCTGGGTGCCTACCAAGCTGGGTGTTTCCACACACCTGTCATTTCTGTTGCCTAGAGGGGCTTCACTTTCTTTCCTAATACTCTTGTGTAATGTTTGGGATTGAATGTGTAAATAAATGTATTTTGGTGGTAAATGAAAGTGATCCATATGTTCCGTCTCTTGTTTGTAGCTGCTGTGATGTTTGATAAGGTTTATCTTTGTAAGACCTTCTCAGCAGCAGTTCTTTTTGTCTAATTGCTTTCACACTTCTTCCTTTTCAACTTGGCTTGAAGTATTAAACAAATGAATCGGGAGAAGGGGGAAGAACTAAGGGGGACATAATCCTAAATATGTCAACTCAAAAATGTGCTAGTCAATAAAGGCTTTGCCAGGTCTTCAGTAAGCCTTCTGAACAAATGTGTGACAACTTTACAAAAGTATTTTTATGAAAAAAACCTTATTATTCTATTTATCTGTTATTTTATGGGTGGAGAAAGGACCAACTGTGCATGCAAACGGTATCCTGTTTTGTAATTCCAGTTACCCTTCTCTTTATGACAACAGGCCAAGTTTTTCCAGATGCCTTAACACTGTGTAGAGGTTACAGGCAAGCTGAAGATCTGTGCCTAACAGTTGTAGGAAATTCTGTGAGTGTCTGAAAAGATTCATTTAGAGGTGTGTTGTGTTTAAGAGCATAAATATTTGTTTGTATGGATCTCCATCTCTTTTGTCATGCAGCTTTGAGATGTGAATTGGTTAATTCTTTTTGAGTATTGAGCAGATTTCATGAACCATTGCTTTTCTGATGAGTTGGGACAACTCTTCAGTTTTGTTTTTATTGGTTAGATTTTAAAAATTCTAGCTAGATATTTATTATTCTTTCTATCAAGCTAAAACTTCACATTTTAAATTATAAAAACCAGTAAATCACTGTGCTGCACCATGAGTGTTTTTTTAGTACTTTACTTTCCCATTATATATTTTTTAAAATGTGCTTCTTGCATCCAGATGCCCTGAGTGGTGCATTTAGCAGCGAAAGCTGCTATGGGATGACCGTCCTGCGGATTTCTTTCTGGGCACAAAATGGGTTTGGTGTGAACTGTGGCTTTTCAGGCCGCCTCCTCCAATACCCCAAGCCAAATAAACGCGGATTTCTGTGATCCATTCAGATCTCTCACTACTAAAGAAGGCATTGTCCACTATGATCACACTTCTGACTCCTTCATGGAGTTTACGAGAACGTTCGAGTGGATGTGGAGGCCGTTCCATGGTTTAACAGAGAGGAGTTTGTCTTGCAGCGTGGTGGTGAATGCGAGGTGAAAAGATTTCCATCCCATGTCTGGATTTCCACTTGTATTGTTTTTTTCAGTTTCCCAAAAGAGCAACCAGTCTTATTTCGAAAGCCTGCATTATATATAGCATGGCAGAGGCAGCTCCTCAGGAATGGGTGCAGCTTCCTCACGCTTCAGTCATCGCTGTTTTGTCACCTTATCCTGGAAGACAGCTGTATTTGCCACCCATGCTTGGCTTGTCTGGCTTGACCTCTCTCAGCAGTTAAAAGCCTCGCTTAAACAGGCACACCCCTGATGGATGGTGAGGCATGAGGAAGTGAGTATGTATGTACTCGCAAACTTACTAACAGCGTGTGGAATTTAGAGCTTGAATAGCTGACTGGCTCTATTTGATAAACAAATGCGTGGTGTATTTATTAAGCATGTGTATAAGAACCTTGCCGTATGCCTGAAATTAGAATTGCCTGCATAATACTGTAATTGAATGAGGCAGGATATGGCTCAGAGACACTTCTTTCCCTTTGCCCTTTTGAATCCATCTGGTGGCTTTTGCTGTTCTTTTATCTCCCAGCAAATCAAGACCTTAAAATTGATGACCTAAAATTAATTTCCTTGAAGCTACTTTAATGACACTTGCCTTTCTGTGCATGTACAAAATGTAACCCATATACAGCAAAGCGCATATGTTCTGATTTTATCAGGTAGTTGAGACTATAGACGTTATTTCTATATGCAACAGTAGAAACCTTCACAGTGTTGAAGGCATTTGCAACTTTTGCTGGACAAACATAACCCTGATAGTACCTAGTTGTTGAATAGCAAATATTGTAGGAATAGAAAGGGAAGATTTTAGACTGTTTTTACAGGGAATTAGCTGCAAAGGAGAATGGCAGTAGAGAGCCCACTTGAATACTAGTTAAATTTAAGGTAGAACTGGGGTTCTTAAAAACATATTAAAATTTTTTTAAACCTCTTTTCTTCATATTGCACTATGAATTCAGCAGACAACCAAGGAATTAGGGTATCTGTTGCCACAAGGCACCCACCTTCTGACCTTTACATTTGCAGCCTGTGGGGTTGTCAGATGGGATTTGTGGAGACGTTGATTAATGTTTGCAAAAGTGAGACCTGCCTGTGTGTTTTACAGCTCCATATGGAGCTGATCAGAATTTAATATGTGCATCTCTGAAATAAAAAGGCCTGGAGGAATGCTTGCATTTGCAGATGTCCCATCACCCTAGTCTCCCTGAGGTCTGCTTTCTGCTAAGATAAGGACCTGTATCTGTATCTACATGTTATATGAGTGAATTACACCATATAGGAACAAATAATTGCTTTTTGAGCTGAGAGAGAATAAGTAATGGCTGGCTGTGTTGCTTCCTGCATTATTGATCTTTGGAAACTACTTTTCACCAGAGGCAGCGAGAACACTTTTTTGAGGAGTGCTGAAAAGTTCAGAAAACTGTTAACTAACTTAAGCCTTAATTATTATTAGTTTTTATTTTAAGTTTGTGGCCTGATTCACACAGGGGAAGACCATGTGTGGGTAGATGCGTGCTGCTGAAAAAAGAGGAGAGCACTGTTTGTGTTCTTCCCAGTCTTATTTTGTTTGCTTTTCTAGAGAGTATTCAGGTGACAAATGATCTTTCTAGGTGTGTTAATACTGCCCACATTTTGAGAGAGGAAAAACAGAGTAGGAAGGATCCTCTCATATTCTTGTTGCTTAGGGTTGTGAACAAAAGGACTTTAAGGTGCGTAAGGACCTCGCATTGTATCATCACAGCATACTGATTTTCTTTTTCCTGATGAGAAATACGGTGTCTTTATATCTACTTTTCTGTAAAATGATCCTGTTAATTCAGATTGCTAGTGAAGTTGTTTTTCTTTCTTGTATCTACCTGTCGCAGTTTCGTAGCAATTAGGATTAAAAAAATACATTGTGGGAAGTGCTCGTAATTTTCTGACTCACTTGATTTCAGTATCAAGCCTGTAAAGCAGCTGTTAAGGTCAGGCAATCTTTAATTGACCTATCATATGCTGCAATTAAAAAGTATTGCAGCTTTTAGAAATGAGTTACCGCAAGTCACTCTTGGGGGGGGAAAAAGAAAAAAACTCAAACCACCAGTAAGCTTTAATATATTACACTGATCCATTAACCACTGCTCTGTTCTGTGTCTAATGCAAGAAGTGGAGGGGAATGCAGATCAAGCTAGTGGCTTTGGTTTCAGTATCCTGTTTTTGGCACGGACCTCTTTCATGTTCTGGACAGCAAAGTCCAGGGAAGATTCTTGCCAACGTCTGTCAGTTAAGAAGTTCACACCTTGAAATGTTTAGAGTTACAAATACTATGTGAAAAATAACAAAACACGTATTTAAATGGGAACACACATGTGGATGCTTTTGCCATGTTCTTGTACTTCTTTTTAATACTTTTGTTCTTGTACTTCTTTTTAATACTTTTGTGGGTTTTGTAAAATATTTCAGTGCACTGTGATAGAATGACTAAGAATTCTATGGTTGCTTCAGCCCTGTGCAGTTGAGTGGGTTTTTTTGTTTCTGTTTCTCTCATAGTCCAGTATTTTTAATCATAAAATGCTTAAACCACTCTTTAATGCAAAATTAATATTTGAGAGACTATACTGAGATGTGTGTGACACTTAGCAAGGCTCTAGAAGCTTTCTGACAATCTGAAAAAAACCCAAGACCCGTTATGTCTTGGTAATTAGTTGGGAAGCTGGGAAAGTCTGGGTCGTCTATGCTCATGCTTTTAATTGAGCCTCACTTAATATCTTTGCTCATGGAGGTTTGACAACGTTTCTGTGTTGTATGTTTTTTTGTTGGGTTTTTTTTGTTTTGTTTTTGTTTTTTTTTTTTTATAAGCAAACACTTTGTCTTTAGCATGGAGAGAAATTCACAGAATGACAGAATGGTAGGGGTTGGAAGCGACCCCTGGGGATCATCTGGTCCAGCCCCTTGCCGAAGCAGGGTCACCCAGAGCAGGCTGCACAGGACCTTGTCCAGGCAGGTTTGAATATCTCCAGAGAAGGAGACTCCACAACCTCCCTGGGCAGCCTGGTTCAGTGCTCCATGACCCTCAAAATTTAGGAGTTCTTCCTCTGATTCATACGGAAGTTCCTATGCTTCAGTTTGTGCCCGTTGCCCCTTGTCCTGTCGCTGGGCACCGCTGAAAAGAGTCTGGCCCCATCCTCCTGACACCCACCCTGCAGACATTTACAAGCATTTCTAAGGTCCCCTCTCAGCCTTCTCTTCTTCAGGCTGAACAAGCCCGGCTCCCTCAGCCTTTCCTTATAGGAGAGATGCTCCAGTCCCCTCATCATCTTCGTAACCCTTCTCTGGACTCTCTCCAGTAGCTCCTCATCTTTCTTGAAGTGGGGAGCCTGGAACTGGACGTAGTACTCCAGATGCAGCCTCACTAGGGCAGAGTAGAGGGGGAGGAGAACCTCCCTCAGCCTGCTGGCCACAGAATACCATTAGCCTTCTTGGCAACCAGGGCATGCTGCCCAACAATTCAGGTTGTTAGGGGCCATCTAAGTTCCATTTCAGCCTTGGGAAAATTTCGGTAGCTTGGATGCTTTCCTGTCCCTATAACTCTGCACTGTGTTCTCCAGTTGGAAAGCTACAATGCGGCTGAACTTCTGCATTTTAGTTTCTAGGTATTTGAATTGAACATAAACCTGAATGAAATGAGATGAACGTTGCCTTGAGCAGAGAGACACATCTGGTACTCACCAATTCGGAGTTTGGCATTTTGTTTTCCTGTTATTCTTAGGACAATGTTTTGTCAGAGTTGGGTTTACATTTTGTTAACCTTCTATGCATCATTCTATGAATTAGAAGTTAAAGGAATTTAAAGTGTAAAAGCTGTTATTGGTAGTTTATGATCTCTGCATGCTTGTTGCTAGAAGAAGATTGGTTTCTGCGATTCTTCAACTGCTTTACCTTGGTTCTTAGTCTTTGTTATTGTCGTTTTGAGAAGTTAGTGATTCTGTATGATCTTATTTGTTCAAAGTGCTATGTGAACAGTACTCTTCAGTGAAGTAAGTTAAAGTAAAATTTTTCTCACCCTCCTAATAATATTGAAACTCAAAATAACATGATTACCAGCTCAGGGCTTTCAGAGAAGTCTGGGAATCTAGTCCACAGTATATTTCCTTCCAAAATCAAATCATGAAGAACCTTTTTGTTCATGCGGTGCTGATTTCTTGCCTTTGCAGTTTCCAGGTAGCATGAAATGCTGGTAATACCCTTCTACATTAATTTTTCATGGAATGCAATGACAGGCAAGACTACTCGATGAATGGCATAGAACTATTGACAAGACTGCCTCGCTAAGTGCCAGGAACAATATTTTAAGAAACCTTGCATAACAGACTGACTTTTGGGTTGAATTACTTCTGAATTACTTTGTCCCACCAGTTCTCAAACTGGATTGCAACTCTGAAAATAGTTGCATGTTATGAAGTTCTTTATCGACCTTTTTGTAAGCTTTTCTGTCCTTTGGACCCTCCAGGGATTATGCTTGCAAAAACTTTTGGGAAATCCTGTTCTGTTCTATCTGGAATGCATTTTTTGCATTTATCAAAGACACTTTTTGCTCTCTTTGGATAGATGAGATGCAAGGAAGTAAACAAATATAATCAACAAGCCCTCTATCAGTAGTTCCCTACATTAATAGTTGTAGTTTGCGATGTATCTTCAGATACTGTAGGTTAATTAACTCGTGTTAAGTATACAACCACCTTTCTAGTAAGGTATGAACACTTTTTTTATTCGTATTAAATGTTGATGTAGCCATTCTCCTTCCGATAGACAATTCAAGCTTTCTGAAAGTAGCTTTGCTTTGATGAGTTGTTTTGTTTTGCTGCCTGGAGGTCCAACAGTTGAAAAAGTACCAGCAGAGCTGGAGGATGAGAAAGATCAAAAACCAGATAATCCTTGGATGATGATTGCATTGTGCCTGGGGCATGCCAAGGTCCTAGGCATGGGAAGTCATCTACATTTCTATGGGGAATTTGGTATTTCTGGCACTTCGCACAGGGTCTAGAGTGGTTGCAAAGGCAACAGCAATGATCTGGCTGTGTTGGCTGAGCTGGAGATAATGTGCTGCTTGTGGCTGGAGTTACCTTGGTAAAATAACCCAACAGCCATCAGTGTGAGTAACCTTCTGCAGATGACAACAGAAACATTTATTTTAGCTCGAGCACGGTGATCCATCCATTCCCAATACGCATGCAAAGACACATTCACAAATGCATGGCAGTGAAAGGTGGCAGGAAGCCCTGCTGACACTTGCATACATGAAGTTCTGAGGACTTTGCTAGTAGAGAAGATGGCTCATTGAGTGCATGCAGTGTTGTGTGGATACTCCACTTGTTTGAGCTGGTCTGTGAGAAGCTGCATGGAAAGATTTCCCCCCCACCCCCCATGCCATACTTTTAAGTATTAAATGCTTTAGTCCTGCTTAGTTAAACCAGAGAATATCCCCTTCTCTAATTTCATAGAATCGCGGAATGGTTTGGGTTGGAAGGGTCCTAACAGATCGTCTGGTTCCAGCCCCCTGCCACAGGCAGGGACCTCTTCCACCAGCCCAGGCTGCTGAAAGCCCTGTCCAACCTGGCCCTGAGCCCTGCCAGGGAGGGGGCAGCGACAGCTTCTCTGGGCACCCTGTGCCGGAGTCTCACCACCCTCAGAGTGAAGAATTTCTTTCATACATCTAGTCTGAATCTTCCCTCTTTCAGTTTAAAGCCATTACCCCTTGTCCTATCACTCCATGCCCTTCCAACAAGTCCCTCTCCATCTTTCTTGTGGGCCCCTCCAGGTACTGGCAGGCTGCTGTAAGGTCTCCCTGCAGCCTTCTCTTCTCCAGGCTAATTTTGAAAGCATCTCTGAGAAATAAAGAAACTGTGATTGTGTAGTACATTTTGTCCTGTCAGGTAAAAAAAGCCTTAAAGCACTAGTTCTGCCTTGCATGCTAATCCTCTGCAAAACATGAAGTAAGAATGAAGGTTGTATGTATGAAAAATAAGGTTTAATGAATTATTAAAAATCCACTGGAAAAAAAGTATCTCTTTAGATAGCTACGGGGTATGGTTTGTAAATCTGTAGAATACATTCCTTTTTTACATTTTACATGGGGACTGAGAGTTCATGTTATTAATTGGTGCTGCTCATCTGTGTTTAGCTTCATGTGGACAAGGATATTTATTTTTAATATCTTTTGTGCTGTTTTCATAGGAAGGTCTATGATGGTTGTTTTAACTTCTCAGCTCCTGTGAATATTGACTCATTTTTTTTGTTAGTAAAATGAATGTAAAGGTAAAAAAAAGCCCTTGAATGCTCACTTGTTACCTGTAGGGAGTTTTACCTATTGATGTGCATTTGAATTGTTGGGGAAAATAAGCCTGTAATACAGTTCTGATAAGCCCTTTTTAATTTAGAATTCAAGGCAGATTATTTTACTTCATTTTGGAAACATGTTTTTCCGTAAGTCACTCAGTCAAAATTTCCCCTAAAGATTTTATAGCGACCTTTAATTTAATCAGTAATGCGGACAGCATTTTCAACTGTGCACTAATCCACAGAGGTTTTGGATAATCTTTCATCAGATTAATGAAGAGTTGATTTTTTTCCCTTTCCACCGAGATAAGAGAGAGAGAGTTACAGTGCTGCATAGTTTTATATTCTATCTCAGCATATACCCTCTCGATAGGATGTAATTTTTTATATGTAAGCTTTTGATGTTTTACTTCTGTAATAATAAAACATTTTCCATTGAGATGCGGAACTTCTGCAGCACCAGCGAATTCTGATTTAGTCTCTCCTTCCTTTTAGAAGACAACATTTATTGCTCAGGATTGCTAACGGACCAGTGGTTTTTTACTCCCCTTTGGCTTGTCAGGGTGACACTGAAGAGGGTGCTTCAGCCAGGTAGTGTAGCAGCTTTGGAAGAGAAAAGTGAAAAAGCTGGCTTTAGACTGTGACAAAAGTTTGCCACTCTCTTTCTGCCTGTGAGTATGCTCTGATTTTAATGCATTTATTTCAAAATCCCTTAGTCCAGGAGTTTCAGATCTAGGTCTGTAAACCTTTGTTTTTCTGGGGCACTTCTCACTCATGACCAAATTAGTTTTTTGAGTAATTTTGATGCCAGCAACTAGTTCCTGGAAAAATAAATATTTGAATGTACTTTTTAAAGACAACAAGATATGACAAAGGAAATGACTAATTCTTCAAAACCTGTGATGGAGGGGGAGAGGGGAGATTTGGTTGTGATTTTGTTACTTTGTTTTGTTCTGTTGAGGGAATTGGGGAACTAGTAAAAGGTCTCTTTGAAGAGTTTAATGCTGCATGTTTTGGAAGGAAAAGGTGCTACTTGTTGATTGCAGTGAAGAAACAAGAATAAAGTACTTCATAGGAGGAGAACGTGTGAATGGAGAAGGTATAATGTGCTAGAATTTTTGTTTGTTCTTGTTGTGCCAACTGGAAGTAAACATTTAATGAAAGTACACTCTGGTGCAGTTTGACTCTGCTGCAAAGAACAGAGAAACAAAGAACATGTTATTTTAAGTGTCTGAGTAATGTGACAAAAATTATGAGCTAACTATACAGTAAAAGCAACTTTTTGCTATTACAACAGTTCTCCAACGTGAGTCCTTCCCATGGACTGCAGCTCTTCTGCAGGTGGATATCTGCTCCACCATGGACCTCCATGGACTGCAGGGGAACAACCTACCTCACCATGGTCTTCGTCACAAGCTGCAAGGGAAGGCTCTCTGCTTCGACATTTTGAGTACCTCTTCCCCCCTCCTTCTTCACTGACCTTGGTGTCTGCAGAGTTGTTTCTCTCACATTGTCTCACTCCTTTCTTCACTGCTGTTTCACCGCAGAGTTTTTTCTTCCCTTTCTTAAATATGTTATCCCAGAGGCGCTACCACTGTCGCTGATTGGCTTGGCCTTGGGCAGCGGCGGGTCTTAGAGCCAGCTGGCACTGGTTTTATCAGACATGGGGGAAGCTTCTCGCAACTTCTCAAAGAAGCCATCCCTATAGCCCCCCCCCGCTACCAAAACCTTACCACAGAAACCCATAACAGTAGCAAAATCAAGTGACTCTTTTCTACCCATTGTTTACTGTTCTTCTATGAGTTATTGCATGTTTTGTTTTAAGCTTCTATTTAACTTTTTGAATTCTTCTGTTAGGGGAAATGTTCAGTTTCTTACAAATATTGCTTCACTTCGGTCTTCTGAAAAGCATTACATGGGAAGAAGTAAAATTTTTGTGAGTTTCTGGGCAGCCTTTAGCTGCTTAGCTTTTTGTGTTTGTCAAAACTAAACTGTAGTGCAGCTTTATGAAGTTTTTGGTGTAAGTGATGCATCATGGAAGGAGAATAGGAAAGAATAATAATTGATCTTTTATCAGTGAAGGAAGAGAAACTAATGTGGTAGCTGACCTTTCTTAGGTCTTCAGGGAAAATGTTAATATAGAATAGACATGCTTAGCTAACATTAAACAATTTTTATTTTATTATTTTGAAGCATTGTAAATACAAGATTGTATTAGGGACCTCATTAGCAGTGCCTGTCTCAAAAAAATTTCCAGTAATTTTGAAGACTACTTGTTTGCCATTGCAATTTTGCTTGACCTTTCTGTCCTAGACTTCAGTAAGCAACTGCTCTCATTTTTCTCTTTGATGGGTTTATAGTTGTTCTTCTTTTCCTCCCTTCTGTATCTCAAATCCAGTTGCATGAACTTGAAAGGTGAAGGACAACTTCTTCCTTACTCCTGTTGGAAAGTGAGCTTTAAAGTATTATCTTCAGGCTGGGTAACTAGATCCCTGACACAAAGATTTCATGGGGCTGTTGTGTGATGGTAGTTACCAACACTTTCTATGTACTTTATTTAAAAGTAGTGACTAGTGGATGTAAAAGGAATGATAGATGTTAACCATGGAATGCATTAACTCGTGGAGATGCCAGGGGAATTTAGTTTGTCATAATTAGAAATTTGAATAGGGATAGGAAAGGATATTGAAATTTGTTTTTTGTATCCTGTTTTGTCTTTTATGGTGTAAACCCGATGGATGAGATTAAATTTGCATGACAGATAATGTCCCAGTAGCTATGATCTCTGCTTCAGTGAGGTCGTTCTGGGCTAAGTGCGAATTGGTTTTCTAGACTACTTCTATGGCAAAGTAGTGGGTTATTGGAGATGTTAAACTTCTAATAATTTGAAATATTTCTTAAGAGCGTAACAAGGATCACTAACACTGTGCTTTGTTTTGAAGGGCCTGAAATGAAGACTGTTAGCTCTTAACAGAAGGAATTTTGTCTGATGCTGAGACCTCTTATTTTAAATTACTTTTTAAAAATACCTATAAAGAACAGCAACGGTCCTCCCATGTCTCTCAGTACTGGAAGGAAGATATTGACTAAGTCTCTAGTAAATGTGCAATGTGCACTGGCAGCCCAGAGCGCCAACCGTGTCCTGGACTGCATCAGGAGAAGCGTGGCCAGCAGGTCGAGAGAGGTGATTCTGCCCCTCTACTCTGCTCTGGTGAGACCTCGCCTGGAGTACTGCGTTCAGCTCTGGAGCTCTCAGCACAAGAAGGACATGGGACTGTTGGAGCGGGTCCAAAGGAGGGCTACAAAAATGATCCGAGGGCTGGAGCACCTCTCCTATGAGGACAGGCTGAGAGAGTTGGGCTTGTTCAGCCTGGAGAAGAGAAGGCTGCGGGGA
>Ga0065711_1009487_pt1 | contig 14263 bp, 17 predicted proteins | sample Hoacrofraction12_FD_59098 | JGI IMG/M metagenome (GOLD analysis project Ga0065711, IMG submission 59098) | Hoatzin crop microbial communities from Cojedes, Venezuela - Epithelial fraction 12 v2 (version 2) | ecosystem: Host-associated > Birds > Digestive system > Esophagus > Crop | place...
CTTTAATGATTCCTTGTACCTCTAATTCAGGATTAGAAACCTCATGAACAACTCGAGAAATACCAGGATAAGCATAATTTAAATCGACCCCTGAATAATGGTTGGTTTCGATTGCTAAAGAATCGAAATATTCTTGTTCGTCTACTTCTTCACTTGTAACATGAATATCTAAAAACTTTAATTCTTTACGATTCATTGAAGAATACTTAGAAATAATTGTTTGGAGTTTATCTTTTTCAAAATAAACTTGTTCAAGTGTCTTACTGCTTAATCTAATTAATTGATAAGCATCGTTATTCGGATTAATTAACCAGATCTCATCGTCTTTATTGTTTCCCTTATCAGCAATTAATTTATAAGAGAATTTACTAATAAAGAAATTCATTAATTGATATACTTTATAATTCATAATTTACACCTTTATCTTCTATATATTTTTGCATATATTCTGGAATCTCTGTAGTGAAAGTTAATCTTTCTTTACTTATGGGATGAATAAAACTTAACTCATAAGCATGTAAATATTGACCCTTATCATCAATAATTTTTTTACCATACTTACTATCATTGATTACAGGATAACCAATATAAGCCATATGGACTCTTATTTGATGAGTTCTACCTGTTTTTAACTCACAACTTATTAAACAAGAATCGGAGAATCTTTGTAAAACTGTAAATAAAGTTAAAGCCTCTTTCCCGTCTTCGTTTACACAATATTTTTGTCTATCTTTTTTATCTCTTCCTATTGGTGCATTAATCTCGCCACTATCATAAGGAATAACCCCACTTACTAGCGCATAATACTTACGAAAACAGCTTTTATCCTGCAACTGTTTAGCAAGCTCTAAATGCACATTATCGTTTTTAGCACAAACCATTAAACCTGAGGTATCTTTATCTAAACGATGTACTATACCTGGTCTAAAACTACCATTTACCTCACTTAATTGTTTTGAATGATACAGTAAGGCATTAACTAAAGTATGTTCATGATTACCAGCACCAGGATGTACAACCATCCCCTTATCTTTATTAATAACTAGTAAATATTCATCTTCATAAACAATATTTAAAGCTATATTTTCAGCTTTTACTTCTAAAGGTAATTCTTCTTCATAAGCTAAATAAACTAAATCATTTTCATTTAATTTATAGTTAGCCTTCTCAATTTCACCATTTACCAAAACATTACCTAAAGAAATATCGTTTTGAATTTTAGTACGTGAACGTTCTAGCTTGCTACCTAAATAAACATCTAAACGTTTATTGCTGTCTTCGCTTTCTACTACAAAACTATACTCAAACATTTTTACCTCTAAAAGAAAAGAATAAATATAAAAATACCCCTACTGTTAAACATATATCAGCTACATTAAAAACAGGAAAGTTATATGAAAAAATATGAAAATCTAAAAAATCAACCACTGTACCTACTAGTAATCTATCGATAAAATTACCGATTGTGCCAGCAATCATCAAAGATACACAAAACTGCAATAACTTGTTTTCTTTAGCATCTTTATACAAATAAAAGAAGATTACTAAGGCAAATATTGTAATCGCAATAAAGAAATAACGTTGTCCTTTTAATAAAGAAAACCCAGCACCATCATTTCTGACATAGGTTAAATAGAAAAAATTATCAATAATACTTATTGACTGATTTAAAGTCATTGATGTTGAAACTACGAATTTTGTAAATTGATCTAATAAGATCAAAGCAATAATTAAAATAATATTAGTCATTACTTTCTCCTAAGGCTAAATCGAAAGAAGATTGTAGTAAATTCTCATTATATTGAATACGGTATAAATCATAGTATCTACCCTTCTTTTCCATTAATTGTTGGTGTGAACCTTCTTCAATAATTTTACCCTTATCAATCAATAATATACGGTCCGCATTAACAATCGTCGAAAGACGATGTGCTACCAAAAAGGAAGTATGACCTTTCATAATATTGTCGATTGTATATTGAATGATTTGTTCAGTTTCTGTATCGATAGAAGAGGTAGCTTCATCTAGTACAAATATTGCTGGTTTAGCTAAAATAGCCCTCGCAAAACAAATTAATTGTTTTTGACCAGTAGATAAACGAGAGCCACCTTCTCCTACTTCAGTTTCATAAGCTTCTTTTAATTTTGAAATAAATTCATGAGCTCCTACTGCTTTCGCAGCTTCAATAATATCTTCATCACTTGCATCTAATTTTCCAAAACGAATATTTTCTTTAATTGTGCCCGAGAAAAGATGAGGAGCTTGTAAGACATAACCTAATTTAGAATGTAGCCAAGATAAAGATCTTTGACGATAATCAACCCCATCTACTAATATCTGCCCACTTACTGGTTCATAAAAACGACATAGTAAGTTAATGATTGTGCTTTTACCGCTACCTGTTTCACCGACTAAAGCGATGGTCTCCCCGGCTTTAACCTTTAAATTAAAGTGATCTAAGATAATTTCGTTTTCATTATATGAGAAGGTTACATCTTTAAATTCGATATCACCTTTTATCTCTTCGTAGTTTTCTACTTTAGGATTAAAAATATCACCATATTTTTCAATAACTTCTTCGCTATCAACTATTGCAGGTACAGCATTTAATAAGCCAACTACTCTTTCGGCATTTGCTTGGGCATGTTGGATATCTTGCATCAAATAAGCAATCATCTCTAATGGATCAAAGAAGGATGAAGCATAAGAGGTGAATAATAATAAAGTACCAAAACTCATCTCACCGGCAATAGCTTGAATACCACCAAAGTATAGGATCATAGCTAAGGTAAAGGAAGATAAAAAGTTTGTTAATGGACGATAAATGGCTGATAAATAAGCTGCTTTAGAAGAAGAATTACGTAGAGTTTCACTACCCCTTTTAAATTCTATGAAGTTATTTTCCTCTAGGGCTAAGGTTTTGGTTGTTTTAGCACCATTTATACCTTCAGAATATAAACTAGTTAAGGCACTGTTATCTTTTCTAGCTTTACGGTAAGCTTGTAAGATATTTTTTTCAAAATAGAAAGTAATAAAAGCTAATACTGGTAAAACCAATAAAACTACTATTGTTAATCTGACGTTAGTTCTAAACATAATAACTGAGGCAAAGACAATTAGAGGTATGGCCCAGAAGAATTCAGCAACCGACCAAGATATAATTTCAGCTAAGGAAGTTATATCACTTGTCATTCTGGAAAGTAGCCAACCACTAGAGTTTTTATCGTAATAAGAGAAAGATAATTCCTGTAATTTTCTAAAGCATTTTTCTCTTAAATTATGAGAAAAACCCGCTTCTGCTTTACCGGATACCTTAAAGTAAACATAATGACAGATTGTTTCAATAATAATAACTAAGGCATATAAAATACCAAAAATTATAATTGTTTTTCGATCATAAGCCTTAGTTAAATTATCAACGGCATAGCTATTAAATAAAGGCAAGGCAGTATTGGTTAAAGCAATCATTAAATTCAAAAAGAAGAGTATATATAAATACTTCATATAGGGTTTATATAATTTGAAGACTTCTTTCCAAATTGCTAAGTTCCAGCCTTCTTGACTATAATCTTTTTCTTCGTTATTCAATTTATTTCTCCTGCTGTTTGAATCTTGTAGACGCGTGAATATAAACCATCTTCTTTAATTAACTGCTCGTGAGTACCGCTTTGAGATACTCTGCCTTCTTGTAAGACAATGATTTTATCAGCATCCTTAGCTGAATTGATGCGTTGAGTGATAATAATCATGGTTGCTTTATTTTGCAGTGTCTTTAATGATTTACGGATATCAGCATCAGTAGCTGCATCAACCGCACTTAAAGAATCATCAAAGATAATAATGGGCGAATTATTAATTAAGGTTCTAGCGATCGCTATTCTTTGTTTCTGGCCACCTGATAAGGTAACTCCTCTTTCCCCTACTTCGGTTTCATAACCCTTATCAAAGCTTTCAATTACATCATGAACATTAGCAATCTTACTAGCCTTATAGATATCACTTTTATTACTATCGGGTTTAGCGATCGCAATATTGTCATAAATGCTTTTTGAAAATAAGAAAGGTTCTTGTAAGACAATACCAATTGATTCTCTTAAGTGCTTCTTTTGAATATTTTCAATTGGTAGATTATTGATATATATTTCTCCACCTGTAAGATCATATAGTCTTACCAGTAAATGAATTAAAGAAGATTTGCCACTTCCGGTAGGACCGATAATCGCAACCGTTTCTCCTTTTTTAATCTCTAAATTAATATCTTTTAAGATTAAATTATCTGGATCATCACTATAGGCAAAACTTACATTTTTAAAGATAATATCTCCATCTAAAGAATCAGTACTACCGCTGTAAAGATCTTCAGGAACTTCTTGTTTGATCTCGTATAAGCGAGTACTAGAAACATGTAATTTTGAGAAATCTGAAAGAATTCTACCTAACTGACGCATTCTAAATAAAACCATTGTTTCATAAGTGATAAATAAATATAGTTCACCTACACTTAAGGTTCCCACATTTACTCTTTTTACACCCATTAAAATAACCATCAATACTGCTAACATGCATATACAATATGAAAAACCCCAATAAGAACCTAAATGAGAGATCCATTTATAAACCTTATCAACATATTCCTGGGAATGTTTTAATAAGCCTTGTAGTTGTTGTCTTTCACGGTTAAAAGCTTTAATAACCCTAACGCCTGTTAAAGCTTCTTGAATATAACCCGATAACTCTTCTTCTTTTTCATCGCTATCCTTAAATAAATCCTTCATACTTAAATGAAAGAAATATGAATAAACCAATACCAACGGGAAAGCAATCGCACCGATAATAGCTAAACTTACATCAATTCTTAAAAGAATAATGATAGCCATAATCATAGTGGCAAAAATAGAAATTACTTCATAAATTTGAGAGGAAAAGAAACGTTTTATCGTATCAACATCCGAAGTACATCTTTGAATTAATTCACCACTTTTACTAGAGGTATGAAAGCTATATGGTAGTTTTTGAATATGATCGTATAAATCATCTCTTAAGTTTTTTGTCATTCTCTCCCCTACATATGTTTGTAAGGTGTAACGAGAAAACATTAATAACGCATTAATAATATTTACACAAACTAGAAAGAAAGTAAGTACATATAAATGACTTCTTAAATAAGTAGTGCCACCTAATTTATCAGCAATATAGTTAAGCAAGGCGTTATCACTAGCTATTCCTTGAATAATATTATCGATGGTAAAAGAAAAAAGACGACTTTGAAATAAGGTCAGAAATGTATATAGTAAACAGATAATTGCAATCAAGATCATCTTTAAATAATGACCCTTTGCATAGTTTAAACAGAACTTAATACCCTTCACCTGACAATTATATCACGGCTTTAAATTGAAAATCGATGTTGCTTAAAGTATTATTGTATCGAGGTGAATAAAATGGAAAAAGTTAGAACCAGATTTGCCCCCTCTCCTACTGGATATATGCATATTGGTAACTTAAGAACTGCTTTATATGCTTATCTAGTAGCGAAGAAGAATAAGGGCGATTTTATTTTGCGAATTGAAGATACCGATCAAGGTAGATTGGTTGAAGGTGCGACAGATATTATCTATTCAACTTTAAAAGAATGTGGCTTGCAACACGATGAAGGACCTGATGTAGGTGGTGATTATGGACCTTATGTGCAATCCGAAAGAATGAGACAAGGTATTTATCAACACTATGCTGAAAAATTAATTTCTTTAGGTGGAGCTCATTATTGTTTCTGCAAGGAAGAGGATATCGCTGCTCAAAAAGAGGTTGTTGAAGCACGTGGTGGCTCTTTTATCTATAAAGATCCTTGTAAGAAATTAAGTGAAGAAGAGATAAAAAATCGTATTTCATTAGGTGAAAGCTATGTAATTAGACAAAACATTGATCCTAACGGCACCACTTCTTTTGATGATGAAGTTTATGGCACTATTACAGTAGAAAATGAAACCTTGGATGAAATGATTTTATTAAAATCTGATGGTTATCCTACTTATAACTTTGCGAATGTTATTGATGATCATTTAATGGAGATAAGTGATGTATTAAGAGGAAATGAGTATTTAAGTTCTACCCCTAAATACAATCTTATCTATCAAGCTTTTGGTTGGGATATTCCTAGATATATTCATTGTCCCCCAGTTATGAAGGACGAACATTCTAAATTATCTAAACGTAATGGTGATGCTTCCTTCCAAGATTTAGTAGCTAAAGGATATTTACCAGAAGCAATCTTAAACTATATTGCCTTATTAGGTTGGTCACCTGCCGAAGAAAGAGAAATATATTCACTAGAGGAATTGTCTCAAGCGTTTGATGTTAAGCGTATTAATACTTCTGGCGCTATCTTCGATATTGAAAAATTGAAATGGATGAACGGCGAATATTTACGTAATATGGATGATGATAAGTATTTAGAGCTTGTTGAGCCATATATTGCTGAAGCTGTTAAGAAAGATTATTCACATGAAAAAATTGCTGCTTGTTTAAAAGAAAGAGTAATGTTGTTGAATGATATCCCAGAAATGATTGATTTCTTAGATGAAATGCCTGAATATGACTCTTCTTTATATGAAAACAAGAAGATGAAAACTAATCCTGAAATAGCTTTAGATTCTTTAAAAGCTTTATTACCTCTTTTGGAAGCAGATAATGAATTTACACATGATAGTATCTATAATAACTTAGTTACTTTAGCTCAAAGTAAAGAAGTTAAAAACGGTGTCATCATGTATCCAATGCGAGTGGCTTTATCTGGTAAAGCCTTTACTCCTGGAGGAGCTGTTGAATTAGCTTTGATTCTTGGTAAAGAGGAAACAATTAACAGAATTAAACAAGCTATCAATAAATTAAGCTAAAGGAAAACCCGATTATATCGGGTTTTTTATTGCATATCATCTGGTTTATGGTAAACAACCATCACATCCTCTAACTGCACTATATATTCTTCATTAGGCACGAATGTTACTCTATCTCTTTGTACAACCACAATCATAATATCGAATTCCTTTTCAACTTGTTTTACTGTTTTGCCAATCCATTTACTATCTATATCAATAACAACAGTTAAAAAGTGAACATTTAAAGCTTCTGCTGAATTAGACATTTTTGAATATTGTTCAACAAAGCCAGCCGAAATAATACCGGTAGGTATTGCAACTACCCCTATTCCTAAAAAAGAAATAACAATCGCTAAAAACTTACCTAACATAGTAATGGGATAAATATCACCATAACCTACTGTTGATAAAGTTGAAACAGCCCACCAAATACCAGAAAAAGCATTTTTGAATATTTCTGGTTGAGCCTCATGTTCAGCCGAATACATACACATACTAGCTGCCAGCATTAACACTAATAAAATAAAAACTGAAGAAAGTAATTGATTCTTCTTTTCGACTAGTACCGAACTAATAACATGAAAACTATCATAACTATTATTTATTCTAAATAAATGTAGTATCCTTACCACTCTTAACATTCTTAAAGCGACAAAACCCGATAAGAAAAAGAAAGGTAGTATCGTTAATAAATCAACTATGCCATCATAGGAAAAAATAAAATCAATAATAGCAGGAATAGTTTTTTTACCAGGATAAAGATAAGTTGCAGTCCATAATCTTAAAATATATTCAATGATAAAAATAATGATTGTAATTAATTCAATTTTTTCTAATAGAGGATAATACTTACTTAAAGAATCAAAGGTAAGCATTATAGTAACTGCAATATTTAAAATAATATTAAACGCAATAAAAAAATCAAAGATACGACTAGGTATATCGAAAGATTTACCTATTTGAATAATATTAAACGTTCTTCTTTTAACATTCTCTACCTTTTGATTAGTCATTACTAAAATTATAAATAAAAACAATTGGTTATTGTTAACTATTTTCAAATTATATCCTTAATGAACTTTAATAAAGTAAAATTAAGAAAACAAAGGAGAAGGATAATGCCTATTTATTATGAGTTTGGATACATTGATATCGATGCGGCTAGAATCGATGAAGCTTGTAATGCTTATTTTAAATGGAAAGATTTGAATACTTATATTTCGAATAACAGCCACAGAGGGATAAATATGCCCGATGCAATTAGCGAGCCTATGGGTTGTTATTGCTTAAATTTGTTGTGGAATAGAGGTAAAGAAGTTGGAGATGCAAGCAATCCTGCGACTGGAGAAAAAATCGAATTTAAGGCTACTTCAAGATTTGAAGGTGATTTATCCTCCTTTGGGCCTAAGTGTCAATTTGACGATCTAGTTTTCTTGCGATTTAAATTAGATGAAAATTTGTTATATATTTATGACTTACATATAAACTCAGAAGAATTTGGCAAATATCCAGCTAATAAAAACGAAACAATTCAGCAACAAAAAGATCAAGGTAGAAGACCACATGTATCCTTGCAAACTTTGTTTGTGGATGCTAAAAACTTAGAACCCGATATTATTTTTGATATTAGAAAATGCAAAATAATCGTTGATAACCGTAAACTTATTTAGCCTTTTTATCAGCAATAGCTATTTCATTAGCTATCCTTTCAATTACTGCTACACATACAGAATTACCAGCTTGTTTATATAAGCGAGCATCACTCATATCTTGAGGAATTTTAAAATCTTTAGGAAAACCTTGAGCATTAAAACATTCGTGAGGTGTCATTTTTCTGATGCCATATTTTGTTTTAACTATGCAAACGTTATGCCCACCTTCTCCTTGATTGGCAGTAAGAGTAGGAACTACACCACTTTTATTTTTTCTAACATAATTTCTGCGCCACTGATATACAGCTTTACTATCATCCATTGCTTCGCAAAGTTTTTCATAGATATCGCCTTTATATTTATTTTTGGTGTAATAATATTTATCATCTACCTTACTGTCAAAATCAATAATATCTTTTAATTCCTTTTTTAAGACGATAGGCAAAGGAAATTCAAAATTGCGATATACTTCTTCATCTAAAAAAGCAACTATATAAATACGTTCTCTATTTTGAGGAGTATCACCATATTCCATAGCATTTAAAACCGAATATTTAATTCTATATCCTTGTTTCTTTAAAGCATTAATAATAACAGTAAAAGTATTACCGTTATCATGGCCTACTAAGTTTTTAACATTCTCTAAAAAGACAATTTTAGGTTTTTTATCTTTGATTATTCTGATTAGTTCAAAGAATAAAGTGCCTCTACCCTTTTCATCATCAAAGCCTTGACGATTACCAGCAACGCTAAAAGCTTGGCAAGGAAAACCTGCTAACATAACATCAAAATCAGGTATCTCGTTAGTTTTAACATCATGAATATCTCTACAATCGACCTTTAAATCAAAATTCAACTCATAAGTTTTCACAGGAAAAGGATCTATTTCATTAGCATAGATAGTTTTAAAATATTTAGTATTTTCAAAGCCTAAATCTATACCACCTACACCTGCGAAAAAAGAAGCACACTTTAACAATTATTCACCTCTTTTATATCCTATCATAAATCGCGGCGCGTTGCGATTAATATAACTATTTATTATTTATATATTCTTTAAACATTAATCCAAAACCAATTAATAAAAGTAGAGATGATAACCAAATTAACTTTTCTTGGAATGTATTTGCAAGTATACCGCCCATTCCTGCGCCTAAGGCAAAAGTTAAGATAATCCCAAAATAATTTAAAGCTTCTTTTAGCTTTTCTTCTTTCTTTTCTCTGGTGTAAATGCTTAAAGCTTCTACCCCGCTTCTTAAATTACCTATACACATTGTACTTGCAAAAGAATAACCATTAACCTTGCGAAAGCTTTGTACCTGCATTGCACAGGCAAAAGAAACAATCGCATTAGCTAAAATATTTAAATTTAAAGGTATAAATCCAACAATAAATAAAAGTAAGATTTCAATTATTAAAACAATTTGTCGCCAATGTAATTTATGAGAGTAATGATATCTAGCTGATATCTTTTCAGCTACTATAACTCCTAAAGTAAAAGCTAATACTGGTATTAAATAATTTAAACTTTCTTCTACTTCTCCTTTAAATAAATGTTGGCTCATTAATACGACATTTCCTGTCTGGGCATTTGCGAATACCTTACCTCTAATACAATATGAGTAAGCATCCTGCAAACCACCAGAAACAGTTAAAAAAGCCATCGTTATAAAGGCTTCGGACATTTGCTTGTTTTGAGTTTTATCTGTATTTTTCACCTATTAAGTATAAAACAATTATTTCTTTATAAACCATTTAAAAATTAATTAATATTTATTTGCTAGTAAGCTCATAACTTATATCTATGAATTCTTGGATTTGTTGATCAGTTAAAGAACTATCTAAAGCGATAGTAATCCAATGCTGTTTATTAATATGATAGGCAGAATAAAAACTATAAATATCGCAAAAGAAGTAAACAGATTCAGGATCACACTTAACATCAATTATTTCGATCATTTCATCCCCTTCTAGACCTAAAATACTTCTTTTAATATTCATAATCGAGAACCATTTATCGTTGTCAGAACGTCTAAAAACAGCATATTCTGGATACTTAGCCCATAAGTACTCAGGATTAACTTTATATTTATCTCGAATATATGATATTACTTCTTCTCTTTTCATAAATTGATTATAAATCATTATAAAAAAGGAAATAAAAATCAAGATATAATAACAATATTAATTTTAATAATTAGTATAATAATGTTAATTATATGTGATCTTAATTTAAAAAATGATAAAAGGAGAAATATTTATGCCAAGAAAAGCTAGTGGTAACTTTAACCAAACTAAGTATATAAATGAATGGGCTAAAGAAAATATGAAAGCCGTTAGAGCTTCATATAAAAAGGAGTTTGTTGAGGAGTTTGAGAAAGCGTGTGAAAAGCTTGGGTTGAAAAAATCTCAAGTAATAAGACAAGTAATGGAAGAAACAATAAAAAAGGCTGAGGAATTATAACCTCGGCCTTTTATTTCAAGTGGTGACTCGTACGGGATTCGAACCCGTGAGTGCCGCCTTGAGAGGGCGGTGTGTTAAACCGTTTCACCAACGAGCCATTTTAGGGTATTACCCTAAAACTAATTGTTTAATGCTTTGCTAGCAGTTTCACAGATACTAGTGAAACCTTCTGGATCATGAATAGCGATTTCAGAAAGCATCTTACGGTTAATTTGCACATCTGCTAATTTTAAACCATGCATTAATTTAGAATAGCTTAAGCCATTTAATCTTGCTCCGGCATTAATACGAGCAATCCATAGCTTGCGCATATTGTTTTTTAACTTACGACGATCGTTGAATGAATAACGTAATGAACGCATTACTTGCTCATTAGCTGTACGATATAGTAAGTGTTTGCTACCAAAATAACCCTTAGCAGCCTTTAAGACTTTCTTGCGTCTATTTCTTGTAGGAGTTGAACCTTTTACTCTCATCTTGACCTCCTATCCTTGTAACAAGACCTTAACTCTCTTTTCATCGGTCTTGTCCATTACTGCGCTCTTACGCAAATTAACTTTTTGTTTGTGTGACTTATTTGCAGCAAAGTGAGATGTATAAGCGTGATGTCTCTTTAATTTGCCACTACCAGTAACCTTAACTCTTTTAGCCAAGGTTCTCTTTGTCTTCATCTTTGGCATTAGTATTTCCTCCTTTTTTCTTAGGTGCGATTACACAAGACATAATGCGACCTTCTAAAGCTGGTTTCTTTTCAACAGTACCTAATTCTGCTAAAGACTCACAGAATTCATCCATTGTCTTCATACCAACTTCTTGACGTGTAATCAAACGTCCACGGAAACGCATATCAACTTTAACTTTCTTACCTGATTCAAGCCATTTACTAGCTTGTTTAAGTTTAGTGTCAAAGTCGTGTTTGTCGATGACCGGAGATAAGCGCAATGGCTTCACTTCAGTAACTTGTTGTTTCTTTTTCGCTTCTCTAGCCTTTTTTTGCTGTTCGAAACGATACTTTTCATAATCCATAATCTTGCAGACCGGTGGCTGCGCATTTGGAGCTACACAATATAAATCGAGGTCATAATCATAAGCAGCATCTAATGCCTCTCTTCTAAGCATAGTTCCTAATTGTTCGCCTTGTGGGCCGATGACCAGGACTTCCTTAAAGTGGATATTGTCGTTTACCAGATCATCATTCTTTCTTCTTGTTATAAGGACACCTCCATCTTTCTTAAATAAAAAGCGAGACAAAGCCTCACTCATCACTTACAGATACTGTAGCGATTAACCCAATTCCTAAGGAGTTCGGGTGAGAAATGGCTTCTACTTTCTACAAACTTTTTACCTTCATATCTTAGCATTAAATAGGCACTTGTCAAGCTTTTATTATAATTATTTGTATTAATCTTCTTTGACGTATTCTAATATATCTCCTGGTTGGCAATCCAGGGCTTCACAGATTGCAATAAGAGTAGAAAAACGAATTGCTGATATATGCCCTGTCTTAATCTTTGAAAGATTTACATTACTGACACCAACCTTCTCTGATAGCTCATTTAAGCTTATCTTGCGATCGGCCATAACACGATCTAAACGTAATACAATCTTACCCATTAAAGTGTCTCATCTACTTCCTTTTGTAAGCTAGAGCCATATTGGAAGATATATGCAAGTAAGAAGATAAACATTGCTAACCAGATAAAACTTAAGTCGATTGTGATATTGGCAGTAGTTACCTTTAAATTATTTAAAACACTTTGATATGCCTTGCCCATAAATAAAGCATTTAATAAACTAAATACATTTTCAACAATTCCATAAGCTATTACAAAGTATCCTAGTCTTCTTAAATTAGTACTAACTTCTGGATCAAAGACCTTATTTTCTTTACATGGAGCTAATGCTTTTCTTAAGGTTCTAATAGCTAGATAAATAATAACCATAACTACTAAGCCTTGTAAGATTTGAATAAAGAATAAGGGTAATAATTTAGAAATATCATCAATGCTTTCTAATTCAGTTGTGCCAAAGACAATCCCATTCATGGTTATGGTAGCAGTAGAAGAATAACCTATTCCTAATTCTTGTAGCTTTTCTGTTAATTCAGGATTAAATAAAGTTACTAACCCTGCCGGAACAAAGATAACAAAAGACATTGCAGCTATAACTAAAATTAGAATGTTTAACACTTTTAAGAAAGTATCAACAATAGAAACGGTTCTAATAAATGTTTTGGTATTCATAATAATTTACCTCCAACAAGAATATACTAAAGATATTTATTGTTGTCAATAAAAAATTAACGATAAACATTAAATATATTATTTTATTTATTAATTTTTTAATTCTTTCTCTAATTCTTTTAATAATTCTATCTCTGCTTTACTAAACTTATGATCTTTTAATAGATCTGGACGATACTTCAAGGTTTCATATAAAGACATCTTATCTCGCCAATGTTTAATTTCTTGATGATTACCACTTAATAAAACTTCAGGTACTTTCATTCCCTTGTAGTTTTCAGGTTTTGTATATTGAGGATATTCAAGTAAATGATTATTATAGCTTTCTTCTTCTAGGCTTTCTTGTTTAATCGAACCAGAAATTAATCTAGTGATTGAATCTATTAAAACCATTGAAGCTAATTCGCCACCAGTAAGAATATAATCACCCAAAGAGAAGTGTTCATCTATCCTGCTTTCGATCCTTTCGTCTACCCCTTCATAATGTCCACAGATAACAACTATGTGTTCCTTCTCACTTAATCTTTTAGCATCCTTTTGACTATATGGTTTAGCTTTAGGAGAAGTTAATAAAGTGTAGGAATTATCTTTAATAACAGAATCCAAACATAAATCTAAGGGTTCTATCTGCATCAACATGCCTGCTCCTCCTCCGTAAGGTGTATCATCGACATGTCTATGCTTATTAGTAGAGAATTCACGAATATCTACTACTTCTACTTCAATTGTTTCTTTTTCAATCGCTCTTTTAATAATCGAAGCATTTAAAAAGCCAGTAAACATTTCTGGAAATAAGGTTAAAACCGTAAATTTCATATTAAACCTTCTAAGAAATTAATCTCTATTTTTTTATTATTCAAATCAACTTCTTTGATAAAGACTTCAATAAAAGGTATCAAAACTTCTTTTTCACCGGTTTTAACACGTAAATAATTATATTTAATACCTTCTTCTACTTTTATTACCTTGCCAACCTTTTCTTGATTACAATAAACATCTAAATCTTTTAAATCAGAAAAATAGTATTC
>Ga0065711_1044173_pt1 | contig 14262 bp, 5 predicted proteins | sample Hoacrofraction12_FD_59098 | JGI IMG/M metagenome (GOLD analysis project Ga0065711, IMG submission 59098) | Hoatzin crop microbial communities from Cojedes, Venezuela - Epithelial fraction 12 v2 (version 2) | ecosystem: Host-associated > Birds > Digestive system > Esophagus > Crop | place...
TGCCCAGGGAGGTTGTGGAGTCTCCTTCTCTGGAGATATTCAAGACCCGCCTGGACAAGGTCCTGTACAGCCTGCTGTAGGTGACCCTGCTTCAGCAGGAGAGTTGGACTAGATGACCCACAGAGGTCCCTTCCAATCCCTACCATTCTGTGATTCTGTGATTCTGTGAAACATCTATGGATTTTACTTTTCCAGTCCCACTAAGTATTTCATCAAATTGTTTGATCGATTTCCCACTCCTGTCTGGTTCTTGCTCCTGGATGCTTTGTTGTCTTCCACTGAAGGAGGAAGGAAATTACCTGGTTAAAGAAGGAAAAGAAGAATACCATTGCTAGATTTCCACTGCCACTAGCAGCAGCAGTGTGTTATAGAGCTGCATATATCTGAACCACATTTATGAAAATAGAGAAATCCATATTTAACACAGAATAAAGCTCCTCCACAATGTAACCTGCCCTTCAAGAGAGATACTTCACATTCTGGTTACTATGAAGAAAAGCAAAAATGAATGAATAGTCCATAACTAGATTTCTGAGGTAAAGCTTACAAGGAGACAGTACCCTTCAGTCATATACAAGAGTGCCTTAATATCTGAGACAATGCATTCTACCTTGCTTTTTATATACTTAGCTCAACTAAAGCTTTAATTTAGCCTTCTCTATTTTAGTGACAACAAAACCAAGCACAGTGCCTATTTAAGAAGATACAAAAGCTTAGAAAATATGGACACCGTTATTATCAGCTTTGTCTGTTCATTGAAACTATTAATATTTTTGTTTTCGTTGTTTCTGGTTTTAGGAGTCACCACCAACACACATATTTCTTTATATTACTAGCCTCATAGCAGAGCAATTATCTGCCTGAATTTAATGTTTCCATAGCCTGTCCCAATCATAGCATGTATCCTTAGAAGTACAGACTCTATGGACTGACCTTCAGCTACAAAGCTGATAAAAAGCAGCCTCATATTAGATTGCGCTCTACCTGGAGAGAGCCCCATTCCAACAATCCCACTGTTTTTAAAAGCACAGGTTTAGAGAACCAAAGTGACATCACCTTGACAACCACCCAAACCATCCCCTGTGGACCTGTTCTTCAGTCATTTCCTCTCATAAGTGTTGAGTTGGTCAGATTTCTGCAGCAGATGTTCTAATAGGCTGTGCCTATGCTAGTTCCTCTCTTTAGCTGGAATAAACAACACATAATACAGAAGTGATTGTTATGGTGGATTAGATGGATGGATTATGATGGATTAGAAAAAGATAATTTGGTATAAACTGGGATCCAGATTTTGTATCCTCTCCCTTTGCCTCCTCTCCCATAAAACCATGAATATCTGGAAAAAGGGAGTGTAAAAAGATCTATTTGTGTCTGTTCCCAAGCTTAAATTCTGGCTGCCCAAACAGTGTCTATCCGTGGCAGGCCTTTGTCGTCTTGTTTGCTTCTTTGCTAAACCAGTAGCAGAGAACACATATCACCCTGTGATCCTCCCATAAGTAGCCCCATAAATGGTCTTGACCGCTCTGCTTTGCTGTTTTGGCTCTTTCACTCTAAATGATGGTACAAGCAGTCACACTGCGAGTGCACATCTTAGCATTTTGCTGTATATGGGACTGGCATCCTTGCAAGTAGCCTGCTGCCCTGCAACCACAATCCCCTTTAGTTTAATCATCATGCACAGATGTTCAGTGTCTATGTATCTATCAGAGGTTGCTGGTAGGTCGATCACACTAGGGCTCTCAAACATCAGTTAATTGTAATCGTTGATTTTCCTGACTCCCCAGGGAACTTCAAGAAACATTTGCCTTACATGTACTTGTCAGGTACACCATTTCACCTGAGTTTTATGCTGAAATTTCTCCGATCTCCTTCAGCCTGTCTTACACTCTGTCGGTGCTTGGAAGTGCACAAAGCAAAAGGATATTTAATTTTTCTTCAACCGGTTTCCATTATGTTCATAACACATTTGTACACAATAATCAATTCAGTGTGGAGGCAGTCAGATTCAGTTTGTTTTCTTTTTAATTTTTTTTTCCTTTTGTTTCTGTTCATAATAAGCTTGTCTTTGGCTCACAATCTCTTTATTTCCTGACATTCTGGGATGATATACAAAAGGCAGGAATCACAGCACATGTAACAAAAATGGCAAAAGTGAAGGAAGCCTGTATGTTTCTGCTCTTGCTTCACTTATTCCCTTTCTTAACACTCTCCCTAATATCTACCTCCTCTAGCCTACAAACAGTTCTTGAACTTAACCTCTTTTAGAAAATTCTTTGCCCTAATCCATCAGTGCCTTACAAAGTACTTGATTCAGTATCTTAATTTCTAAAATTGGCTTAATTCTTCTCTGGTCAATCCAAACTAACTCCAGAAAGACAGCCAAAAAAGAGCTACTTCTGTGCTCCAACTTATCCATTTAACATTTCGTAACCACTTTACTCATGTCTTGTTTACTCTGTCATTGAAGATCTGGACAATGTCATAAACTTCAGTTTCTTCTGTTTCTCCTTTTTATCTCATCCACTGCTGTAATTCTTATGAGCCTGTCTTTAGGTTAAATACTTCACTGATACAAAGAGCTGTCATACAAACAATTTTCAAACTTCTTACTTTCCCTTTCTGAGCACTGTGTAATCTCACAGCACTTACACACCCTTTTTTCTTTGTTTTTCCTTCGCCTCCCACTCCACTACCTTCAGTCTTTGACTGTCAGCTTTGACCTGAAAGTTTTGGCTGTCAGGGCAGAGAAAATAGAATACACTCTCTTGCACAGGGAGGTAGAGTAGAAAGAAAAGCACAAGGTTGTATTTCTACTGAAAGTATTGTTTCCAACCAAGCAGGTTATTAAGTTTTGTATTTAATTGCTTCTTCTATTTTTCATACACCACATTTTCAGATTTTCCTTTACCTCTCCTTTTTCATCTTTAACCTTTCTCAAGCACAGAGTATGAGGTTAGGAAATTCTACTGTGTGTTTTATTGGGATTGAGTTAAAAAAATAATAAAGTTAATGTCAAAGCAGTCCTTCTACCGAACTCTGGTTTTATTCACAGAATGATAGTCTCTTGTAAACTGGGTTTCAATACTTTTTTTCTGTAAAATAAATAGCTCATCTTCAAGTCAAGCCTGGAAAAACTTAGTTTTCTTGTTCTTTTGACACACTAGGGTACAGAGAAAAGTTGGCAGATTCCCAATGAGTGTAGCTGCTACAGAATTCTCTTTGTAATTTATAACACAGGAAACATACCACTCTTAAAGCAAAGCTTTAATCTGTCACTGCTTACAAAGTGATATGTAAGTAGCAGAAGTAATTCTTATTTGTGGGCAACAGTTGGACTCTCCAATCAAAGCAGATCCTACGTCCTTTTAAATTCAGATCAGAGCACTTTTTTCTGTGTTCTGGAATATTAATTATTATTCCTGTGTTGATTTTTCTCCAGTGGAAGGCACATATTCTTGTTGTATTGTTAATATTGAAGAAAAATAAAGAAAAGAATCCAAAAAACATGATACAGTGGGTGAGGTAAGGATAATGAGTTTGTAATTTTATGCTTTCTTTTACAGAAAAGGCTTTGAGGTACTGCAAGATGGACCTATATACACAGTGTGTGAATATACTGCAGTGTACAGACTGTTATAGACAGCTGCAAAACACAATGGTCAAGATAAGCCACAATTACGACCTCAGAGTCATAAGGGGAATTGTGTTGTAGGTGCACTTAAGTAACTAGTCACAAGAAAAATGTGCTGTAGAGCTAGGGACTGATCTTCACAGTCTTATGAGAGTACTCTAAGGACTCACTATTTTTCTTCTGACTATTGACCTTTCACATGCATGTTCTAAGAAGTGCCAATGCCAATGAAATCTCACAACAAATTAAGAAAAAAAAAGATCACTTACAAATAAATAAACTTGTACGAAGCAAAATCTGTCTCCACTTTTAAAAGACTATTTATGACAGTTTAGTGAAATATCTAGTTCAACATATTTCTGTCCTCATAACCAGTTAGCTCCTCTAAGTGCTTCTAAGAACATAAATGTGGAATAAAAATCCAAATAATTACCATATTTTTTTTTCCATGGCCATCTTAACTATGGTAAATTTAAATTTAAATTGATTTTAACATTTAAGCAACAGGATACCGCTACAGTGAAAGACAAATTTGTATGCATGTTAGGAACATATTTTTTTAAGAGCAAGCACACAGGCCTTCCTAAATTATTTCTAAATAATTTCATATATAGAACTTCTCAAGGAAAACTAAAGAAATGTTGTAAAATTTTCTTTCCATATTAAGCTTCATGACTTTGTCCTGCAATGCTTTTATTCAGATCCTTAGGACATTTTTTTTTTCAAGCCACCATATTTTGTGGAAAAAACCAGCTCATCTAGGTCCATTCGAATTGACTTGTCTCTGTCCTTCTTTCTAACTTGGAAGTACATCTTAATTTCTTTTCTGGTAACATTAATTTTAAAGAAAATATTAACTCTTTTGATTTTAGTGATTTTTTTTATTATTTTATCCAAAGTAGCTAGCCCAAAATTGTACATGAATTCTTTACATGTTGCTGAATTATACTTGACAAAGTACACGTTTCTTTTATGGTACTTAACAGTGAAGTTAGTCTTAGATGAACTTCTCTGTAGTGGTCAAGAGATTAAAGGGCAAAGCATTTTCTACTAAAGTTTGATCTTCTCCCCCCCCCAACCAGTACTACCTGATTTATTCATCTGTACTTGCCTTAAATAGATTTAAGATGGAACTCACCTAGAATAACTGTGCTCAGAACAATTTGGAATTCTTTCAGTGTGGATATTAACCAGTTTTCTCCACTTAATATGCTGCATATGTAACAAGGAAAATGCAGACTGCACTCACCTCTGACTCATATTTGCACATGCCCTTTATTAGTATATATAATGCAAGGTGGCTTTAACAGCTAATGTTCTCAGAGAACTGAAAACCTTATATTTGATGGATAAGTTCTTATTTGTAAATAATTCCTTCAGTATTCAGAAGAAAAAATGTGGGCAAGGGTTACAGCAACTTGTTTGTTTATGTAATGGGTTTGCATATACATTATGTGTAATTTTGGAGTGAAATATGAATGGGCAATCACTGTTTCATGCTGAGGAAATGACCACCAATGGAGCTCATGTCAAGATATTCCTGCCATACCTTAATATTAAAGCTATAGTAAATAGTTCTAAGCACTTTGACAAATACAGTGTAGAAGTATGCATATGTATGTATATTTTTTACTATAAATAGAACTATTTAGTATGCATTTAATTGTAATTAAACCCTCACATCTAGAAACAGATAGCTTTACATGCCCTTGCATCTCACTATGACATTACATTTTTAAAAAATCATACATTTTATTTTTAGAGATAAAGCAAAGACATCAGTTTTCCCCAAACATGACTATATTTGATGTCACGACTTATTTTATATTCACCACGAAATACATACATGAATTTCATGGGTAAAACAGAGTGCATGTTACAAGTTACATGAAGAACTTAAGCACAACTTGTCTTCACACAAATTAAGGCTATCATCTCAGCAATTTTACTTTGTGAGCTCAAAGTCAAATTTGCCTGTTTTGGTGATTTTACTTTGGGCACCAGAATTAGCTGCAGTAAAATAGGGCAATTTGTGGGAAAACTAACATATGCATACATAATACTACAATGTATGTTTTGTCCTGGGCGTGAAAGAAAAGGAGAATGCTATCCGGCATTTCTAAAACGTGAAAGATACACAAATATTGAGTGTACAACTACATTACATGAATAGAAAGATAGCAAGATGATCAGCTAAAAAATAAATGCAGTGTTTCAAAGTTAGGTTAAAGGCAGTCACTGCAGAAGACAGCCCTTTTTCACAATTTCTGACCATGGATGGAATTTGCGTTGGATCTAAAGATCATTGTTTTCTGTTCCAGATGCAAGACAAGACTTCTTTAACCTGACTTCTCTAATACAAGAAAAACAAACAAACAAACAAACAAACATACCTACCTCCAAAAATGTCATGTGCATACAGTTTATTCCTGACACAGAAAGAGGATGCAAACCATCCATGACTATGTTAAGCACATTGGTTAATGTAAGTCTGGAAGATCCTTTGATGTTACAGTGTTAAAGGAGGTATAAGAAATCTCATAGGAAGTAATTTCTTGATCATTAAGATGTGGTCCTTTCTTCTATGATTTTACCCATAATACTTTCGACTCATTTATAACGTTAAAAAGTACAAGAAGCTTCATAGCACATTTCATGAATTAAAAGTACACCTTACCTATGATTTATAATACACTACACAAAGCTGAATTCAGTCATCTGAGCTTTCTTAGAGTTCCAGAGGCACTGCACAGACACATTTTACAAAACCCTCCATTTCTTCAACAATGACAAAGTTCTTTACCTGCTAAAGTGAGAGTGGAGAACATGATATTGCCTCCATCTCGTTGTCCTGAGCATCCTGCATCCTTGATACAGGTAGTACTTTATTTTTTATTATAGTCATGCCTTTTTGAAAAAAGATTAGCCTATCAATTTTCACTATGTTTTCCCAATCAATACTTTACCTGTCTTTTAACTGAAATGACTTAATAATTGTATTCCTTAGGTGGGATTCATATCTGTAAGAGAAAGTATATTGGTGCATCCCATTCTAAATTTCTCACTGCTTGTTGCAGCTTTACTCAGAATCTCAATAGTGCAACAAATTTAAAGAGGGTTTAGTTCATTTTTCTACTTGAAGTTTGGAAAAAGATTGGTTTGAAGTTTGGATTTTAGCATTGATGGACCAACAGAAATCTCAGCCTTCTGCATGATAAGTTTCCATTTCAAGAAACACCTGCGCTAATGAAGTTGTGAGAGTTTTGCTATTGAATCCAAAGTTGGAAGGATTTGAAAGTAAAAGGACATGAAATATTAGCCGTAAGTTCTTTCTACTGGAAATATGATCTTGATTTTTTACTGTAAGTCTTCCTGAATAGCATGGGAGCTATATCTGTGAATTATAAAATCTAGCTATTATGAAGTCATTAATTTTAATCCCCCCTAGAAAGGAGTGGTTACTCTAAAGTTAAATCACTGAGCCAAGCTTTTGATTTGGTAAAATTAAAGCTCCAATAAATATCTCTCTTGTGGTTTAACCTTACTTTAAATAAATTTAATTCAGACTGATTATATTCTGATAATAAGTAATACACATGAACTGGGGTAGGACATGAAGTACAAAACAAAACCACTGACATGAAGATGGCATATCTAGTCTTATATCTCTGGCTTGCTATTATACACAAATACTAGAACATGTAAATTTGAAAAAAAAAGAGACAGGGGAGCAGCTAGAACTTCTGTCATTCTTGTATAGATGACAGACATATATTTTCTTTCATGAAACAGACATTTTTTTCCGACTGAAGACGAGACAACATTGGAAAGGCTAAATTCAGTGAGTAGGCTTGCGGGTCAGTGAATGCAGCCCCTCTTTGTGCTGCCCAAAATGCAGCAAACACACATAAAGGCTCCTGTTCCTATCTTTCTAGTGAGGTAAGACAGCCAGACCTTCTGTTTCTAAACAGCTTTTAGTACAGAATCCACATAATAACCTGGGTAGCATTATAAATACTTAAAGGAAAGGCTCCAAGGGTGAAGGATGTTGGAGGGGAATCCGTGGGCAGTACTGTTTACCTCTGCAAGCCAGGTCTTCTGCTCCGCAGCTGCAGGATGTAGTGCATCACCTGTTGTCCCTGCAGTGCCAGACCCTCACCCAGATCCCAGGCTTAGTCCAGCAGCTTCATAACCCTATCCCATGCCAGAAGGTTGAGACAATGGGAGAACAAGTCCAGGCTTCTCTGTCTTGGATTCAAATTCCTCTGCAGTACTCATCAAAGTTTCTGATCATCACTCCAGAACATCTACTCCGTGTCTTAGATTCTCATCTTCCGCACCTATGGCTTGGCCCACTGGTCTGCAGTCAGGAAACACCACTCAGTAACCCCAAATTTATTCCTTAACTCTGGGAAAGATTGCAACTGTTCCTACCATCTTCTATTGCACTGTTCAGGAAAGAAGTTTATCTACCTTACTCCTAATGCTTTGGGAAACTTTCAGAGACTGGAAAGTCTGTTTGGGCTTGCAGAATGAAAGAAAAAGAGAGAAGAGGTAATCAGGCTTGCTTCCTCCATTTTCTCCTAATATTAAAACACAGTATTACATTCAGGCAGTTTTTAAATGCTTTTCTTCCCAGCTGTGCTCCAGTCAGTTGACTTGTTACCCCCTTGGCATCTCCCCCCTGTGCCGTGTTCTCAGTATTCTTTCGGAATGATCCCGTAAAGATAAAAAAAGTTACAAACAAGGGTATTGTTTCTTGTTAGTTTCCCAAGTCATATAATCATAGAATCATTAAATAGCCCACGTTGGAATAGACCTCCAAAGGTCATTTTTTCCAAACTTTTTTGGGAAAGGGAGCCTAGATGAGATTGTCTAGCACTCTGTCCAGTCACATCTTGGAAACCTCCAGTGATGGGGACAGTATCAGATCCTTGGGGAGTTTGTTCTAGTGAATGATTACCCTCACTGTAAAAACCTTCCTTCTTATATCATAGTGAAACCTCTTCTGGTGCAACTTGTACACATAGCACCTTGTCCTCTCCATGAGGGTCCTTGTGAAGAGAGACCCTCCATTCTCTGTGTAGCCTGTCTTTAAGTACTGGAAAACTTGACAATGTTCCTCTGATCCTTCGCTTCTCCAGGTTGAAAAAACTGAATGCTTTCAGTCTTTCTTCATGGGGCATGTTCTCCAGCACTTTGATCATCTTCATGGTTCTTCTTTGGACCCTCTCAGGTCTGTCCTTGTCTTTCTTGAATTGCAGGAACCAGAACTTGACACAGTGCTGCACGTGCGGCCTGACAAGTACTGGGTAGAGCTGGATGATTAAATCTCTATCTCTGCTAGACACCGCCCTGCAGATGCAGCCAAGGATCCCATTTGCCTTCATTGTGGTAGCAATGCACTGCTGAGCCAGCTTGTTGTCCACCAGGACCTGCAGGCCCCTTTCTGCAAGGTCACACTGTAACAGGTACAAAAAGCTGCCATGGTACTTCAGAAAGATAAATAAAATTAGTTTCAGTTCAGTATTTTTCATTGATAAACTAGTGAGAAACTCCTTAAACTATCTGCTAAGGTCCAAAGGAAGGTTAATTCACTGGTATTCTTATGTAGTACAACCTTTCTAATTCAAATTTATTATCTGAAGTTTGATTGGAGACTAAGGAACATTGAAAGTATTCTACATAAAAGCAATATTTCAATTTTTCTAAATTTACACAAGATGGAAGACGCTTTATTCATTTAAAACATTCATTCAAAGTTTTGCATTGATTTTCTAAATTATTATCTCTACATATATTGGTATTCCCTGAAGTCTTACCAAAAGAAAACTTATAAAATTACTCTGCTACTAAATCTTTGTCAAGAACTGAACATCTGTGTTGTCAGTGTGAGAAACTAGGAAAACTATAGCTCAGGAAAATGTTAATAGGAAATTCCTATTTCAAAGTTAATAGGAAAACAATTCCACAGAAATCTGATTTTCAACAGTGAGCTGAGTGGTTGTCTATTCTGATTAGCTTTATAAACACCATCCATAATGCATATATTCTATATTTAACTCTATTTTGGAACTGAATGTAATTCTAACTCTACTTCTGAAATATTGTTATATTTCATTTTCCACAGAGAATTAAAAAATTTATTTCAGTCAATAAAGATAAATGTAAATATTACCTCTCAAACATCTGCAAGTTGTTTGCTTCCTGCCCTATTTAAAATCCATAAGTCCAGAAAACCTACACTGGAAAATGCTATTAGAGATCCACTACAAAATACCCTCCAACCATATCACATACAACTAGAATATCTCCACACTGGACTGAGGTCAATGTGTTCCAGAAACAACACTTCTATATTTTAATTTCAATATAAAGCATTCAATGCTCCTAGCAGGTAAAAACAAAACCAAATCAAAACCAAACCAAAATTGTTATACTCTTTCTTTAATTTTTTTACTCCTTGATACATTTGCACAGTTTTAACTTAAACTGGAACAACAGATTTGTGATCAGATGCCAGTGACCCAAGACAGCACTTAATTTGGCAACATTAGCAGTAATACACAGAAATTGTTTTCACAGGGCTGAAGTGTTCCTATTTCTCTGCGGAAGTGAGATAAATTCTGATTTCAGTTAGAGAATTGAAGTATTTCTTCATCAAAAGAGGAAAAGCAAAAATATCTTAGTGGAAAGATGAATTACAGCTACAGTACTCAAAGTAGGAAAGGCAATCTGAAATGAAGAATTGTAACTGCCGAACCGAGTTGCTTTAGACACGTACATTTGTGGGGGTTTATACCTTATGCAAATTAATTAAATAGATTCATAGCATTGCACTGACCAAAATATAAAATCTAGAATTTGAAATATGTTTTTGACTTTAGTACAATTGCCTATGAAAAGCTTTTTAGTAGTAGCTTATTTTCTCAGCCATTTAAACTACAATGTGTACAAATCCATGCTGTCCCATTGACACTATCACTAGGGAATGTGTTCTGGTACTACCCGAAGACAATTCAGAAACAGTTTTCCTAAATTTTGTGCAGCAGTATTATCATTAAAATTATTATCAGTGAAACCAAAATATGCTTGTGTAAAATTACTGCAATTAACTGCAGTAATTGTAATTTGAATGATATCTTTTACTTTTATATGTTACACTGAATTCACTATGGTTTGCTGAGGTTATCAGACAATTATTTTTCAATTATCATGTTACAAGTACATTTAAAGGTCTAGACAAAGATAGTATATCTGAGTACCTATACCTGAGTACAGGTATTGAACACACACAACAAAATACTTTCTGCAGCAAGGAAATTACAGACTCTGAAGGAAAGAGAGAGAAAGGGAACAGAGAGACAACAATGGAAGAAAAAGTGATCAAATGCTCATAGTGTGGGAGATGCAAGAATAACATCAGGTCTCCATCACCAGACTCTTATAATTTTGCTCCTGTCAAAAAATTAACTGTGAACTGCAATCTGCAAAACCATGTCCATCTTGCTCATACATACAAGCATATACATTTAGGAAACAGAATACTATTTACACACTTATTTAAACTTTCAGTAGTGAAGACTTTTTATTACCCATCTTTATACTTAACATAGCTTTCTTCTTTTTATCACAGCCAATCCTTAACTTTCTGAAAGACATATTTGGTGACAGAAACATGAGATCTCTTTGCCTCCTAATGATCTGTTCTCTGTACCTTGAAAAAAACCTCACTTATGTCAGAATTGTCAAGGTTCCTCATAGTATTCTTTGATCATAATGTGACACTCAATAAGCTATATAACTATACTCCAATCATGCTCCTCTTTGAGAGACCCCTGCAGCAATTAATCCTTTCAGTTATCATAAAAATAAAAATCTGACTCTTTCTCTCACCTAACACTCCACTGCGAGCAGTGATAATGAAAATAAGACTTCCCATCTTTAGAAAATTCTGGTATTTTGAATAATGTTTCATAGAAGAAAAAAATCTAGACAATATCTCAGGCTTTCATATTGTGTAAAACACTTCAGTAACAGAACATATTTCAAAGGGAAATTGTGTCAGATCACTTTCAGAGACCTAAGCTATGGGTTGGGGCTTTTTCTACAAAATAAACATCTAGAAAAAATCATCCATTGTTTTGGTTATTGAAGGACATACAGATTTCATACAGATTTATGTCAAGCACCAAGACTTTATTCCTTTTCTTCTGGTGTAACTATGTCATATGCATAACAATGATTTATTATGCAGTGTTTTAGAACACTTAAAACATTTTTTTAGCTTTGAAAAAATCCTTATGGATTTATAGGCACTAACTGTGACAGCACAGGTCAGGTTTATCTTCATCTGTTTCATAAACTGATAGGTTTATTTTACTCATAAAATAAGTTTCCACATTGGCACAAAGACAGCAAAATCAATATTCCTGAAAACCTTTTCTCGTTTCCAGATGATGCTGGTAATCTTGCCATTGCATTTCCACACATAAGTCTCAGTAATGTTGTTTTAAGTCTCCCCTATTGTACAACAGATATGAAATAAGTTGTTGGAAATGGAGTCCATTCCACTCCACAATAGCTAACCCAGCCCAGAGATCTGTTAATTTCTTTCTTCTTCCTTCATGGAGACACTTCTTCACATTGTCTATGTTTACTGTGTAATTCAGTGATGTCCCGGAAGCAGGGTTTGAGACCAAAGTTCCTGTATCACTTACTTTCCAGGGATTTCAGGGACAGCTAAGCAGGTCTATTCTGGAGCAGAAAACTTTACCTGGTGTGTGGGAGCCCATCTCAGGCTTCAGAAACCCCCTGCATCCATGGGTCTTGCTGGCCACCTTCATGCAGTACAAGTACCCTTACACTAGTGAGACACACTGGAAAGACAAGTGTCCATTCCACTGCCTAATAAGAGGGCAGGTGACACCTGTGGACAAGCTTATGTGAGCAACGTGGACCTCATAATCCTGGGCACTGCTCATGGGAGTGTTCCCTAGAAATCACTTCAGTGAGAACTGGCATAGATAATGCTATCAATAAAAATATTTCTCTATAACCGCGTTGAAAGAATGTTCAGTTCTGAAGCAAAATTTTCAGAAAATCAAATAATATTTAGGAGTGCATATATTTTCAGTGAGTGATAGTTTTAAATTTCTTATGTTGTCACATATGAGCATTAATTTCTCATTGCCCAAAAACCTAGCTTTGAAACAAATGTAACTGTAGAAAGACAATCTATTTAACAAATATCTGCACAACAGTTGTTATAATAGCTGTTTTTCGCCTCAGTCTTCACTGGAAACCTCTCTCCTCACTTCTCCTGAGTCAATGTACCACAAGAAAAAATGTGTAAATATGGCACTTCAGGAATGTTTTAGCAGGCATGGTGGTATTGGGTTGACTGTTGGACTTGATGAACTTTGAGGATTTTTCCAACCTTATTGATTCTTAATAATGATTCTAAGATGGGGAACAGGGGTGCAAAGCTCCCTCCATTGTAAAAGAATATGAGGTTCGTGAGAAACTGAGGAACATGAACATACGTAATTCTACAGGACCTGACAAAGTGCATCCCAGAGTCCTGAGGGAATTGGCTGATATAGTTGCCAGGCCACTCTCCGTAATATGTGAAAGGTCATGGCAGTCAGGCGAAGTCCCTGGTGACTAGAAGCAGGGAAACTTTTTGCCCATTTTTAAAAAGGGTAGAAAAGACGACCCTGGGAACTACTGATCTGTCAGTCTCACCTCTGTGCCTGGGAAGATTATGGAACTCATCCTCCTAGAAGCTATGCTAAGGCACATGGAGCACAGGAAGTAGATTCGAGGCAGCCAGAATGGCTTCTTCAAGGGCAAGTCCTGCCTGACCAACCTAGGGGCTTTCTATGGTGGAGTGACTGCATCAGTGGACAACGGAAAAGCAATTGATGTGATCTATCTGGACTTCTGTAAAGCCTTTGACATGGTCCACCACAACATTCTTCTCCCTAAATTGGGGAGATATGGATTTGAAGGGTGGACTGTTTGGTGGATGAGGAATTGGTTGGAAGGTCACAGCAAGAGGGTAGTGGTCAACTGCTCAATGTCCAAATGGATGCCAGCAACAAGTGGTGTCCCTCAGGGGTCCGCACTGGGACCGATGTTCTTTAATATTTTCATCAATTATACAGAGAGCGAAATCAGGTGCACCCTCAGCAAGTTTGTAGATGACGTATAGCTGAGTGGTGCAGCTGACATGCCAAAAGGATGAGATGTCATCCAGAGGGACCTGGACAAGCTCGAGAAATGGGCCTGCGTGAAACTCATAAGGTTTAACAAGGCCAAGTGCAAGGTCCTGCATCTGGGTCGGGCAACCCCCGCTATCTATACAGGCTGGGGGATAAGGGAATTGACAGGAGCCCTGAGGATAAGGACTTGGGGGTATTGGTGGATGAAAAGCTGGACATGAGCTAACAATGTGCACTTGCAGCCTAGAAGACCAACCGTATCCCGGGCTGCATCAAGAGAAGTGTGGCCAGCAGGCCGAGGGAGGTCATTCTACTGCTCTACTTTGCTCAGGTGAGACCTCACCTGGAGTCCTGCCTCCAGCTCTGGAGGCCCCAGCACAGGAAAGACATGGACACGTTGGAAAA
>Ga0065711_1007724_pt1 | contig 14261 bp, 4 predicted proteins | sample Hoacrofraction12_FD_59098 | JGI IMG/M metagenome (GOLD analysis project Ga0065711, IMG submission 59098) | Hoatzin crop microbial communities from Cojedes, Venezuela - Epithelial fraction 12 v2 (version 2) | ecosystem: Host-associated > Birds > Digestive system > Esophagus > Crop | place...
GTCCTGTGCAGCCTGCTGTAGGTGACCCTGCTTCGGCGGGGGGGTTGGACTAGATGACCCACAGAGGTCCCTTCCAACCCCTACTATTCTGTGATTCTGTGATTCTGTATTTCTGTTGTATCATAAAATTAAAACACGGTGCTTTACGAGTGCTTCGCTTGCTGATACAAAAGGATATGAAATTTGTCCTAAGTCTTCTCTGTGTATATAAAGAAACTTTTTTCATGCATCTTTGGTGGCTATTTAGTTGTGGTATCTGCTGATTTTAATAAAGGCAGCTTACCTCAGTTTAACTATTTGCTAGAGCTGATAAATTGAATAGTTTATTGTTTATATAACAATTGACTATCTAGTACCTATTTACTTACAGCTACTGTACTGTGCCAAGGACGAGCATGCTAGGGGCACACACTTGAGGTCCATTTTGCATTCATACCAAAACATAGCCTAATCTACTTAGGAAGTTAATACAATGTCAAGTGGTAGAACAAAATCATGGCTGTGTTGTGTTTATACCTAAGAAAAGATTTAAGATGCCAGCCTCACACAGAGCAACTCATAGTTTAGGTTTTGTTCGTATGTACAAGACTGGTACATACATTACAGCTCTGGTGGTGCCCTTTCATAGGGAGACACAACTGATGTAGGTTCAGGTTGTTCTAGGTTTGACAGATACACTAAATATGCCACTAACAAATATATATGAGTGATAGTTTTTGCTTTTTGGAATTTTTTCAATTGGTCTGCACTAATTACTATATTTATTTTTTTTTACGGAATCAGAACATTATTTGAGGGGCATAATTTTTGAAGATGTTGCAGATGATGAAAAGGAGGGCTTAAACTTGGAATATCCTGTACCCAGTTATACAACATTGGAAGTACACTCTCCTGCCTCTGCAGCCCCTGCTTCTAACTTTCCCAGTCGCACAAAGTCATCTTCTGGTATAATCTTTAATGTTTATTTTTCCCTTTTTCTCCTTTTAAAAATAAGTAAACCTTTTCTTCCTGGTGTAATGCTTTCTCATTGCTGTTATACAGAATGTTATGTAATGCCAGTGAGCTCAGAAAAGTCAGTTGTCAGTCTTTCTAGATTGCGTTGTTTACTGTGGCTTCATGGATGTGCATTCACAATGAGTTCATATTGTACATGATGGAATAGTATCAATAAGCCTTGAAAACAGTTCAGCAGTGAATTATACTTGCACTCAAATTTGCCGTTACTGAAAGACAATTAATAACTTTGGGTCTGTTTCTGAAACCCATCGCGGTGCTGATTTGTAATTATTTAATTAAGTGTATATGAATATAAATAGGTGCAGTGCCACAGAACACTCGTAGCTTCCTCCCAAGGCTGTCTTTATCATCTCAGTCGTCCTCCTATGCTGTAGAGGTGAATTCTCAATTAAATCGAAACTACATCAGCAAAATAATTTGTTTCATATAGTAACTGTGTCCTAAAACATTATTTTATGAGGTCTCATTTAATTTTGCAAACTGAGAGTTAATTGATTTTTGCAATTATGAAGACTGCAGTAGTATTAAAAGGAGGAGGAAAAATCACTATGCAAGCAACCTGTTCCCTTTGTTTAGAAACGTAGTGTCTTATTTTGTCTGCATATTGCCTGCTTTGCTTGCATTCAAGCTTCTAAAAATGATATATACTTTGTGCAGGTGAACATGCATTTGACAGTCACATTTGCAGCAGTCGATCTTGAAAGGTGTTAAAACACAGTTCTTAGATCTATGTAGAGGAGAATTGAATATCGAATGGTGTGCACACCCAGATAAATTCCATGAACAGTAATACACTTGCAGTTTTCTCTTGAAGTATAAACTTGTTACTTGCAAGCTAAGAAAACTGTAGGTGATACTAAGTTGCAAATAGAATTTTTTGACAGTACGGTTTAGCTTAGGAAGGATAATAGTGCTCTTCCTTCCAAGACATCCATACTGTTCTTCAGCCTCATTTCCTGAATTCCAGGAGTTTGTAGGCTGGATTCTTCAAGTAAGTGGCAATGGTTGATTTTGCATAAAACACTGTGTAGTTAATTGGAACTGATAAGCTTAGTTGGATCATGGCAGGTAACTGACAACAGTGATCTCATCTTCCCAGCAAAACTATCCATATCAGTCAGGGAGCTGTTAATTAATGTTCTCTGAAAACTCTGTATTAACCTGGCAGTTGATGACGTGCTCTCTCACAGGTCATTAAGCCTAAGTACAATAGTCATTTATTTTTATTGTCAACTTATTCAGGTTTATATATTTCTGTATTTTATCCCACAGGCTGTTTAATGTGGGTGTTACTAGCTTGCCTACAAGCACAAAGCTTCTATTAACAAAGGCTATTTCTGTTTCAGGGTTTCATGTATGTGGAGATCTATGTGATGGGTATGTATTTAGAAATTGGTTTTATTGAAAATTTGTTTAACAAAAACGGTACTGTCGAGGTGGAACTATCACATAAAAATCTAGGCATTAATTTTCAAACTGAAAGAAAGCCTTTTTATTAGTTAATTCAGGCATTTACTCTGACTTTGGTAGCGCAGGTTAGATTTACTTCGTGCAAAAGCTGTGGAAGCATTCAAAGTTGCTTTATAGTTACAACAGAGCTGTTAATGTAGATGTTGCTATTGGCTAGTGCAAAACACTGTTTTTCAACAAGTACATGTAACTGCTGCTAGCAGTTATCTACTGAGGCCAGCTATCGCCAGAAAGTTTTTGAAGTGTTACCATATGAACAGTGTAAAGCAACAGACTGAAGATTTCAGAACTGGCACATTAAATACAATGTTCTGACATACATATTTTTTACTGTTATTTGCTGTTAGTCTTCTGGATCCAGTCGTGCAGTAGAAAACAGTAGCTTGCTTCACTTTCTTCCTGATCATTCTGGTCATTTACCCACCTTTACTGTTTTGCTTGAAGCATAGCAGTAAACTGAATGGTTTCGTTTATTTTTAAAGTATTTTAAGTGAAACTGCTTGTTTCACACTGATTCTAGCATCCCACAGCCTTATCTCAGCATGGGCAGCAGTACAAACCCTGTGGATGCTCCTGGCCCTCTGGGCTGCCAGGCACAGCCTTCTTGGGCCAGCCGTGTTCAGACACCCCGGCGGGGCTCAGGCAGTTCAGCTCTGGATGGGGCCGTATGTCTGGAGGGTTGATTCAAAGCTCTCTTTCCTGCAATACCCCTGGTGTTAGTCAGGTCTCGCTCGTTCTGTCCCATTCACATGGGGCAGCTACGTAGTTGGCTAAAGTGTACAAGGTGACAGCGAAGCTAATGTGGTGGCTGGTAACTTTTTAAAGAAAAGACAGCGCACCTGCACACAGTGTCCAGGTATTGCTTGTGTGCAGTAACGCAGTGAGAAAGAAAGGGGGGAAGAAATGAATGAGAAAGAAGGGGAAAGAGTGTGCAGTCCAAAGGCTTCTGGTAAAACAACATGAATATTCTCATTTTAAGCATAAGAGGAAGGGTTTTAGCTTGTTGTTCTTACAGGCATGTTCGACTTTAAATTAGTAACTTTTTTTTTTCCCCTGCCTGACTTTAAGCTCTTTAGAAGATCCCCTGCAAATTACAGGTCTGAGTGGTGTTACTGACATCATTAGTGATCTTGTAGTAGAAGGTGACATCTCTCCATCAGAGCTGGGCTTTACGAAAATGCAAGCTAAGAAAATTTCTAGGTAATACCATGGCTGGTTTTTATTATGTGTTAGTTAAATTATTTTAACCTCGGTTATTCTCTTCATAGCTCACGCCCTGTAAACAATGGAAGCAAGCACGTGTTTGGAGTTGATGTTAATGGGACTAGTATTAGAACTGTTTAATAGCCACTGTTTTACTGGCCATTATTGTCAAATGTGCTACTTGTATTTTTTTCCATTTTGGTTTTAAATTTCTTCCTATTTGCTTGTTCTTTGTTCTGTCAAGTGTAGGCTGGAGCACAACTCTATATATACAACAGATTCAGTTCAACCAAGGGGACTGGAGCCTTCTAAAGCAGTTCTGAAAGACAGAATAGAAGTTTCTTGTCAGTGGCAAAGGAGCTTCCGAAGCTTCCAGTCCCAGACTCCAGCTTGTCATGGTCTCCTCCCTGGAGATTTCTACACCTTCCTGACTGTCACTTGTAAAATCAGCTGTGTTCTTTCCTGAGATGGGTTGAAATTACAACTGCTTCCTACTCCCGTTTGTGATACCAGTTGCTTACAAGGCAAAAATACAGCTGTTCAGGATGCCAGTCTGTTGCGTTGGTGCAACAGTTCACACCAGTTTAAGATACCTGTTTCGAGATGTTCTAGTGACTCATTAGAGTGAAGTGCTCTGGTTTACTTGTTCTAACATTTATTCAAATTGTAAAAGGAGCTCAGGAGCTCTATATCTATGGACAGATCTCATAATATTCTTGTGATCCTTTGAGAATGCCGAACACAGTACTGCTGACTACATCAACACATAAATGTTGCTAGCTGGAGTGTTTTACGCAATTATGTGAATACTTTCAAAATCACTGCAAATTTCAGAAATGTATTCAAGTAGTATTTAATCAAACCTGACCAAAGACCTAAAGACAATTCAGTTTCACATACTTATTTTCACATATGATTGTGAATAATTCTGATAATGACACTTCCCTTTGCCATGAAGTAAATCACTTTCAAGTGTGTCAAAGTTTTTCTAATCCTGTGAGGGCTTTAATGCTTCAATGCATAAACTAGTGCCTGCCAGTCTTGAAAATGAGAGAAGTTTCAAAATGGGCTGCAAAAAATGAGGTATTTAAAATTGAAACACTTCCTTTGGAAAATTTTGTATTTAATTTTTAGGTCAGTGCTTTTAGTTTTACAGTGGAAAAAAAATACTTATTACCCAGCTTCTTACTTTATTGACTATTGCAAGGTGAGTTAGTAAATGTTTCTGAAGAACTCTGAGGATGAAATTGTGTTAGCATTTCTTATTGGCTGTGTTTTTCTGTTGCTAGTATTCGGAGTTAGTATTTTTAAAATTAGTTTGTACAGATGGGCTTGTGAAAGGAGCTCATAGGTTGAAAGGATGGAACAAGAAGGGTGATAGTATCTCATTGGTTTTTTTATCTTTTTAGATACTTATACCATACACACTTAAAAATGAAAGATCACAGCAAAATGAGCAATGCAGTTTTTTTCTCTGCCAGTTACCCTATAAAGACAGTAACAGATGGTGCACGTTTAAAGCTTTGGTCATATTATCTGAATGCAGTTGACAAATAGAAGAAAAATTTTAGGATATGTCTTGGAAATTACTTGTGTGCCAGGATTTTATGAAGTAAAATTTTGCAGAAGGAAATTTCCCCATTGTTTATTACTTACGCTTTCAGCTGAGTCAGAATTTCAAAGGGATTGCATTTTTTTTATTATGTCATGCATCTGTCATTGTTTGCAATTTAAAGGTTGTGCTAGATTATTTTCCATTTACATCTGCTCTCAGGGCTCATGATTCTGCTGCTGGACATTCTCAAAAAACAGAAAAGAAGAAAGAGATACAAGCATGGATGAAAAGAAAGCAAAAGGAAAGAATGAGAGAGTATATGAAGAAGCTGGATGAACAAAGACAGAAAGAGCATAATCCATTCAAACTTAGGAAGAACGTGGTAAGAATAATGGGTGTCTTGAAGAGTAACCGTTATGTATTGTACAAGTGTTGATTGTTCAGGTTAGATAGTATAAACACTGTCGGTGATTTTTTTCCTGTTTTAATGTTGGGGTTTTTATACATCTAACTTTATTCTGTTGGAACTGGCCACAGTTGTGTCAGAAGAGATTGGTGAGAAAATGTGCCAGTGTTGGTCACAGGCTGCAGTAGTGGCAGTTGGCTGCAGGTGGCAATTAGTACCTGTCTCCCAGCTCCAGCTTCAGGAAGTATAGTTCCCCTGATTTTTATTAGATATAGCTGCATTCACTGATAAACACTGTATTTTGTCAGGGANTGATAACTGTAGGAGTTGTAGAGATGTGTTTACATCTCGTTTCATCTTCCCCTGCACCTCCCCAAAACTCCCAATGAATTTACAAAGAAGAGTTCAGATCCCAACATCGTTTACAAACACAATAGGATACTGAGGGCATCCGTCCTTGTCATTCATGCACACAGATGTGTGTGCAATTACAGAGGGTCAGCAGAAATGTTAGAATATGGCATATGTCTTAAGTATCTGATGACTTTTTTTGCTGGAGGCTGGTTTTAATACAGGCACAGCAAACAATCCCCTCCCTCACAGAATCTTTTAAGTTTAATTAGTAAAAACATGTTTATGGCCTGATACATCTCTACTGATGTGTACAGTGATGGAAATAACTGATGGGGGGGAAAAAAGGTGCAAAAGTAGTTCGGAAATAATTTCCCAGTCAGTAGTAATTCTTAATACCTTCAGGACCTGAAAAGACACTGCTGAGTCAGGGGAAACTCCAGGGTTGCAGATAATGAGACCTAGCAACAGCAAATACATCCCTGTACTTTTTACTCATCAGTTGAATGCAGGGTATGCTGTAAATTCTTTCATGCTGAAACTCTACTGATTTTAACTCCTAAGCAGCAAACATGTAATGCACAAAAGTTACCTGTTACTAAATAATTCAATTGTATTCACTTTTAGAAAGAGTAACAGGTCTCATCTGTGAAATACAGTATTTCCCCTGGTTTTACAGTCTTTCAAAAGAGTTGAATCTGGCTGCTCTTTCATAGATGTGTAGAGAGAAGTGATTCAGGAAAAATGGGTCCTGCTTCACTCCCTTTCCTGTGTTGCCAATCCATAAATATCTCCTTGATGTTTTTGTTACAGACTTTTCTCCTGAAATCATTGGATGGAGGGATTCTCAGCTTTTGGTGGGGTTTTTTTAGAAGAAAGCATTAAAAAATTCAAACTGCACTCTAGCAAACACAGGTCAAAGTGCAGCGTTGCTCTGTTTTTTAAATTATTGTTAGGAACATCACTGATTTTTCGGAAACTGAAGGTGAGGCCATTTGAAACTTTGAGCTTGACAGTAAACACAGCTCCTTTGGAATGTTAATATTTCAAGCATATGAGCTATGGAAGGTGTGACTGCAAGCTTTCACTGCATTTTTGGAGACTGGAAGTTTGTAAAGACAATTTTATCTGAATTTCCTGGTAGGATCATATGCTTTCATAATGTTTTTCATTCTGGAGACTGTCTTAAATGGTAACTTTCAAGTCAAATAGGTCTACATTTTGAGAGTGAGAGAGACTGGAATGACACCACAATATAGAATAAGTTAATGATTATTATTCTTTCTTGTACAGCATTGTAGTCCTACTTCAAAGGATATTAAGTTATTCCAGAAGAAGAAAGAAGAAAAAGATAAGTAAGTTGCTATAAATCTAACTTGTGGGATTCTTATTTATGTGTGAATCTTCCAGTCTTAAGGAAGAGGTAGTTTTAAAGTTTTAACTATCTTGTCTATGAAACTTCAGATATGAATGACCTTTCAACCAAAAGCGTAAATAATTCATGTTTGCTTTACCATTTAAGAAAACTCTGAACATGTTTCGTCTTTTCACTGTATTTTTCACTTTCCAAATACCACTTTTTTCCTTTTTTTTGCCCCCAACATTGATTCATTCATTCTGTCAAACCCATTGTTAATAAATATTTTAGCTTTTTGCTAATGATCTTAAAGGGGTTAGTATGTCTTCTCTGAAATTCCAAAAATATGTTCTTCTGTTCTGGTTACCGTGTAGCCTCACAAGACTCACAAGCCAGCTGCAGTTAAATGAGTGATATCATGAGTTAATATGTAATACTGTTTTTTCGCCGTAGAGCCCTGCTGTCTGAACATCATAGTAGGAGAATATCAGAAGCACTTTCTCTGATGAACGAAATGTTATCCGAAACAGCGATGTTACCTGCAAGTGAACGTAGACCATTGTCCAGGACAAGATCACCTCAAGAGTACAGAAAAAGGCATATGGCATCTACTAAAGGGTAACGGCTTTAAGCACTAACCCTGCTCTGGTGTTTTGGTGTCTTTACCACACTTCAGATTCGTCTGCAATTTATAGCTAGTTGGTATAGGATTAGCTTGCGCGAAGCTTTATATTCTGGCAGAATCAAAGATACACTTTGTCTGGGTCAGAGGAGTCTGAAGTTCATGTACCAGTCTTGTTACAGCCACTAGCACAAATCGTGGAGGGAGCCTTAAAAATGCCGTTCAGAGCACAGGATTAGCCAACTCTAGGGCCACAGCTATAAACCATGTCCTGACCCATTCCACCAAACAGCAATTCCGCTGAACTATAGTCAGCAATCTATGTAGTGATCTGAAGATCATCTAATAGCAAGCAAGAAGCAAATAAAAACACTACGGTGCATTAATACAGACTACTTAAATTTGAGTTCAGCAAACTCTAGATTTACCCTCTTACTTTCTAATTTTTTTCATTACCTAAGAATTTTACTTGTTCTTTCTTTCACACTTTGGTACTTACTGTCTTTTGAGAAGATGATGGTATTTGAATATTACAAATTGGTAGGTGTGTTCTACTCGATGGCATTAATGTCACGTGTGTGTGTGTAATCCAGGTGTATATTGCAGTATACTTTTTCTTCTTCTCATAAAATTTTGTGTTTTCCAGAATAAAAGGAGGTACTGTGTAGTTCAAATAATCCTCTAACTTCCAGACTTAAATACTTCTGCATCTCTTTGTAATAGGTAAAGTTCCAGGATAGAGCATTGAACTGTTTTTTTCTCTTGTTGTAGAAGGCATCCAAACAGTCCTGTAGAAAGGAGCAGAACTGCTGCCAAACCCAGCTTTGGTCAAAAAATACACCACTTCATGCCAGCTCGTGGTTTAACACAGTCCAAGGGTAAGAACAGAACCTTCTTAATGAAGATACATACTGAAGATGATCTTCCAGTTACTGCTGGGTTTTGGGAGGGAGGAGCTTTAATACCTATGTAGAAAGTCAGACTTGTAATCCTGGAGGTTTCCTGTCCCGAGACTTTTGCAACTGTGTGGTCATTGGCCTGTAAATGATGAGTTACCTTTCTGTATCATCTCTTTCTAAATCTAAAGTAGCTTTGTTTGCCATTGCAGAGTACTGTGTAATCCAGGAAGCAAGCTCATAGATGAAAACTTTGAAGCATCTTTTGAATAGTTTCAATATACTGCACCTAACAGAGGAAATGCTGGTTTGTTTTTCCAGGAAATGCCTGTATACTCCTGCAGAAAAGCAGTTCCAGAGGAAGAACGAGAAATGCTGCAAACTGCACTGTTAATTATAGACACCGTAAGTTACAAAGAGCAATGACATAGTGCTGTTCAGCTACATAATACAGGGGAAAAATAAGACACAGCGGACACATTTCAGAATATATCCTGGGTAGAATATATGCAACACAGGCCTCGGATGCAGAATTAGTTTAGAAGAATAAAAACTGTCATTTTCCCCCCTCATAAAAGTCCCTTTCTAGGAACTTGTGAAATATTTTAAGCAATCACCTCTGTTTGCCTCCTGAATGGTTTTGGACAGATGGCAGTTCCAAGATTATTGAAGCAAATGTACTAGATTTCAGTGATTTCCTGAAACAGGCATTACGAAGTCATGAGGCACGGAGGACTAGAGTCTGTCTTTCAGCTGAAACGCAGAGAGAGAGAGTGAGTTAGTTAGCAGCACAGTACGCAGGTATTGTGCCTCTCCCTTACCTTTCTGTGCCACTTACTTTCTGAGCTCTTTGAAGCAGGAATTGTATTTGTTATCCCTCTGTACAGTATCTATTTAAGATGCTCTTTTCTCATAATGTTAGAGTGGAAAAATCTGACGGCACTTTCTTAAAAAAAAAAATAATCTGAATTTTAGTGATCCTTTTTCCCTATGCCTGTCTGTGTAGGTCTGGATCCACAGAATTTTTCTCACATAAATGTTTCCTCTTAATCAAATGATTTAACAGATGCAGGACTTGATTACAAGAGCAGATTTTCTGATCAGACAGAAAAAGATTGAGGAGACAGTCGGTTTGAAACTTAGGAAATGCTGTGGGTTGATTTCATTCCCCCTAACACCAGACTTATACTAGTGGCATAATAAAGATCCTGTTTGGCTAGTCAAATGCCAATTTGTTTGAGTTGGCAACGCAGGAAAGGGAGGGATGCAATAGTTAGCAGATAGGCTATTTTACTGAATCACTCACCTCTACACGTGTGGAAGGCTGTTCTCCTCCTCCTCCTCCTTCGCATACATTTTCTTTTTAAACTCTAAACACAGGTTGGTGTTTCTCTGATTTCACATCTCCTTCTTGTATCTGTTTCTCCAGTATATGCCGTCACTGCTAAGGGTTTCACTAAAGTTCCATGTCTTCTAAGAGGCACAAATCCAGGATTTATGTAGTTTTATTCCTCTATCAGATAATGTAACAATGTCCCTTTTTGGGGACTGCACTACAGGACCTGGATGCTGTAGGCACTGTGCACAGTCCTGTCCCACTTTGTTTTCTGTCCTGGGAAGACATTCCAGAGCGTGAGCCTGGAAGGGACCGGCATTTTCTCTCCATAAGCCCACACCAGTTCAAGATAACAGGGCACGCTGGTTTTACTCACGTTTACACACAGCTTCAGCTCTCAGAACTTGGAGCTTCTGTTCTTGGAGAAGTTTCAAGACATCCAGAAGAAAACAACAGGAAATGTTACAGCTCTGTGTCTGGCTTGTTTTCTCCTCAGCTGCTGAGCACAGAGTCAGCAGAACATCAGAACAAAAGCCTCCACATGTTACCACTGCAGTTCAGACAGAAAGTGTTGATGGAGAGACTGATCGAGACATAGTGAGTCCTTGGACTGTGCCCGATGATATCCAAAGAATACTCCAAGATAGTCATGACTCCTTGTTTCAGGTAGGATGTCTGCTTGTTCTAGGAATGGTTGGGTACCTGCCACTTAATGCTTGTTTACTTTTGCTTTATTTAAAACATGGTTCTCTGCTCAAAATGTGTGGGTGGGATAGATGCAGAGGGACTTAAATGATGGTGATTCAACAGAGCTACATTTTGTCTTTACAAGCAAAGTCATTCTTGTGAGCCTTGAAAACGAATGTTCTTCATAACAATTGTATAGGCATGTTGTCTGTCTGGGCAACAGATGCTTGTGGGAGTGCATTAACAGGAAAATAAATCAAAGAATAACAAGATACCTAACTTGATTCAGACATGTTTGAAAAGAGTGGGATCATTTCTGCTGACTGCGCAGAGGTCTTGTCCGTGAATGACACGCAGTGATTCAGCTCACCTTCGTTTCCTCCCGTAGGCCTCTGCACTGCATCCTGGGAGCTCCTCTCCTCTCGGCGTTACCGACACTGATGGTGTTTCTGAAAGCACGGGAAGTGTCCTCAGCAAACTGGACTGGAATGCAATTGAGGCTATGGTAGCAGATGTGGAAGACAAGTGAATGAAATTTCTCAGCTGCTGCGCACTTGCAAACAGTTGCTGGCGTTTGGTTTTATTTTTTAAAAGTACCATTGTTCTGCATAAAAGGGGTTGAGGCTTTCACTGGTTTTCTTCTTCAGCAGCACAGAAACTCTCACTGCTTTTAGTCCTACCTAGATGAAGTTCAATTCCCTAACATGTAATTTGATTTCCAGTGTCTTCAAATCAACAAGAATTAAACGTAGTTGGTGAATGCAGACCAATAATCTTAAACAAGAACTTCTGGGTCAGCTACTTTGCCCCTTTCAAATATATGAAAAGTTTTATTCTATATTAAGAGCACTGCACAACTGTTTAACCTTTGTACTTGACATTTAACATCGTTATGGATGAAGTTATTTTTGTAACTTAACACGTGTGATAAACTGGTTTAATAAAAGTGAGTTTATTAGTTTCTGCTGTGAAGTGATTTATACACAGAGTGCTGTCACTGTTGTGTACCCCTGACTGTACCTGCACACGTGCACATGTGCTGCGCGCGTACTCTAAACCCAGCTTACTTGTGCAGTAGTTTAGAGAAATCTTGGAAGATTTTGAATGATTGATGGAAAGAGGTACAAACAGTCAGGTAGCAATAAATGAAATACAGACTTTGTTAGGAAAATCAGATGCCAGTAAAAGGCACTAAGGACAAGTACTTTCTGGGGTAAAGAAAAACATCACTCTTCATCTATCTGTATAATGCTGTTCTTTTGGAGCTCTTCTAGCAGCCCCCAGATGTTTGTAGAAGAATTTCCCATATGTTCAGTGGCCATCAACTAGTTGTGATAGCCTGAACAGATGGAGCTGCGGTGACTGTTTCCCCACAGCAGCAGTTTTTATTTTTGTAGTGAAGAAATTTGAATTTTTCATGGACGTCAGAAGTGTGTTCATTTCCAGTGGTTAATTACTGCCACTCAATACTGTAATAGTTTAAAAAAAAAACCAAAACAAATTGCATGTTTCCAAGCGAAGCTGCATCTTGGCAAACATAAGGAGATACGGTCCAAAGCCTGTTACAGGGTTACACACATATCAGGATAGAACTGACCATTTCTGTAGGCTCAGCGATCAAAACCGGCTGTGTATTTTTAGCAGTCCTCAGAATCTGCACGAGCTTGTCCCACAGGAGTGGCCAGAGCGCAAAACTCGGTAATGGGAGTGACCATCTCCAAAGGAAAAGGGCAAGTACCTTCTAACAGCCGGTCCAAAGCATGAAACAGCCTCCAGTCAAAGTCTCACACTCTTTCTCCAGAGGGGCAGCAAAGAAACCATCAGTAAGGACCTTCTGTTCCGGGTGGAATAAAGTCTGAAAAATCTTCATTTAGCCAAGTACCAAAGTCTCCTTACGATCTTGGGCAGCTGTGAGAAGGAAGAGAAAGCAGTCAGGGACAAGACAGTGACTGGTAAACCTTGTCCTAAAAGGCTTGTGTCGGACTCAGCATTTGTTTTGCGTAATAGTTACAGCATCACAGTCATTAAACGTTAATGGATGTGCTGTGATGCACGAACATACTAAAAATAATAATTTAAAAAATCACTCTCCAGACAAGGTTGGAGATAACAAACGTCATTTGATAGCAGCTGAGTTCTACAGGAGACCAAGGCCACGTACCTACTCCCCTAAAGGGGCTTTATTTGTTTGTAAACAAAACTTGTTCATAAAGAATTCAGACCTTGACAGCAGATGTCTGAAGACAAAAGATTTTCAGGTGAGTTTTGTGGGGAGGAAATGCAGAAACAAGCCTTAAGAACACCATTTATAAAGAGGATGTTTGAAGGACCTTTACAGTCTCTCATCACGTATCTTCTTCCTTGGTTCTGTTTGGGGTGGTGCAGCACCCCCAGATGCAGAGGAGAGTAAGGACCATCTCTTACTGAGGTATTGCGCGAGTAAGACAGCTCATCCACTTTCTCCAAGCGATGTATCTCCTGGTGCTAAAGGAATTACAAATGCAGACGAGCAGTTAATTTTATTTTAATATTGGTGAAGGAAAACCTTTTCTTTAACTGCTTGCTGATCCATAGCATCAGAGATCACTAAGACAAGGACAGAGAGGCTGTTGGAAGACCATCCTGGCCATGAAGTCAGTGCCAAACCCATGCTGTGACGGAGCTGCGATGGAAGCAGGTGCCTGGGCAGGGCTGCACTGGCAGAGAGAGAACAGCGGTGCACGGCAGCGTGGAAAAGCACTGTGACACCGAGGAAGAGGGTGGTGGAGAGCTGCTCTTCACCCTGCTGCTCCCACAGACTCAAATTTTCTTGCACTTCGTCTTCCCTGATGATGCTTTTCTTTTTAGGGCCAGAGATGACATTTTTTAGTATGTCTTTTTCTAAGAGGAGCAGACAGTGCTTTTAGCTCTGCCAATCTCTAAATGAAATTTTGAAATACATGTAAAGAAATACCTCCAGGAGGTGTCTGCTGTCATAGAAGCTATGAGGATCAAATAACTCAAAACCCCTTAATTCCTAAAATCATTACATCCTTTCAGAAACAAATTTTAAAATACATTTTTTCTCTAGTGTCTCAGTAAAGATTTTGCATCAAAATGCAATGCCATATGTATTTACAAATCCCACCAATTTTACAGTTTAGTTGCCTTATTTTCTTTCCATGATCAAAGTCTTCTCTCGTGTAGACTTGAAATAGAAGTTAATGCTGATGTTCAAATTTGAAGGCTTAAGATTATTCACAAGCACCGAACTGATGAAACTTTAGAAAAGGAGGAAGTTGGTAAACAGCGTTTTCCTTCATTATCCAGCTCACTTTTTTCCTGCTAATTTTGCTATCTTCTTTTTTTTTTTTTTTTTTTT